>FZPS01000068.1_pt63 | contig 19149 bp, 22 predicted proteins | sample 1817821 | NCBI WGS metagenome assembly FZPS01 (sample SAMEA104158645, study PRJEB21678) | metagenome | place: Germany | collected 2015-04-21
GTCCTGAGCTTAGCCTTATAAAGTACACAATTTTTAGCATTTTTTATTATATCCAGCAACAAAGTCAATATTTTGCAGAGCTATGGCCAGAATTGCTTATTAATATTGATTTGCCAAAATTATTTAATAAAGGAATTTTGGAAGCATATGACAGCAATTTAATGCCATTTTTATTAGAAGTAATAAAAAGTATTGATAAAACTATTGGCTCAGCATTGTCTATTTTTAGCCAGAATTTTGATAAAATAAGTGACAGTTTGGTGCTAGCTATAATAAGCGGATACACTAATGATATAGTTGATAACCTTGACGAATATTTTGTGGGACGCAATGTGCTTTTAGGAAAACTTATAGACCAAGGTCTATGGGAAAGATATGGTGCGGGGTTTGTGCAAGATATTGCGCCGTCTGACACTTATTTTGAAGTAGAATTAGAAAAATAAAATAGCTTAAAATTAGGACGGCTTCTAAGCCGTCCTGTAATTTATTTTCGGTAAAGTTTTTTGGTGGAGTATACAGGTTCGCTTGTCACATTAAGACCTAAACTTCTAAATACTCTTTCATCTACCGAACCTAAAATAGTTGTTGTATGTATCTCACAGCCGTTTAGGTATTTTAGTTGCGCCATAGCGTATTTAGCAAGCTGATTAGTTGCTGCGCTCATAGATAGCGCAATTAGCACTTCATCAGTATGCAGTCTTGGGTTTTTGCTGCCTAAATATTGTGTTTTGAGCGCTTGAATTGGCTCTATTGCCGATGGTGCTATAAGCTTTACGCTGTCGTCAATGTTGCCAAGCGCTTTAAGAGAGTTAAGCAAAACGGAGCTTGAACAGCCCATAAGGTCGGTGGTTTTTCCTGTTATTATTCTGCCGTCATTAAGCTGAATGGCAGCGCTAGGGGTGCGGGTGCGCTTTTGGCATTTTAATGCAGCTGGCACAACAAGCCTATCATTTACGCTTAGCCCAAGTCTATCCATCATAAGCTTAATTTTTTGCGTTTCTAAGCTGCTTGAGATATATTGTCTTTCTCCCACCATTGCTTTAAAATAACGCCTTATTATTTCTTGTCTTGCAGCTTCTTGGCAAAGTGCATCATCGCTTATGCAAAAACCTACCATATTAACGCCCATATCGGTCGGGGATTTGTAAGGGGATTCTCCCATAATTCTTTCAAAGAGCAAGTTAAGGATAGGGAATGTCTCCACATCTCTATTATAGTTTACTGCCTTTTCATTATAGGCGGCAAAGTGCCACGGGTCTAACAAGTTTACATCGTTAAGGTCTGCTGTGGCAGCTTCATATGCTATGTTTACTGGGTGGTCTAAAGGTAAATTCCAAATAGGGAAAGTTTCATACTTTGCATACCCTGCCTTAATGCCCCTTTTGTGTTCGTGATAAAGTTGGCTAAGACAAGTCGCCATCTTGCCACTGCACGGCCCTGGCGCAGTAACTACAATAAGCTGTCTTGAAGTTTCTACATAGTCATTTTTGCCATAGCCATCATCGCTTACAATATGAGAAACATCGTTGGGATAACCTTTTATGGTATAATGGCGATAGACGCGTAAATTAAGTTTTTCTAATTTTTTACCAAATGCAATAGCTGGCTGATTGTCTTTGCTAAATTGTGAGATGACAACGCTTCCTACATACAAGCCTTTGCTTCTAAAGATATCTATAAGCCTAAGCACATCATCATCGTATGTAATGCCAAGGTCAGATCGTAGTTTATTTTTAGCTATATCAATTGCGTTAATGGTTATTATTATTTCGGCTTTATCTTTTAAGTTTTGCAATAAAATTATTTTGTTGTCAGCTGCAAAACCTGGAAGGACACGGGAAGCGTGAAAATCATCAAATAACTTGCCGCCAAACTCTAAGTATAGCTTGCCACCAAATTCTTCTATGCGTTCTGATATTTTTTTGGATTGCATTTCTAAATATTTAGCGCTATCAAAACCAGTTTTTATCATTAAAATCACTTCCCTTTTGTAATCAAAATGTATTTTAGTTTTTGTTTTATTAAAAAATGTAATTCAAATGTAATTATAACCCGAAAGTCATTAAAGGTCAATACTTCTAAAAAGTAAAGCAAAGCGCTATTTTTTTAGAGCTTCAAGTGTTATCCATTTATCTTTGTATGATATGTTAGCTACTGTAAAACCTGCGTCTTTAAGGTGTTTTACCAATTCTTTCTCAGTATAAATTTTGAGATTTAACTTGTCTTCCAATTTTTTGCATTGGTCACAAGTTTGGTGATCTTTGCTTAATTCATTTATTATAATAAACCTGCCCCCGTCTGCTAGCACGCGGTAAACTTCTTTAAGCGCAACATTTATAGGGTTCCAAAAATATATAGTTTCTACTGCAGTCACTATATCAAATGAATTATCAAGGTATTTCATATTTAGCACATTGCCTAAATCAATCTTGGCTCTGTTTGCTCTTATGTTTTTAAAGTTTTTTCTAGTTGCCATTTTTACACACAACGGAGAATAGTCCATTCCAATTACTTTAGCGCAAGATTTTTGCAACAATAAGTCTATTGTTATACCGCCGCCGCAACCAATATCTAATATGGATGCCGCTTGACTAAAATTGTAATGAGAAAGTCCCCACTGTATTAATTCTAAATGGCGTTTATTCATACGCCTTATCATAAGATTGCCAAATATGCCTTTTGGCTTTCTGCAATTCTTTGTAACTCTTGACATATTCCGCTCCTATTATAATTTTGCGTAAGTTAACACTTATTTATGTGATTTTTTAGTCTTTTTATGTTTTGCTAAATACTTCTCCATATTAAGCGGCGCAAGCGTTGCGTAATTTGTATTTAGCATTTTTGCAAAAGCGCCAAGCGTGATGATAGATATGTTACTATCTTTAAGCGCTTTTGTAAGTCGGTCGCAACCGCCTTTTCCTCTAACAAAATAAAGGGCTGTGGTGACATCTGTTGTATAACTTCCGCCTAAGTCAATCACCTTTTGTATAAGTTTTGCCGCCTTGCCGTAGTTAAGCGATTCTACCTTTCTAGAAAAGCAAAAAACCTTGCCCTCTAGTGTATTGTCTTTATCATTTTGTCTTTTGGCTGCTTTAAGGTACTGTTTAAATAAAAAGTACTGTTTTCGCTCTTTGTGCTTTTTGATAAGGTGGCTCATTTTGTGGTTGCTGGTGGGATATTTTTTTAATAGTTCCGCAAGCTCTAAGCCTTGTTTTTTGCACATTGTTTTAACAACTTGCATTGTCATTTCTGCATCGTCGTCGCTTCGGTGGGCATTGCCAACAGCAATATCAAGCTCTTGACAAATTGCCGATAAGTTTTTGTGCAATGCGCTGTTTGTATACACTCTATAAAGCTCTTGACTGTCAAAAAAATCAAATTCTATTATGGGTAAGTTATATCTGTCGCAGTCGCCTAGCAAAAAGTTTACATCATTGTCTACCGCATGCCCTAAAACAATTTGGTTAGGTTTTGTTAAAATCTCCCTAATAAGCGGATACATTTCATCAAACTTTGGCTGTTTTAAAAATTCGCTTTGGGGATAGCCTAAGGTAATGTACTTTTTACTAAATACACCGTAGCTAAATTTTGCATCAGGGTTTATGAGCAAGTCTTTTTTTTCTATAATATTAAATGAAGAGTCGCAAAGCACATATCCAAAACTGCAAATTTTGCCCATGCCGTTATCGCAATTGGCGCATTCTATATCAAAAAATAAATAGTTCACCGTATATTATAAAGTCCTTTTTCTTGTTTAATGCCAGCTAATTTATATTATTTGCAAAAATTAATCATAGGTATAAATTATACCCGAAATTATGGTATTTTGCAACCTTTATAGCATATACCGTAAGGGTAATTCCATTGACAAAAAAGGATATTTTTCTTATAATGGGTAATGGTGTTTAAAAGCAAAATTAGGAGAAATGAATATGAAAACTGATATAGTAATAGTAGGAGCTGGGCCTTCTGGCATATTTACCGCGCTAGAGCTTATAAGGTGTGGCAGTAACAAAAAAATCACCATCATAGATAAAGGGCTTTCACTTAGGAAAAGGGCTTGCCCAAAACATAAGGTGGGACACTGCATAAACTGCCCATCATGCGCTATAACGACAGGTTTTGCGGGCGCTGGAGCATTTAGCGATGGCAAGCTTTCACTATGTACCGATGTTGGCGGAGATTTACCCAATCTTATTGGTCACGACCTTGCGCAAGAAACTATTGATTACACCGACAAAATTTATTTAGACTTTGGCGCAGACGGCGAAATAGAAGGCGTTGGCAATCCCGAAAAAATAAAGGAAATCCGTAAAAAAGCCATTCAAGCAGGACTAAAGCTTATAGACTGCCCCATAAGGCATTTGGGTACGGAAAAAGCGCAGGCCATTTATTTTTCCATAGAGCAATTTTTACAAGAGAAAGGTGTAGAGCTTATCTTTAATTGCGCCTGCAACGATTTAATTATTAAAGATAATGCTTGCGTGGGAGTAGAATGTAAAAAAGGCAAAGAAGAGTTTGTTATAGAAGCTGGCAAAACAATAGTTTGCACAGGCAGGCGTGGCGCCGACTGGCTAGAAAAAATTTGTAGCGAATACAATATAGAGCATCAGCCAAGCACAGTAGACATTGGCGTGCGTGTAGAAGTAAGAAATGAAATAATAGAAGAGATAAATGAAGTCTTATATGAAGGTAAGCTAGTTGGCTATCCCAATCCTTTTAAGGACAAGGTGCGCACATTTTGCCAAAATCCAGGCGGTTATGTAAGTCAAGAAAACTATGACAATGACCTAGCTGTCGTAAACGGGCATTCTTACAAGGGCAAAAAGAGCAACAACACCAACCTTAGCATACTTTGCTCTCATAATTTTACTACGCCCTTTAACCAGCCTATTGCCTATGCGCAAAAAGTGGGCGAAATCACCAATATGCTTGCAAACGGCAGAATACTTGTGCAAAGGTTTGGCGATATCCTAAACGGCAAACGCACATGGCAAAAAGAGCTTACTCAAAGCAATCTAAAACCTACTCTAACTGACGCTATTGCAGGCGACATAACTGCGGCAATGCCGTATAGAGCTATGACAAACATCATAAATTTTATTAAAGCAATGGACAAGGTAGTTCCTGGATTTGCAAGCCCTGAAACGCTATTGTATTCTCCAGAGCTTAAATTTTATAGCAACAAAATTACAATGGATAAAAACTTTAACACCAATGTTAAAAACTTGCATTGTTTAGGAGACTCTACAGGCTGGACTAGGGGACTTATGATGGCTTCTGCTATGGGAGTGCTTATGGCAAGACGCTTGCTAGAATTAAAATAAAATTCTTGTCTTAAATTCCTTGCCTAATAGTATATCTTTTAAGCGTTTACTAAATATAACTTATTGGTTATAATTATATCGCTTGAAAGTTGTATTTTATAATAAAAATAAAGGAATATAATAGTTGAAAGATTTACTTAGCAAGCTTTACGAATCATTTTTATCAGTGCTTCCTATTAGTATAATAGTTGTTGCGCTAGGTTTAGTCCTGCCTACAATAAAAGGTATAGACATAGGCCTTTTTTTGATGGGCGCTATACTTGTCATGATAGGTATGACGCTGTTTTCTTTGGGCGCTGATATTGCAATGCTGACTATTGGAAATTCTCTAGGTTCAGTTGTATCCAAAAACAAAAAACTAATTGCATCTATTGCTATCTGTCTTGTTATTGGACTTATAATAACGCTGGCAGAACCAGACTTGCATGTGCTTAGTGAACAGCTTGCAAGCAAAGCCGTCATTTATAGCGTGGCAATAGGCGTAGGAATGTTTTTAGTAATTAGCTTGCTAAGAGTGGTTTTTGCAATCAAATTAAAATATATACTACTTATAAGTTATAGCTTAATTTTTATTTTGGCTTTATTTGTGCCAAATGAATACCTAGGTATTGCGCTAGATAGCGGGGGAGTTACCACAGGCCCTATAACAGTTCCCTTTTTGGTGTCTTTTGGTATAGGTCTTGCGGCGGTGCGCGAAGGAAACTCTGACCACGATAACAGTTTTGGATTAATTGCACTTTGCTCAACAGGACCTATTCTTGCTATTTTGGTATTTGGCCTTATAAATAAATCACCTTTACCTTATGTCGTTGTAGAAATCCCCCCCGTTGACAATTTTGGCGAAATGATAATGGTTTTTCTAAATGGATTTTTGCCATATATAAAGGAAGTTGGAATAGCGCTTGCGCCCATTGTGGTGGTTTTCTTTATCTTTCAATTTGTAGTGCTAAAATTGCCCAAAATGCAAGTTATTAGAATAATAATTGGGCTATTATATACTTTTGTGGGACTTACCTTGTTTTTAACAGGGGTATATGTTGGATTTATGCCAATTGGAGCAACGCTTGGCAATACTATAGCTGGCTCTATCTATAAATGGTGGCTTGTTCCGATAGGGCTTATAATAGGACTTGTTATTGTGTTTGCAGAACCCGCTGTCCATGTGCTTACTAAGCAAGTAGCAGATATAACAGCTGGCAGCATTTCTAGAAAAAGTATGCTAATAAGCCTAGCACTTGGCGTGTCTGTATCTCTTGCGCTATCCATGGTAAGAGTGCTAAGCGGCATAAGCATATGGTATTTTGTGTTGCCTGTTTATATAGCGGCAGTTGTGCTAACCTTTATAGCTCCGCCTATATTTTCCGGCATAGCCTTTGACAGTGGCGGGGTGGCGGCTGGCTCTATGGCGTCGGCGTTTTTGCTTCCTATGGGCATAGGCGCAAGCGTAGCTCTTGACGGCAATGTGCTTACCGATGCCTTTGGGTTAGTTGGCTTTGTGGCAATGACCCCCCTTGTAACTATACAGTTGCTTGGTCTAATATATAAGTATAAAGATAAAGCAAAAAAGAAAGATATTGAAAAAGCAGATATTATACCGCAAATAGAAACTTTGACGGTGTCAGAGTATAATCAAGAAGTAATAGATTTTGATGAAGTTGCCATAAGCTTAGCAAAAGAGAGCGAAAAAGATAGTGAAGTTGATAACAGCATAGCTATTGAGAATGAAAAGAAAATTGAAATTGATGACAACAAAGCAAAAGAGAGTGAAAAGGGTACAGAAGTGGTAGAAACTAGCGCAGATAAAGAAGAGCTTGTTAAGGATAAGGAAGAATAAAGGGGGAGAGAATGTCAGAATTTGAAATTAAACCACTAAAGCTTATTGTGGTAATAGTTAACCGCAATAAAGATAAAAAGGTCATAAAAATGTTTAATGACCATGGTATTGATTATCATATTGCTATTCCCGCCAAAGGCACAGCGCCTACCGAAATGCTGTCATATTTTGGACTGGGCGAAAAGGAAAAGACAGTTATTTTAAGCATAGCTGAGCAAGAAAAGATAAAGATTATATTTAAACTGCTAAAAGAAGAGCTAGACATCAATAATCCAGATACTGGAGTGGCATTTCAAATTAGGATTAGCAATCTATCAAGTATGTTGGCGCTTAAGTATCTTACTAGAAGTTTAGATAATAAGGAGGAAAAATAAATCATGGTGGAATATTCGTTGCTTGTAGCTATTGTAGAACGCGGCTATTGTGAGACTGTTATGAAAGCGGCTAAGACAGCGGGCGCAAAAGGCGGCACTGTTTTGCATGGCAGGGGAACAGGCAGTTTAGACGCAACTAAGGTGTTGGGCATTACCATTGAGCCTGAAAAAGATATTGTGCTTATCGTAACAGACAAAAGCATAAGAAAAGATATAATGAAAGCTATCTATCAGGAAGTAGGATTAACCACTGAAGGAAAAGGCATTGTGATATCCTTGCCTGTAGAAGATATAATTGGACTTTCTAGCTTAGTTAAGGAATAGGAAAAATTATTATGGCAACAAAAAAGGTTCTTAGTGCAAAAAGCGCGTGGATTTATGCCTTAGGCATATTTGGAGTGCAATTATTTATAGGTTATATAAATACTTATCAGTCACAATTTTATACCAGTATGTTTGGCGCAAACCTTATGGCAGTAGCTGTCATTATACTTGTAGCTAAAGTTATAAGCTCCTTAGCAGACCCTTTTATAGGTAATCTAATTGACAGAAGCAACTTTAAAATGGGGAAAATGCGCCCCTTTATTTTTATGAGCGCATTTCCTTTGGCTTTTTTAACGACGCTTATGTTTATTGTGTTTGAATTTAAGTCGCAAACTGGTATGTATATTTACATAACGGTAACGACGCTGCTTTGGAATATAGCTATGAGTTTTGCTGACATTCCAAGTCAAGGTATGCTTGCCTTGCTTAGTCCAAACGCTGAAGAGAGAAATAGCGCAGCTGGCATTGCTAACTTTTTAAAATCTGTTTCGCTAACTGTGCCTAGTGTAGCTGTGCCTGTTATTTGCGTATTGACAAAGTCAGAAAATGGCGCAATAAACGCAAAAGAATATTTAATTGCCGCAATAGCATTTGGCATAATTGGACTAGCTTTATACTTGCTTATACCCTTTTTTGTTAAAGAAACCGTACCAAAGACAGAAAATATTATGAGCTTAAAAGAGATGGTTAAAGAGCTTAAACAAAACCGTATGCTTATGCTATTGTTTTTGTCATTTATGCTAGGGTTTGGGCGCAATATGGCAATGGGAATAGGAGTTCAGGCAGGGGCTGTGCTATTAAAAGACGGTGTTACCTTGCCATTACTTGGTTTTATGGCAGGAGAAAATCTTGTTTGGTTAATTGGTCTAACATCTGGTCTTAGCGCAGTTATATCCATTCTTTTAATACCAATAATAAATAAAAAATGGGGAGAGAAAAAGACTTTTATTATCTTTGCTATTTACGGCGGTATAGTTTGTGTTATTGCAACAATTTTGTATGTGCCAGGACTGCCTATCTTTAGAACGCTAGGCGCAATACTTGCATATCAGGTGTTTGTGGGCTTTAGTTTTGGACCGCATGGATATTTGCCTATGGTTATGGTTAGCGACATAGTAGATTATAGAGAGTGGCAGACAGGAAAAAGGACGGAAGGAATACAGTTTGCTGTGCTTAGCTTAAGCATTAAGATAAGTAATGCTTTAAGCGTGGCCGTGGGTATTTTTATAGTGGGCGCAGCTGGATATAACGCTGAAAAGGTGGCAAAAGGATTGGTAACAATTACTTCCACTATGCAAAACTGGATATTTTTAGCCTATATCTTGATACCTGGCATATGTATGCTACTTTCCATAATTCCAATTTTAAGGTATAAGATAGACGCCAAGGTAAAAGAAAAGATGTATGCTGACTTAGCGAAAGCTAGGCAAGCTGACTAATTTAGGTCTTGAAATCCATAGCTCCAATTGTTATAATATATTTATCATAATAATATCCGATTTGGTAGAACCTAAAGCAAAAAAGATTTGCCATGGCCTATCAAACGGGGTATAGCAGGGAAACCGCTATGCCTCCCATTGTGGAAAGGAGAGGAAAAATGAAAAAAACACTTTCAATCGCGCTGATTTTAGCGCTGCTTGTAATTTGCGTTACTGCTTTTACTGCTTGCACAGGCAATGATGAGTTAACCATTCTTTTTGAGCAAGATGATGACCTCAAAAACACATACTCTGTTATAGCGGTAAACCCCGATGCGCCATTTGATACCACAAATGAAGTGAACATTAATAAAGAGGGCGCAGACGCTTTTATTAATTGGTTAAGCCTTAAATCAACAAGAGAGCTTATTGCGTCCTTTGGCGTAGAAAGCCATGGCGAAAAGCTATTCTATTTGCAAGAAGACGCCACCGTTAAAGATGTGGAGATACCGCAAGCCACTAGTGACACTAAAGAAATTGCGCTATCGACCACTACTTCAGTAAACGACTCTGGGCTTATGGCTTTTATTTTACCTGCATTTGAAAAAACTTACGGCTACAAAGTAAATGTGGCATCAGCAGGCACAGGCGCTGCAATAAAGGCGGCAGAGATGGGCAACGCTGACCTTATTTTAGTACATAGCAAAGCATCTGAAGAAGCTTTTGTAAACGCTGGCTTTGCTCGCAAAGTTGCAGGATTTAGCGCAGAGAGAATATCCTTTATGTATAACTATTTTGTGCTTGTAGGACCTAAGGCAGACCCTGCAAATGTTGAGCAATCAGCTAACATTAAAGAAGCTTTTGCCGCAATAGCTGACGCTAAGCTCACCTTTATATCGCGCGGCGATAAATCAGGCACACATAACGCTGAAGTAAAGCTTTGGGATAAAGAGCTAGGCATCACAAACGATGTTAGCGCTTTGCCAGAAGAGATAAAAGACTGGTATATTTCAGCAGGGCAAGGTATGGGCGCATGTCTTAACATGGCAGCGGAAAAGCAAGGCTATATCCTTAGCGATAAAGCTACTTTCCTTACATACAAAAAGAATTTAGCAAAATAAGCTAAATGGGTACTACACTAACTAGCGCGTTTAAGCTTATTTTTTCAGGGAGCGATATGCTCACCGAAATTGTATTAACCACGCTTAAAATGGCATTTTCAAGCTCCCTATTGGCGCTTTTATTAGGAGTGCCAATAGGGCTATTGATTGCTATAAGCAATTTTAAAGGAAAAGATGCAGTGGTAATGCTTTTAAGAACTTTTATGGGCTTTCCGCCTGTTGTTGCTGGCATAGTTATTTATGTGCTTTTTTCAGGAACAGGACCATTTGGCAAACTAGGTCTTATCTATTCAGTTGAACTTATGATAATAGCTCAAGTGGTGCTAATAACACCAATAGTAGCTGGCATGACAGAAAGTTCAGCAAGCGCAATTTGTCAAAGGTTTTTGGACACAGCAAAAGGACTAAAGCTAGGTTATGGCAAGGTGCTTGCATTAACCGTAATAGAGTGCAGGTATCAGCTTATCGCCGTATATTTGTTTGCCTTTGCTAGAGCAATGTCTGAAGTTGGCGCAGTGCAAATAGTGGGCGGCAATATTTTACACAAAACAAGAGTTATGACAACGACCATTGCGCTTAACTATAACACAGGGGAGTTTTCTTACGCTGTTGCACTTGGGGTAGTACTTATGCTTATTGTAGTTGCCGTAAATCTCATTGCAAGCCTATTGCAAAAGGGGACAAACAAATGATAATAACGGCAAAAAAAGTTTATGGTCAGAAAGTTGCTCTTGATGTTTCATGCCTTAAGTTTGAGCAAGGTAAAATTTATGCGCTGATAGGCGCTAACGGCTCAGGTAAATCTACTTTGTTAAAATGTCTTGCCAATATTGTTGATTTTGACGGTGAGATAAAAGAGCCTATAAAAGACATGGCGTATATGCCGCAGCATAGCTATGCTTTTTCTATATCGGTAAAGAATAATATTTTGCTGGCTTTTCCTTTTAAGGAGAGAAAAAAACACTTAGAAAGTGTTGATAAAATTATGGAAAAGTTAGAACTTGGCAAGCTAAAGAATAAAAACGCCAGCCGTCTTTCGGGAGGAGAAACGCAAAAAACTGCGCTTGCAAGACTTATGGTAAAAAAGCATTGCGCGCTATTGCTTGATGAGCCAACTTCGGCTATGGATATAAAAGCTGCGCTTAAGGTGGAAAATGAGCTTATAAACTACGCAAAAGAGCATAACACCACTGTTATTTTTGCCACTCATAGCTTGCGCCAAGCAAGCCTTGCCCATGAAGTAATATTTCTTAAAGATGGATATGTAGTGGAAAGGGAGCAAAGCGCTAATATTCTTAAGAGTCCAAAAAAAGCTGAAACTAAAGAGTTTATAGATTTTTTTTAGATAATTTCTATGCTGTCGCCAGGTTTTATTATGCCGCCTGCAATTACCTTTGTAAAAATACCTTCTAAGGGCATAACGCAATGCCCAAATAGCTTTGCTATCTCACAACCTTGATTGGCGTGACACTTTTTGCCTATTTGACTGACTTCGTGAATAGTTTCTCCTATCTTAAGCCTAGTTCCTATGGGTAGCTTGTATAAAGTTATACCTTGAGTAGTTATGTTTTCAGCAAACTTTCCAGAGCAAAGCCCTTTAATATTTTTTATTTCTTCAAACTTTTTAATGCTCTCTACGCCAAGCAAGCTAACTTGTCTAATGCCAGGCCCTGCATGGGCATCATTTTCTATGCCATAATCTTGAATGCATTTTACAAGCGGCACAGGGTGTTTTATAATGCCTTTTTTTTCACTTATGTTTACAGCTACAACTTTTGCTTTCATTTTGTAAAATCTCCGCTAGAGCCGCCAGTTTTTTTGACAAGCTCTATATTGTTTATAGTCATTTTTTTATCAATAGCCTTTACCATATCGTATATAGTTAGGCAAGCAACGCTAACTGCGTGCAATGCTTCCATTTCTACACCTGTTTTTGCTGTACACTTAACTTTAGCAAAAACTTCTATGCCATAATCAGTATATTCAAAGCTTACATCTACGCTTGTAAGGGGAATGTTGTGGCACATAGGAATAATGCTTGAAGTATTTTTTGCTGCCATTACTGCGGCAACTTGCGCAACAGCAAGCGTATCGCCTTTTCTAACTTTACCTTTCTTAATTGCATAAAGTGCGTCACTGCTTATATGGATTTCTCCCCTTGCAACAGCAACTCTTGTTGTAATAGCCTTTTCAGTAACATCAACCATCTTTGCCCTACCTTGCTCATTAAAGTGCGTAAATTCCATTGCTTATCCCCCTATGCCAAACATATTTTTTTGCCACTGCCCGTTATCTAAATTATGCTGTTTAGGCTTTGCCTTAATGCAGTTTGCCAAATAAGAAACTAGCTTGTCAAAGTCATTTAGGTACGGTTTTAAGTCATACTCTATTTTATAATTAAGGCATGGCAGCAGCAGACCTTTAGCTGTAACCCTTATTCTATTGCAACTAGAACAAAACTTATCACTAATAGGTGTAATTAGTCCTATTATTTCATCGCCATAATGATAGTAGCTACAATTATTTTCCCGCCAAGCAAATTTTAAATTATATCTTTTTATAATATTTAAAGCAGAAACATAATGTTTTTCAAAATAATCTTTCGTCTGATCAAAAGGCATTAGCTCAACAAAGCGTAAATTAGCGCCATTTTGTTTGGCAAAGTCTAAAAGACTGGGCAACTTATCTTCATTTATACCTTTTTGCAAAACAGCGTTTATTTTTAGCTTAAAGCCAAAGTTATAAGCTTCTTTAATTCCACCTATGGCGTCATTAATATTTCCACCTAAAGTAAGCTCTTTATATACATCAGGCTCAAGCGTATCTATACCAATATTAATAGAATTAAGCCCCGCTTCTTTTAAGTCTTTACAAACAGGGGCAAGCAAAGTGCCGTTTGTGGTCAATGATACATTTTTAACTAAAGGCGAAATTTGCTTAATTAAGTTTACTATGCCCCGCCTTACAAGTGGTTCTCCCCCAGTTATCCGTACTTTTTCTATTCCAAGAGTGGTAAGCGCCTTAACAATAATAGCTAGCTGTTCTAGCCTAAGAATATCGTCATGACTGCACTTTTCCACGCCATACGGCATACAATACTTGCATTTTAAATTGCAAAGGTCAGTGACAGAAAGGCGCAAGTAATTAATTTCTCTATTATAGTTATCTAACATTTTATTATCTCTATTTCACCTAAATGGTCTACTGTATAATCGCCAAACTCAAGGAATTTTTGCTTAATTTCTTGACTGCTAAGCAAAGCAATAAATTTTTGAATACGCTCATCTTGCAAATTTTCTTCCGTCGTTAAAAAGTCGTACTGCTCTTGCCCCACTTTAATAAAATCAAGTCCCATAAGCTTAGCTACAGAGCCTATGCCAAGCCCTACTTTAGCCACATCATTTTCTATTGCGACAGCAACTGCCAAATGCGTATTATATTCTTTTTCATAAGAGTTTATTAGGTTAGTAGGTATATTGTTTTGCTTAAGTAAGTAGTCAAATAAAATTCTTGTGCCTGCGCCCCTTTGCCTATTTGCAAACGGCAGGCCAGTTTTAGCAATGTCGCCAATTGTATTTATGTTGTGCGGATTGCCCTTTTGCAGCATTAGACCTTGCGCACGCCCAACCCCTTTTATAAGCGCCATGTTTTTGCCAACAAAATATTTTTTGACATAAGATATATTGTATACACCGCTGTCTTCGTCAAGCAGATGAATAGGCGCAATATGACATTCGCCTTTTAGCATGGCCATTATTCCGCCAAGACTGCCAGTGTGGGCGCTTGTTATAGGCATTTTATCGCCAAGCACATCTATTATAAGGTCATGACTGCCAATAACTACTAAGTTTTGCTTAATTTTGTCTAGCGGTTTGTTAAGCATAACTTCTACTTTACTTCCTTCTTGCAACCCTTCGCAAAGTCTATCTATGCTAATTAGTCCGTCAGCCTTAACTAGCGACATAATTTGCGCCGCTCCCCGCTCTAGCGGAGTGGCAACAAGTTTATTATTAACTTCGCCTAATGACACTCTTACAATTTCGGTATTCTTAAATGATGATGGTATATTTCTTGATAGTGTGGCTACTGTCTTTGGCTTATCAGGCGCTTTTAAGCCCTGCATAGCGCAAAGAATAGGTTTTACAAAATTTTCAAACACAATGTAAGCAGAAACTGGATAGCCAGGAACGCCAATGACTGGCTTGCCGTTTACCTTGCCAAGTATGGTAGGTTTGCCAGGCTTTATGGCAAAGCCATGAGCAAACACTTCGCCTAAGCGTGCTATTGCGTTTACAGTATAATCTTTAGTGCCTGCCGAACTACCTGCGTTCACAATTACAATATCACTATGGTTTGTCGCAAGCATTATAGCTTTTTCAAGCTCATTTTTGTCATCTTTACAAATAGGATAAATATAACTTTTTGCATTAAGTTCACTTGCCATAGCGGCAAACATTTTGGAGTTGCTCTCCATAAGGTGACCATCTTTTAATAAGGACGGCTCATTTACCATTTCATTACCTGTGGGAATTATGGCAAGCTTTGGCTTTCTAACTACTGATATTTCAGTATTGCCCGATGCAAAAATAGCGCCGATATCAACAGGGCGCAAAACATGGTAAGAGGGCACTATCATCTCACCTTCCACAATGCTTTCGCCTTTTACTCTTATATGTTGCCAAGGGTAAGCAGGCGATATAATTTGTACAGTGCCGTTTCCTTGCTCTATTACTTCTTCTATCATAATTACAGCATTATACTTGCCTTTTATTGCAACGCCTGTGTTTATATATACAAAGTCTTTATTAAGAGTTAGGGTAAGGGGATTGCTTTCTGACGCATTTAAGGTGCTTTGCGCAACTACAGCTATGCCGTCCATTGCCGCCGCATTATACATAGGGTCACAATTTCTAGCATAGATAGCTTGCTTAACCACTCTATTTAGCCCCTCTATGGTAGGAATTATTTGGCTTTCTAATTCTAATTCGCCTAAATAGTCAAGATAATCATCAAAAACAGATAAGTCATTATTTTGAATATAAGTTTTTCTCATATTGGAAATACCTCTAATAAAGTATCAGCTAAGATACCTTCTTCATTATCTGGAATAATAGTATAGCCGTCGGCTTTTGACAGCACATTTATAAGTCCTGATTTATAAAAAAGCGGACTTGCTAAATAGCCTTGCGCGCTTTCCTCTAGCTTAAGGGGCATAACAGTGGCTCTGCCGCTTGCGCTTGGAAAGTTTGTCTTTGCCCTTGCAAAAAGCTTTTTTTGCTCCTTTATGCCAAAAGCGTCATAAACTCCATCTATAAAAACTTTAGAAAATGCCACATGAGCCGCCATGGGATTGCCTGGAAGCCCTAATATAAGCTTGTTGTCTACTGATGCCGCCATAGTAGGTTTGCCTGGCTTTAGCGCAATGCCCTCTATAAACAAATCGTCAGTAAAGCGCAAGATAGCTTTTTTTGTGTAGTCGCTGTATCCAACTGAACTTCCGCCCGAAATTACTATTATATCGCTTGAATTTAGCCCATTTTCAATAGCTTTTACAAGCTTGTCAAAGTCATCACTCACAATGATGCTAGAATTAGCTTGACCCACAGTTTTTATCATAGCGCTTAGCATATGAGAGTTTATATCTCTAATGTTGCAGCCTGTAAGTTGCGCGCAAGACGGCACTATTTCGTCGCCTGTTGAGATTAGCGAAAAGGTCATAGGCTTAAACACAGGGACAACGCTAACGCCTGCGCTTGCAAGCACGCCTATTTTTGCGCTGGTTAATATTGAACCTTTTGGCAAAAGCATGCTGCCTTTTTTGTAGTCTTCGCCTTTTTCTATGATATTTTCTTTTGCTTTTACTGGTGTATATACAAAAACTTCGTCTAAAAGTTTGGAAGTATGCTCTATCATAACAACAGCGTCGCTACCATGCGGCAGCATTGCTCCCGTTGGCACATAGACACATTGTCCGTCTAAAATTTTAAGGTCTGTTTTTTTACCCATTATAGATTTGCCTATTAGCTTAAAAGCAGCTGGCACGCTTTGGCTTGCTCCTACCAGATTGCTGCTTTTTACGGCATACCCGTCCATAGTGGAACGGCAAAATTGCGGTAAATCCTGACTGCAAAAAATATCTTTGGCAACAATCTTTCCAACTGCGCTATCTAAGTCAAGGGTAATTATAGAATGATTTTGTAGCCTTGAAGAAATTAGGTTTTTTGCTTTATCTAGTGTAATTACATTTAGCATTTATTTTCTCCCGCACTCTGAAACCTTGCCAAGCAGTGACTCTATGCCATGGATAAGAGTAGGCAAAACAAATTCTAAATTCTCTTTACAGGCTTTAGGTGAGCCTGGTAAGTTTAGTATTATGGTTTTTTCCTTTATGCCACAAACACCTCGCGTTAGCATTGCTCTTTTGGTATACTTTAGACCATTAGCTCTTACCGCTTCCATGATGCCTAAAATTTCTCTATCAATTACTGCTTTGGTTGCTTCAGGCGTTATGTCTTTAGGGGAAAGCCCTGTGCCGCCTGTGGTAACAACCAGGTTTACATTATTATTAATTTGGTTAATAAGCTCCTTTTTTAGTTTGCCAAAATCATCGGGAAGAATGGTGTAAGAAACCACTTCAAAATTGCTTTCTTGTAAAATATTTGATATCACTTCTTTGCTTAAATCTTTATTTTCGCCTAAATACCTAGAGTCGCTCAAGGTGATTATGGCCGCTTTGTATTTCATAACTTTATTATCCTTGTATCATTTGTCAATAAATCAATAATTATAAATTGGTCGCTCTCAAGTGTGCTTATACCTGCAAGCAGTTTTGCCATTTCGCTAACTTGCACGCTCGCAATTAAAGCTGGCACATAAGAAAGCGTTGCGCCAGTAGGCAAAGTTTTTTTAGTTGCATTTAGCTTAGAGAGTAATTGGCTATCAGGTTGCATTATAGCTACTTGTCCATAAAGCCCATTTATAGCGCCATGAATGACAGGAATTTTGTATTCGTCGCTTATGCTTTGCAGTAAGTATCTAACAGCTAAATTATCTGTTGCGTCCATAATGACATCAATACCGTCAAGCATATAGGAATTACTCTTGATTAAATGGTGAGGATATGCTATTACTTTTGCTAAAGTATAGTCTATTATGGCATCGTGCGCGCAAATAGCTTTGTTAAGCCCTATGGTTTTGTTTGTACAAAATAATTGGCGGTTTAGATTGCTTTTACAAAAAACATCGCCGTCAAAAATATGTATCTCTTGCGGATTTAGCCTTGCTACATAGTTTATAATGTTGCCGCCAAGGCCGCCAGCGCCAATGATAGCTATTTTTTTATCCCTTATGCTTTGTGTAATGCGGTCAATCAATTTATCCCCCTGATGCAGGCGACATTATAAAGACGCTGTCGCCGTCACAAAGTTTTGTTTTGTATTTTTTTAGGTGCAAAAAATTGACATCGTTTACCATAATTACAGAGTTTTTTAACTCCTTATAAGTAAAGACGGGGAATTTTTTGCTTAATTTTTTTAATAAATCGCTTATAGAGTGAGCGTCTACTTCCCAACTAGACATTTTGTAGCTAAGTCTGTATATGCCAAAAAACTCTACCTTTACCATTTTTAGCTACCTATATGCTTTTTAATGGACTTTCTTATAGATTTTGGCGCAATAACCTTAACTACGCCTTGCTCTTCAAGCGGTCTGGTATAAATTGGGTCATCATCTAGCTTGTCTATTCCTAAATACCTTAATGTAGAAAGTTTTACCATGCCGTTTTCATCCCAGCCCCGCCCTTTATAGAACTGCCTTTTTAGTTTTTCTTGTGGCACTTTGGTGCGTTTGTCGCCTTTTATTTGTTCTTCGTCAGTGAGGCGTTTTGGCAGTTTATCATCTTTTTGAGATATGCCAAGCTTTGTGTTTATTAGCCTTTCTAAGTTAAATCCGCGTGAACCTGCTTTCATAAGGTCGCCCATCTTATATTTCATACCAGTTGCGTATGTTATTGCAACCGGGTGGGGCAGCATAGAAGTAAGGTTAAGGTGCAAAATATCGGGAAACTTGTTTGCTATTTTTATTACAGGTCCAAAGTAAGGGAACAAAAAGTTAACTAGCTTTGTCACTATGCTGTTTGGTTTTGACATAAGGAAAAATGGGAAAAACGCGTATGTTGTAAACAGACAGCTTCCGCCTGCGCTTGCCCCTTCCATAAGGTTTTGGAACATTATTGCAAGCTGCGCTTTTCCCCGTGTTGTGTAAGGGTCAACTGAAAGTCCAAGACCTTCTAGTACCACCGCATAGCCAGCGTTTAGATGACAGCCGCCGCGGTTAGCAACCGAATACCCAAGCCCTTGCCCAACTGCAGCTCTAGGTTCATAGGCGGACAGCTCCATACCTTTTGATTGCATACAAAATTCTTGGCCGCCAAACATTTTGCTAAGCTCTCTTGCCCCTTTAGCAAGTTTTTTGCCAACTTCGGTAGTGTTATAAGCAATTTCTTTTAATGTGTCAGTGATATTGTCCACTTTGCCAAAGCTAAGTCCGCAATCCCACATGCCTTTTTCATTAAGCTCCATAGCAAAAGCAATAGTGCCTGCTGTTGATATGGTGTCCATACCAAGTTCGTCTAACTCATAGTTCCATTCAATAATTTTTTTCAAGTCATTATTTAATATGTTAGCGCCCATAAGCCCCATAATTTCTACTTCAGGGCCTTTAATGTTTTTGCCGTCAAGGTTTACCACTCTT
>FZPS01000035.1_pt343 | contig 19119 bp, 17 predicted proteins | sample 1817821 | NCBI WGS metagenome assembly FZPS01 (sample SAMEA104158645, study PRJEB21678) | metagenome | place: Germany | collected 2015-04-21
ATCTGTTCAAACTCCCCGCGACGCTATAAGTTCGGAAGCAGCGGAATGGTTTTGCACAACATCGAGTGCCGGATCATGGTCGATGACGAGACCGAGGCCAAAGTAGGCCAGCGGGGTGAGATCGTCATTCGCGGCGACAACGTGATGAAGGGGTACTTCAAGAACCCCGAAGCTACCGCCGAGGCGCTCCGTGACGGTTGGCTCTGGACCGGAGATCTGGGCTATTACGATGAGGATGGATTCCTTGTCGTAACCGGCCGGGCAAAAGCTCTCTTGATCGGCAAGGATGGGGAAAAATACAGCCCCGAAGAAGTCGAAGAGGTGATGGTGAACAACGTCGCTTCGATCAACCAGCTGATGGTGTACAACGACCACCGGGCGATCACCACCGCGCTGGTCACCCTTCAGGAAGATGAAATCAAGCGAATGATCAAGGAAAAGGGATTGTCAACGCCCGAAGAGGCGTTGGATGCGATCATCGCCGATCTGAAGTCGTATGAGCGATATGCAAGCGCCATTCCCCCGATGTGGCAGCCGAGTCGCTTCGCGCTGATCGAAAAACCCTTCAGCGAAGCGGACGGGCTCGTGAACTCGACGATGAAGCTGGTTCGCTACAAGACCGTTGAATTCTACAAGGACCGGATCGAGCTCCTGTACGCCGGTGACGCTGAAAACAGGGAAGCGAACCTCAAGGTGGTCGCCAACCTCTTCTTCAACAAACAGAAGTAATCCAAAATAAAAAACATCCCCCTCAATAATAATTGTATAATATTTATACTATAAAGGGGGGATTTCTGTAGACAGCTGTGACCAATTGTGTAACGATTATCGATGGGGATTGATTTTCATATAGGGGATTGCCTCCCCGGAAATAGTGGTTTATTGGTTCTTCATTGATGAAGAAGGAACTGCATACCGAGCGTATTCTCTCGTTGAAGGAGGAGACTGTGAAACGATTTGTTATGCCGATATTGATTATTCCATTGCTTGCGCTGGTTCTCATCGGCTGTGACCAGGATATGCGCAACAATATAGCCGGCTTTTTAGGGCCGTTGGGCAACAACGTCTACAACGACGCGGGAATGATACCCCCCAACACGGCCAACACCGCTGCGGCAAGCAATCAGATTGCCAGCATGGGGACCGGCGATTCTGCGAAGTCTACGAGCGCAAGCGGAGTAATTGATAGTACTGTGTTTGGGGTTGAAGTAGACCTTGGCGCAGCTCATGGGTCAAAACCCCTCCTCGCTCCGCAATCCAAAGAGGCCCAGGAAGAACTGAAGAATCAGCTGGGCGAAGCTCTCAATTCGACCACACAAAAAGAAGAGCTTAAAAAAGAGATGAAAAAGCCGGCTTCCGATGAGCAGAAAGCAGCGGCGAAAGGAACGGTCGATGCCTTCAATACGGTTCTCACAAGTATCAATACGAAGACCGGGGGCAACGCGGACTTCCTTGATAATCTCAAGCTTCCCGAAATCAAGGAGGACGATGAGCTCACCCAAGGCGATATGCTGATGCTTCAGCTGATGACCGACATGGTCAAAAATACCGTTGACACGCTTACGGACCTTTCTGAAGATAAAGATTTATCGAAATTCGATGGTAGCAATCTTACTCAGGAAGGCATCAACAAAGTGATGGGAATCGTCGACGATGCCCTCTTCGCCGCCCAGATGGCGGAAGAGCTTTCCGGAGCTTCCTCCATCGACTTCACCGGAAGTCTGGATCTGACCTCGCTTCTTGAAAACATCGGTGGTAAAGGAAGAAATCTGATTCAGGCGCGTGATGGTGGCGATGACGACTTCCTTGAGGACATTGTACCCACCCTCTTCAGACTGTCCGGAGACGTAACCAAGATGATGGGAGCAAAGATCGTCGGTGATGAGGTCATAGTCGATCAGAAGATGTATCGGACCTTCCTGACAATGATGAAATCCTATCGTTCTTCGCTTGAATATGCGTTCGGCTTTGGTTTCGACGCACAACAGATGAAGAGACACAGATTTGCCAACGCCATGCATATTGACCTCTCTTCGATCATCAAGTATCTGCTTGCTGTCGCCGTTACCGAACACGATGCGTATATCAGGTATTACAATGGTAAATACGACACGAACGAGAGTTCACGGGAGCTGATCAGGAAAGCCCTTGATGCAAATCGTGAATTCGTAACCGGAGTGAAGCCTGCAAACATGGATGATTACAAACCCAATCCGGTCGAGGGTGTGGAAGATATTTACAAAGATTTCGGTAAGTATCTTGAAACAAGAGATGGGGAAGGGCTCGGTGACACCATCAAGAACACCTTGCGTGGAATCGTTTCATTTATCGCCGGCGATCTGTTTGATGACTGGATTGATGAGTTTGATTTGAACGAGCTCTTTGGGGATAAGGATTGAGGGGAGGGGTGATATGAACAAGAACAAGAGACTCCTAGTAATTTTGTTGATCGTGCTTGTCGGAGTCACTCCGCTGTTGGCCACAACGTACGGACCCGATAACGTGGTGTATGAGCAGACTGCTCAACCGTTTGCGGGAACGAATGTCAAGTCGTTGTCGATGGGCGGAGCAGGGTTGGGAATGAAAGGATATTCGGAGAGTTTTCTGCTGAACCCGGCAAACCTTCCGGGAAGCGGATTCAGACTTTCCATACCTGCCGTTACCGTGACCGCTTATAACGTCGTGAAGATTCTGGAAAGCCCGATGATCGATTATTTCACCTCCGATGATGATAATGATAAGATCAAAGGCGCCCAGGAGTTCCTGAAGACGATCGGTAAAGGACATGGAGACGTCCTGACGACGGATATCAGCCTGCTTACGCTGAACGCCGGAGGTCTCGGCCTTTCGGTTCAGGCTCAGGAACGCCTGATAAGCTATAAGACGGGAACGGACATGACCTCCACCAAGCTCATCGCTCAGGCAACTGCCGCAGCCACGCTTGGCTTCGGTTTCAACATCCCGATTCTTCCTGAGTGGCTTGACATCGATCTGGGAGCGAGTGTCCAGTTTGCCTATAAGGCATACCTTGAACAGATCGGAGCGGATACGATCATCGGGATGATGAATAACGAATCCGGTGATCCAGCCAAAGTCCTGCTCAACCAGACACCGCTGATCGCCGGCTGGTCAATGCCGATTACAATCGGTATGAACGTCAACGGACCGTACGGTCTGCGTGTTTCGGGTGTTGCCAAGAACATCAACGCCACGCAGCATATGACCGCATACGCTTCGCTGGACGATTGGGCGATCGAGAACTTCAGTCAAAGCATTTCGGGTGAAGCAGGACATAATCCTGCAACTCTTGAGGCGCCTTTTGAAGTTGTTCCCGAATTCCGCTTCGATCTCGGTGTTTCCTGGAGTCAATCCTTTGGTGGTTCGTTGCTCACGCCGACTCTTTCACTCGATGTCATTGACGCCGGGAAGTTGGTTGGCAAGCAGGGTGATGACCTGACTCGGGCATTCTGGGACAGCACGAGGATAGGAGCATCACTGCGCGTGCTGAATATTCTTGATCTCCGCTATGGCTTGAGTAGGGGATACCACTCGGTCGGACTCGGTCTGGATCTCTTTGTCTTCCACGTCGATGTGGCGTATTACACCCTCGAATATGGCAAGAACCTTGGAGATAAACCGATCGATGCCCTCTCGGTCCGAATTGGATTGCTTTCGCGCTAAGCGATTCTTATGATCATGTGATGCCACTCCTTCGGGGGTGGCATTGTTATTTTAATAACCACTTGCAATAAAAGATCGGCTTTTGTTATTTAGGCTGTACTTTGTTCTAAATCTCCACTATTGTGTACAAAAACCATTACAATCGAGAGGTCAATATGGCTAGCTTTGGCATTTGGGGGTTGATTCCTCCTGTGTTGACGATTACCTTGGCGTTCATCACCAAGGATGTCATCGCTTCCTTGTTTTTAGGAATTCTCAGCGGAACGCTGATCGTGGCGGGCGGCAACCCGATCATCGCGGTGATCAACTTGACCGACATGCTTGCTGATTCGCTCAATGACGGATGGAACATCCGGATCCTGCTCTTCTGTGCGCTGTTAGGCGGTCTGGTCGGAATGCTCAGCCGCACCGGGGCGACCCACGCGTTCGGTCGGTGGGCGGCACGGAAGCTTCATACAGCGAAATCCAGTCTGGTCGTTACATGGTTTTTTGGACTGGCAATTTTCATTGACGACTATTTCAACAGTCTGGCGGTCGGAACGGTCATGCGCCCGATCACCGACAAGAATGGAGTAAGCCGCGCTCAGCTGGCATATGTGCTTGACTCGACCGCCGCTCCGGTCTGTATTTTGGTTCCAATCTCCTCATGGGTCATCACCGTCATGTCGATCGTGAAATCCTCCGAAGGCTTTGGAGTATTGGGGGTCAGCGAGTTTTCCTTCTTCCTTCGCTCCGTTCCCTATAATATCTATCCGCTTCTTACCCTGATTATGGTGATTTACACGATTCTCAGCGAGCGAAACTATGGACCGATGGCGCGCTCGATCGCCTATGCGAAGGAAACCGGAAAGCTGTACAACGAGGACTATGGAGCAGCCCCCGGTGAGATTGAAGATGTCGGTACCGACAAGGCGGATAAGGCGAAGAGCCTTGATATGCTCTTTCCGCTCATCGTGCTGATTCTCTCCAGCGTCATCCTCTTTCCTGTCACGACCTACCTCGGGGCGATCGGAAGCGACGGCATTGAAACGTACGGCCAGGCGGTTCGATCGATGAGCCTCGGCGATGCATTCAACAACACCGACGCCTCAATGGCGCTTTTCTATGCGATCATCTTCACCTTGTCGATCACATCGGTCTACTACCTCGCCCGAAAGCTCTTCACCCTCCGCGAAGCGGGCGACGCCCTGACTGAAGGAATCAAATCGATGGTTCCCGCCCTCATCATCCTGACGATGGCATGGACGATCGGGACGGTCATCACCTCCTCGCCGGAGGATGGCGGACTCGGTTTGGCCTCCTACCTCAGTGATGTGGTCGTAGGCGGCGGCTTCCCGATCGCTCTTGTCCCGATGATCGCCTTCGTCCTCTCCGCTCTGATCGCTTTCTCGACCGGGACCAGCTGGGGAACGTTCGCGATCATGATTCCGATTGTGATGCCGATTGCTGTCGGTCTCGCCCAGGCGAAGGGGCTTGACGGTTCGGGAGTATTGAACGCGGCGATGATCAGCGTCAGCGCGGTTCTTGGCGGTTCCGTCTTCGGTGACCACGCCAGTCCGATCAGTGACACGACGATCCTTTCCTCCACCGGAGCGGGATGTCCGCACCTCGAGCACGTGGCTACCCAGATGCCCTACGCTGTAACGATAGCTGTCATATCCGCAATCGCCTTTATTTTCGGTGGAATATTCTTAAACATCTTTGCCGCTTGGATTGTTGCTCTCCTGCTCTTTGCAGGGGCGATGTATCTCATGCCGAAATATTTCAAATAATCCTCTCAAAGCTTTCTCTTTGCTCATGGCTCCTCTATACTCACAGTGTGGAGGAGCTATGAATATTGTTGAGATCAGCGGTGTGATAAAAGACCATACATGGGGGAATACCTCATCGATTCCTTCCCTGCTCGGAGTTGAGGAGGATGGCAAACCCAAAGCTGAATTGTGGTTTGGAACCCACCCGGACGGAATGGCGATAGTAGTTGAAACGGGAGAAACTCTTCAGAACCTTCTTGCTTCCGACACCCGGCACTGGCTGGGAGAAGCCCATCTGGCTACCTTCGGCGAAGAGCTTCCACTGCTTTTGAAAGTCTTGGCGATCGGGGAGCCCCTGTCGATCCAGGTTCACCCCAACAAGAAGCAGGCGGAGAAGGGATGGGCAAAGGAAGAACACCTGCGCAGTCGCCTTCATAAAGAACAGTGGAACTACAAAGATCCCAACCGGAAAGCAGAGGTCGGCTACGCTCTTGAGCCGGTTACCGCTTTAAGCGGGTTTCGTCCGCTCAAGGAGATTCGAGCATGGCTCAAACGATTGATCCCTTCCGCTCTTCAGACTTTTTTCTCGTATCTTGATGAAGAAGGTGATGAAGATGGACGTATCCGTCGCTTCTTTGAAGCGCTCTACACCTTGGAAAAAAAGGACCTGAAAATCGTCTTGGATGAGTTGTTTCTTTCCTTGGAAGATCTTCCGCTTGAGAGCGCCGATCGATCGTTCCTGACGGAGAAAGGAATCGTTGAATACTGTCGAACATTTTATCCGCTCGATCCCGGCTTGTTGGCTCCGTTCTTCCTGAACGTGGTTCATTTGGATATCGGTGAAGGATTGTTCATCCCGCCGGGAGTTCTACACGCTTATATGAAAGGGGTCGTCCTTGAGGTGATGAGCAATTCGGACAACGTTCTTCGGGGAGGATTGACGCCCAAAAAAGTGGATCTTCATGAACTGTTTTCGATCGTTGAAGTGATTGGAAAGCCCGTTGAATTGACTCGGCAACTCATCGGACGCAGCGGACGAGTCCATCTTCTCACTCCCACCGAAGAGTTTCATCTGATGGTTCTCCACTCGGGAACCTATGAGATCGATGAACGGCTCTCCATCGAACTGCTTTTCCAGACGGAAGGAGAATCCACGCTCAAGGGAGCAGGCGAAGAGCGAAGATTGAAGAAGGGCAGTTGCCACGTCGTCGCAGCGGGATTGGGCAGCTACACATTACATGTTGAAGGAACCCTGTTTATCGCCGATGTTCCCCGCTAGGGTGTTGGCTCGGTGCCCGTCAGGTGATACTATCGGTTTTATGGATAGATATTTATCAGTGTTGCAGAGAGAGATGCGCGTTGCGATGGGGTGTACCGAACCCGCCGCCGCAGCGCTCTGTGCTGCCAAAGCTTCCGAGCTTCTCGGTGAGAATCCTGTACGTCTGCACGTTTCAGCAAGTGGAGAAATGCTGAAAAATGCAATGGGGGTGGGGATTCCCAACACCGCGTTGAAGGGTCTCAAAGCGGCGGTGGCGCTCGGAGCGGCGATCGCCGATATCCAGGACGGGTTGAACATCCTCTCCACGATCGATGAGGCCGTCATTTCGAAGGCGGAGGGATTTCCCGTCTCTCTGACCATCGTCAAGGATGTGCCTTCCTTGTACATCCAAGTCGAGGCAGATGGCGTACATCATTCCTCCCGGGCGACGATCAGCGGCGAACACGAGCGCTTCAGCGAGTTGGTGAAGGATGAGGAAGTGCTTTTGTCATTGCCTTTGGACGGATGCTCCGCTACCTTGGAAGAGGTGGACGAGGTGATTCTTTCGAAATCCACCTTGGCGGATATTCTCTCCTGGGTTGAAGAGGCGCCGCCTGAAGCTCATGCGCTGGTGCTTAACGCTCTTGAGACGAACCTCTCGATTGCCCGGCATTCGCTTGAAAGCGAGTACGGTTTGACGGTGGGCAAAACGATTTTCACGGACTGTGAGAAAGAACTGCAAAGCTTGGATCAAGCGTTCAAGCGGGGATCCGCTTTGGCTGCCGCAGCAAGCGACGCTCGAATGGCCGGGTGTCCCCTTCCGGTGGTGATCAACAGCGGCAGCGGCAATCAGGGGATCACCTTGACCGTTCCCCTTGCTCCCGTGGCGGAGTATCTGAGCTCAAGCGATGAAGAGCTTGCCCGGGCTCTGCTGGTCGGCCAGCTGGTCGGTCTTTCGCTCACCGCACATAAAAGTAGATTGAGTGCCCTGTGCGGGGCGTTCACCGCGGCGATCGGGACTGCGTGCTCTTTGGTGTATCTGCTTGGGGGATCCCAGAAGCAGATGGACATGGCGTTCAACACGATGGTGGGGAACCTCACCGGAATCATCTGCGACGGAGCAAAAGGAACGTGTGCTCTTAAAATCTACTCCTGTGTCGAAGCGGCTCACCTTGCGGTGAAGCTCGCTCTCAAAGGGGTGGGGGCGGATGGAAAAAGCGGTATCGTCGGCATGAGCAGTCAGGAGTCGATCGATTTTCTTGCCAGGCTGATGAAGGAAGGAATGGGCAAGACGGAAGAGACAATCCTTTCGATCATGGTTGGGAAAGAGCTATGACGTATACGGCGATCGATTTCGAGACGGCGAACAGCTATCCCGGCGGCGGAGCAAGCGTTGCTCTCGTTCGATTTGACCAGGATGGACAGAAGCTTGAGGAGTTTTACACGCTTCTTCGTCCCAAGCATTCCTATTTTGACCCGGGGATGACGGCGGTTCACAATCTTGATGAAGGTGAGTGTCTGGCCAGCGCCGAGTTTGACAGGGTGTGGCCGAGGATGCGAGCGTTCATCGGAAGCGACCTTCTGGTCGCCCATAACGCGGTCTTCGACATGGGCGTCCTGAAAGGATCGTTAGAAGCCTACGACATCGAGGCCAAGGAAATGAATTACCTGTGCACTTTGACGATCGCCCGAAGAATCTGGCCAAACCTTCTCAGTTACCGGTTGTCATATCTGGTCGACTACTTCGGGATGGAGTACAACGCCCACCATGCCTTGGATGATGCATTGATGTGCGGCAGGATCTTCCATAAACAGTGTGCCGGTCATCTCGATTCGATGTTCAGCCTTCGTCGGTTTCTGATCACCTACAAGGTTGAGCCGAAGGTCATCGTTCATCATCGAACAGGTGGAGACTTTTTCCTGTGATCGGGAAAAGCACCGTCGCCCAGACTCCTACGAGGCTGTAGCGGATAAAGGAGCTGATCGCGTAGATCGAGGGCGGGAAGAGGGCCTTCGAGGCGATGATGGCGATGACCACCCCCATTCCAAGGAGATAGCGAAGAATCTTCTTTGTCAGCGATGCTTCGACTCTGTAGCGAACAATCTGCTCTTCAAATCCAAAGCCGAGCAACCCGGCTCCGGCGAGCGCAAGGGTTTTCATCAGGTCATTGAAGGCCACGGGGTCGACTAAATCCATATTCAACAGAACGGAAAGAATCAAGGAGGCAAGGGTGGCGATAAGACCGTAGCGGATGCTGAAACGAACCAGGCGCATCCGATCCTCAAAAAGCTGAAGAGACCAACGATAGAGGAGGAAACTGATGCTCACCCCGATGAGAAGACCTGCGAACACATCATTCGGCCAATGAACACCGAGATAGAGGCGGCTCACTCCGACGAGAACGATCATGATCGCAGCGATGATTGAACATATTCTTTTCTTCAGGAGAAGGGCGAGGGAGGTGTAGAAGGAGGCTGCGGTAGTTGTGTGCCCGCTCGGGAAGGAGTAGCCCGTAGCGGTTCCCATTCGCTTGCCGGCGATGTCATCCAGGACGACGAACGGTCTGGGAGCCCGGACGACCGCCTTGAGGATCCCCATGATCAGGACCGAGGTGAGGACGTTCATATAGAGGGCGAAGCCTTTCTGCTTATTGATATTCCAAAAGACCAGGAGAACGATCGCTATGACGAAGGTCTCTTCACCAAAGAAGCTTGCACCATTGGCAAGCAGATCCAGAAACGGGGTTGCGATCCGATGTAAAAAGCGCAGAATTGAAGCTTGCATATATCCTCCTGTGTGGAAGTATAGAAGCGCCGTGTGCTCAGTGCAAGAGGCGCCACGCCGCTTTGGTGATGCCGTAGAGGTAGGTGTCCTGATAGCCGCTCTGCAAGCTTTTGTAAAAATCCTTCATCGGGCCGCCTTCCCGGATCATCCCCGCTTTTTCCATCACCCGGCCGCTTGCCGGGTTGTTGGTGGAGTGGGAAGCCTGAATTCGGTTGAAGCGCGCCTCTTCGAATCCGAAGCGAAGAACCTCTTTCAATGCTTCGGTGCAGTATCCTTTGTTCCAGACGGAACGATTGAAGCAATAGCCGACTTCCCCGTGGTTGTCGTTGAACGAGATGACCTGAATCCCTATCGATCCGACGGCTTGTTCTGTCAAAATCTCTTCAATGATCCAAAAGAAGAAATAGGGATCTTTGGCTTGAGTAAGCCACGATTTGACGATCTTGCGGGTATGGGTGATCGAATTGTGGGTCTGATAGCGCAGATACCTGGTCACTTCGGAATCGCTCGACCAGGCGAAGACCGCTTCGCTGTCGGCCATGGTGGGCGGCCTCAGCAGAAGCCTAGGGGTATGGAGAAGCTTGGAGTGAAGCGGTGCGATCTCGGTTTTCATCATGATGGCTTAGCGTATACTCTTGCTCAATTCTTGACAACCGTGAGGGGCTCTTTTCAAGCTGTTGACAAAAGGAGAGCAATCGTGTAGCGTTCATCTTGCATTGAGGGTGTAGCGAAGTTGGTTATCGCGACGGCCTGTCACGCCGTAGATCGCGGGTTCGAGTCCCGTCATCCTCGACTGTTCGAAACCGCCTTGGAGTCCAGGGCGGTTTCGCTGTCTTAAGGAGAAGAGATGAGAGTATTGCTCGGGATGAGCGGTGGAATCGATTCCTCCGCCGCCGCGTATATTTTGAAGAATCAGGGCCATGAAGTAATCGGGGTTACGATGACGATCTGGTCCAACCGCGCTCACTTGCAGCGACCGGTCGATTCAGTCTCCTGCTTCGCTCCCGACAAGAGCGAGGATATCGAAAGGATCAAAGAGATGTGCGCTCGCTTGGGAATCGATCATCACACCTTGGAGCTCAGTGACCGCTTCGAGGAGGAGGTTCTTTCCAACTTCAAGGATGAGTATCTTGACGGAAAAACTCCGAACCCCTGCGTGTGGTGCAACCAAAGGATCAAATTCGGAGCGATGGTCGAGTACGCCGGAGCGAGCGGCCTGGTATTCGACAAGTTCGCAACCGGACACTACGCCCGGATTGTTCATACAGGGAAGCGGTGGGCGGTTGGGAAAGCGAAGGATGAGAAGAAAGATCAATCGTATTTCCTCTATCGTCTCAGCCAAGAGCAGCTTAAGACGATTCTGTTTCCGCTTGGAGAGCTTGCCAAGGATGAAGTCCGAGTCATTCTGAAGGAACACGGACATGTAAGCGATGATCAAGAAGAAAGCCAGGACTTCTACGACGGCCCTTACACCGATCTATTGGAAGTGGAGGACAAGGAAGGAAAGATCATCACTCGAGACGGACGGATTCTTGGAACGCATAAAGGAATTTGGCACTATACGATCGGTCAGCGCAGAGGCCTCGGAATCGCCGCCGAGCGCCCGTTATATGTGTTGGAGCTGAGGGCTTCCACCAATGAGGTGGTCGTCGGTTTCGTCGATGAGACCGTTCAGCATCAGGTCGAAGCGACCGACGTTGTGTTTGGAAGTGTCGCAATGATCGAAGGCGAGGTCGAGGTGGAGGCGAAGATCAGAAGCGTCGGAAGACCGAAGAAAGCGATCGCGCGTCGGAAGGAAGACGGGTCGATCGTCGCCTTTTTCCCCGAAGGGGTGAACGCCGCGACCCCCGGCCAATCTCTGGTTCTCTACAAGGATGACCTTGTGCTCGCCGGCGGCATCATCACCCATGCCCGGTGAGTTGCCTCCCTTTTGGTTTGCCATTATGATGAAGTGGAAGGAGCAGGGTATGCGCGTAGTTATTCAAAAAGATTTTCTTGCCATGAGCAAATGGGCGGCCAAGCTTATCGCCGATCGAATCAACGATTTTCATCCCACCGAAGATCGTCCGTTTGTGCTCGGACTTCCTACCGGATCGACGCCGGTCGGAACGTATAAGGAGCTGATCGCTCTGTACAAGGAAGGGTATGTCTCCTTCAAGCACGTAATCACCTTCAACATGGATGAGTACGTCGGGCTGGGAAGCGACCATCCGCAAAGCTATCACACCTTCATGTGGGAGAATTTTTTCAACCACATAGATATTAAAAAAGAGCATGTCCACATCCCCAACGGGATGGCAAAGGATCTGGAAAAAGAATCGCTCCGCTACGAAGAAGCGATCGAGGCGGTTGGCGGGATTCACCTCTTTTTGGGCGGAGTCGGCGGTGACGGACACATCGCGTTCAATGAGCCGTACTCTTCATTTGACAGTCGAACCCGGGTGATGACGTTGACCGAACACACCCGTCAGGCGAACAGCCGGTTTTTTGAAAACAAAATCGATCTCGTTCCCCGGTACGCCCTTACCGTCGGGGTGAAGACGGTGATGAGCGCCAAGGAGGTGATGATTCTCATCAGCGGAGCAAACAAGGCTCAGGCGCTCCATGCCGCCGTTGAAGGGCCGATTACTCAGGCATGGCCGATCTCGACCCTGCAGCTCCACAAAGAGGCGATCATCGTGTGTGACGAAGATGCGTGCGGCGAGCTGAAAGTTTCAACGTACAATTACTTCAAAGCCCTCGAAAAGGCGATGGTCTAACGCAAGCCGAGCTCTTTTGCAACCTCAATCGCCAGCTGCGGGTGGTCGGTCATGATCGAATCGACCCCCATGACGAGCAATCGTTTCATCTCTTCCTTTTCGTTGATCGTCCACACCTGGATGATCGCTCCCCGTTTGTGCATGATTTCCACGAAGCGGGGAGTCACCACCTCGATTCCCCATTGACGGGGCGGAACCTGGAAGATCGTGAGTTCTTTTTGTTTCTTTGATGAAAGAAGTCCCAGCTTCTGCTTCGCCAAAAGCGGGATTACCTCCAAGGTCGTCAGACTGGTTTGAATTCGCTTCTCTTTGCTTCGAAGCGCTTGAAGGTTTTTCAAATGGAAGGAGGCGCCGATCACCCGATCGAAGGCATCCTTTTTTCTGATGAGATCGATGAAGGCATCCACGATCTCCGGTTCCTTGCTCTTCAAGTCGATGTTGAACCGCGTGGCGGGAAATGTTTCAAGCGCTTCTTTGAGAGTGGCGAGGCGAACCCCCTTGTTTCTGAACGGGAATGTCTTGCCGCCATCGACGGTGAACGTGTACCCCGCGTCAAAAGTTTTCAACTCATCAAGGGTGTGATCCTCGATTCGTCCGGAGGCATCGGTGTTTCGATCCAGCGTCGGATCATGCCAGATGACGATGTGTCCATCCTTGCTGATGTGAACATCCGTTTCGATCACATCGACCTGCATGGCGACCGCCGATTCGAACGCGGGCAGGGTGTTTTCAGGGAAGGAGCCGCTGTCACCCCGGTGGGCGACGATTCGGGGCATCGGGTCAAAGAACGGGTGGGTCTTGCTCATCGGGCTTCTCCTTCTTATGGATTTTGATCCGAACCATCTTGGTAAACAGTTTTTCCATCCGTTGCACTTCACTCTCGCTAAGCGAGGCGCGAGTGAACACATCTTTCAGAAACCGTCTCGTCCAGAGCTCCTCCTGATCGAGCTTGAAATACCCGATCTCGGAAAGGGCGTCCACCGCCGCATCGCTTGCTCGTTGGGCTCGCTCCTGAGTGATCGGGATAAGACCGGTGGGGTGGGGAAGGTGTGCTTCAAAGAGGGTATAGGTGATGATTTGGACCGCTTGGGCGAGGTTGAGGGATGGGAACGCATCACTGGTGGGAATCGATACCACCTGAGCGCAGGCGGCGACCTCCTCATCGGTCAACCCGTCCGACTCCCGTCCGAAGACGATCGAGATCGTGCCCTCGGTATGCGCAATTTTTTCGGCGAGTTGCAGAGGGGAGAGAAAGGTGTGCTTTCGAAACTTCCCTCTTCTTCGAGTGGCAGCCACGGTGTAGCTACTCTCTTTGAGCGCTTCCCGGAGCGTTGGATGTTGAACTCGATTCTCCCAGACGTCGCCGGCATGAAGAGCCAGGGTTCGAATCCGGTTTTCTTCGTACTCCCGTTCGCCAACGATGACCAGGCGGGTTATTCCCATCGTCTTCATCGCCCGGCAGACGGAACCGATGTTTGCTCCATCCTGGGTGTCGACAAGAACGATTTGAATGTGATCGAGTCTGCTTGGGTGCGTCATAGCTCAGGTGTACCAGATATTGCAGGATTATCCAAGCTGGTCTATAGTATGCCCATGAATGAATCCACCTCGGTAGGTAATCGCTATATCCATATCATGCTCGGGATTATCGTAACGTTGGCGGTTTTGGCTGCGCTCAAGATCTCCAAGGATGTGACGATTCCACTTGTGTTGGCATTCTTTTTCTTTCTGATGTTCAGCCCGCTTTTGCGGCGGCTGGACAAGCTCCACGTCCCGAAGCTCATTTCAACGATTTTCGTGATGGCTCTGATGCTTCTCCTTCTGTTGGCGGCGGGATGGTTCATTGTCAAGACGGTTGACACCCTTGTCCGATTGATCCCCTTTTACACCGACAAGATCATCAGTCTCGACCGCCTCTTGACCGATATGGTGAACAACTTCGTCGAGGTACCCCCTTCGACGAGTTTTCTCACCTTGCTGCCGGTCAACTGGTCGAGCTTGGCGATCAGCAGCCTGACGCAGATCTCCAACAAATTCTTCTCAATCACAAAATTGGCGCTTCTGGTCTATATCTTCTTTCTGTTTTTGCTTCTCGAGCGGCAAAGCGTGGTTCCCAAGCTTCTGGCGGCGGTTCCCCAAGGCAAGGGGATGAAGGTGGCGGTGATGTTTGAACGGATTACCCGCCAGATTTCCAAATACTTGGTGATAAAGATCGTCATCAGTTTCTTCACCGGGTTGTTTTTCTACCTTTCCGCTCTCCTCACCGGGTTGGATCTCGCCTCGCTATGGGGAGTCCTGGCGTTCATCTTCAACTTCATTCCTTCGATTGGAAGCATCGTGATCACCTCCGTGGTGATCTTCATGGCGTTGGTTCAGTTCGCTCCGGATTGGACGAACATCATCCTGGTCGCCGTACTTACGATCAGCACCCAGATGATTCTGGGCAATATCATCGATCCCCGCCTCCAAGGCGGACAGCTGAACCTCTCCCCGTTCATGATCCTCGTTGCCCTTTCATTGTGGGGGTATATCTGGGGGATCGTCGGGATGTTCATCGCCGTTCCGCTGACCAGCGTGATGCAGATTCTTTTCGCCAATATCAAGAGCCTGAGGCCCTTTGCGATCATGATCAGCAGTGGAAAAAGCTACCAACGGGAGCGGGCCCGCCAGAAAGCCCTTAAGAGCTATCAACGGCGGACCCAGCACCGGAAATCTGAACAGCCTGCCGGCGAGCAGGGCAATGAATCGAGCGAGGACTCGATGGCGAAAGAATCGGTCAATATGGGTGACTTTGTCCTTCCGGAGCAGTTTGGCGAAAAGAAATGATTGAATTTCCTTCGCTTATGGAAGAGGATGCCCGAAGATATCTCCTGCCATCCAACCCCTCTTATGATGTATTGATTGAAACAGTCTTGACCTTCTACCGGGATTGGGGACGCCGGTTCGTCTTCCGCGATCGTCACGATCCGTATTCGGTGCTCCTTGGCGAGGTGATGCTTCAGCAGACCCAGACATCCCGGGTGGTGGAGAAATACCGGTATTTCCTTTCCGAATGGCCCTCTTTCAAAGCCCTCGCCCGCGCTCCGCTTGAGGAGATCCTCATCGCTTGGAAGGGTCTCGGATACAACCGGAGGGCGTTGAACCTGAAGAAAGCCGCCGAGAAGACCGAAGCGTGGAATTGGACGATTCCCAACGATCGCAAGGCGATGCTCACCCTTCCCGGGGTGGGAAAAGCCACCGCAGCGGCCCTCTTGGCCTTCTGCTACCAAGAAAAATCAATCTATCTGGAAACGAATATTCGACGGGTTCTGCTGCATTGCTATTTCCCAGATCAATCCGATGTCCATGACCGGGCGTTGGAAGCGATCCTCAGTGAGCTCATTGTGCTCATTGATGATCCCCGCTCCTGGTACTACGCGCTGATGGATTACGGGGTGCTGCTCAAAGCCCTGGTTCCGAATCCCAACACCAAAAGCGCCCACTATGCGAAACAAAGCCGGTTTGAAGGGTCCAAGCGCCAAGTCCGGGCGGCACTTCTTCATTGTGTCGCCGAACAGGGGCCGATCGCTCTTTCATCCGTCACCGAGATTTTGAAAGAGTATGATTCAACATACCTTGCTCAATCTATTGAGGAGCTCATCAAGGAAGGGTTTCTCCTTCTTGAGAAGGATTCTCTTTCGATCCGGTAGAACGATCGGCAAGCAGATTGCCCGCCATCCCCAGGAGCATCAGGAGCGCTCCGAAGAGGAGGTTGGGGGAGAAGATCTTCAGGAAGAACGCATCGATCGCCACCGATGCGAGAATCTGACTCGCCGAGAGAAGCAAGGCGGAGTAGATCGCCGGGAGCTTCACGATGACGAACGCCGTGGAGATCAGGACGGTCACCGAGAGGACGCCGCCTGCGATGATTTGGATGAACGGCACGCTCGGCAATCTGGCGAATCCTTCGATCGTCGCCGAAGGCCGGGTGAGAAAGTAGAAGGGAACCGCGGCGCTCATGCCGGCAATGTAGGTCCATTGGCTGGCTTTCATCGGGCCTTTATAGATTGCGAAGGTGGAGTTGAGGATCATCTGGGTGATCGTGATCGCACCGGCGGCGAAGGCGATGAGGATGTAGATCCATGAAAACGAGCCGACGCCCTTGGAGGCCATCACGACGATTCCCAGGCCGCTGACCGCCAGGCTCAGCACTTTCTTCGGGGAGAAAGAGCGCTTCTTCATCCCCAACCATCCGTTGAGGTCAAATACAAGGGAAAGAACCGATTGACCGAAGACGGTGAGCGCCATCGCCAAGGAGGAACCGAGGGCGGTGAAGGAATGAAAGTTGAAGTTGAGAATAAGGACGCCGAGCATCCCGTTGAGGTAGAGAGGCCAGGGGGCTCGTTGTTTCGGACCGGCGATCGCGGGGTTGTTCCGCCCGAAGAAGAGGATCGTCGAGACGAGGGTGAAGCCGATGAGATGATTCACCAAGAGGCTCACTCCCATCGTCGTGGCATGCCCCAGATTGGTGTTCGCCACCACCATGACGGAGATGATCGCACCGGTCAGCCCGTCGAGGGCGAGGTAGATTCCTTGATTCATACGGTGAGTGTACTTCGTTACGGCTTGTCATGCTAGTGGGCCCGCTCTACAATGATGTCCATGGATTACCGGAAGCTCCTCCTCAAAAAAGCGATGATACCCGGCTCTCTTGGCTTCCTCGGCGACCTTGCCCTGCAGCTTGCCAAGTTTTATCCTCGTCCCCTTGATACGTTCTCCCTTCTGCTCTTTGCCGGAGACCATGGGATCCACGGTGAAGGAGTTACCTACAGTCCGCAGGAGATCACCTGGCAGCAGACCCGCAACTTCGCTTCCGGCGGGGGAGCGTGCACCCTCTTTGCCAAGCTGAACGGGGTCGATCTCAAAATAATCGATGTCGGGGTCGCCGGATCGTTCGATCCTTCCACGTCGGTGATCGACCGGAAGGTGGGGTTCGGAACGAAGAACTTTCTGCATGAACAGGCGATGACCGACAAGGAATGCGCCTCCGCCATCGAGGTCGGCAGAGCGATGACCCGTTCATCCGGTGCCGATCTGATCGGCTTCGGCGAGATGGGGGTGGCGAACACCACCTCTTCATCGGCGATCGTCGCTGCATTGTTGGATCGGAAGCCCGAGGAGGTGACGGACGGCGGGTCGGGGCTCAGCGAACCGGATCTTTGCCATAAGATCGAGGTCATTCGAAAAGGTCTTGCCTTCCACCCCCGACGGGATCCTTTGGATGTTCTTTCCGCTTTCGGCGGGTTTGAACATGCGGCGATCGTCGGAGGAATCCTGGAGGCATATACGATGAAGAAGCCGATCCTCCTTGACGGGTTCGTCGTGGGCTCCGCTGCATTGATTGCAGCGATGATCGATCCGAATGTTAAACAGAACTTCATCTTCGCCCACCGTTCGGGGATGAAGGGCAGCGGCATCCTTTTGGAAGCCCTTGGCTGCACAAAGCCGATCCTAGATTTCGGAATGTACCTCGGCGAGGGGACGGGGGCGCTGACTGCGTGGCCGATCGTTCGCCAAGCCAGCCACATCCTCTGGGAGATGAGCGAGTTCGAGCAGGCGGAGGTGACCGATTCCACCGCCATTCTCCGGTCGAAGGGTCTTCTATGATCCGACTCGGAACCACCAGCTACATCATCGAGGATACGCTGGGCGGGAATGTCCGGTATCTCGCTCCGATGGTGGACGATGTCGAGCTTGTGTTGTTTGAAACTCCCGAGGCTTCAAATATTCCGAACACCGCCGAGATCGACCGGTTGAATGAGTTGGCATCTGAATATGATCTTACCTATACGATCCATCTGCCGGTGGATGCCCGTCCGGGCTCACGGGATGAAAAGGTGCGCGCCTCTTCGGTCGATCTGATCAGCCGGGTCATTGAACGGACCCGGGTTTTGAAGCCCTTCGGGTACATCCTTCATCTCGCTCCCGAGCGGTACGGGCCGATTCCCGCCGAGGATGTGCGCACCTGGCTGATTCAGAGTGAGAAAAGCGTCATCGATCTGCTGCAAAGAACGGGAGTCGATCCCCTCCTGCTGGGCGTCGAGACGCTGGGCTATCCGCTTGATCTGGTCGATTCCATCATCAGTCGCCATGGGCTGGGTGTAACGTTGGATATAGGACACCTTCATCTGATGGGGTATGATGTGGAAGACCATGTGAAGCGCTATGCAAGCCGGTGCCAGGTGTTTCACCTTCATGGAGTGAACGAGGGGACGGATCATCTCGGTCTTCATCGGGGCGATCGGGAGAAGATCGATCGATTCTTGGATCTGCTTGCTTCGTTGGAAGATGGGATCGAACGGGTGGTCACTCTTGAAGTGTTTGACCGGGAAAGTTTTGAAGGATCGATGGAGGTGCTCCATGGGCGAAACGGAGGAGAGAAAGATGGTTACCCTGGTGCTCGGGGGCGGACGAAGCGGGAAAAGCACGTGGGCGGAAGCGTACGCTCGATCCCTTGGCGGGAAGCGGGTCTATCTGGCGACCGCCGAAGCGTTTGATGAGGAGATGAAAGAGCGAATCAGGGCTCATCAAGCTCGCCGAAGCGGGCAGTTCATCACGATTGAAGAGCCTCTTCAGCTGAGCGGGCGGATCATGAACCTTCCCTCCGATGTCCGGGTGTGCCTCGTCGATTGCCTTACCGTCTGGCTGGGAAACCTGATGCATTACGAAAAAGATCTTGAAGCATATCTTGAGGAGCTGTACCGGGTGGTGGATGATCCCCCCTGCGAGCTGATTCTGGTGACCAATGAAACGGGGTTGGGGATCGTTCCCGCCGATCCGATGAGCCGGATTTTTCGTGACCGGGCGGGGTGGATGAATCAACGGCTTGCTTTGTTGGCGGATCGG
>FZPS01000016.1_pt155 | contig 19102 bp, 19 predicted proteins | sample 1817821 | NCBI WGS metagenome assembly FZPS01 (sample SAMEA104158645, study PRJEB21678) | metagenome | place: Germany | collected 2015-04-21
ACCCTCAGCTCAACCGCTCCCCAAACGCCTCACGCAACCGCCTCCGCAACGTCGTATTCCTCCTCCGCGACTCCACATTCCGCACCGCCAAACTCAACGCCTTCGGCGTCCCCACCACCACCACCAACCTCTTCCCGCGCGTAATCCCCGTATACAACAAATTCCGCTGCAACATCACATAATGCTGCGTATGCATCGGCATCACCACACACGGATACTCACTCCCCTGACTCTTATGCACCGTCACCGCATACGCCGGCGTCAGCTCATCCAGCTCCTGGAAATCATACGCCACCCTGCGCTCATCATAGCGCACCACCACCTCCTGCGCCGACGCATCCACCCGCTCAATCCGCCCCACATCACCGTTGAACACATCCTTGTCGTAATTATTCTCCGTTTGCATCACCCGGTCCCCCACCCGGAACTTCCACCCATAGCGCTCCACCTCGCGCCCGTGCGGATTCAACGCCGCCTGCATCACAACATTCAGATGCCGCGCCCCCAGCTCCCCCTTCTGCATCGGCGTCAGAATCTGCACATCCTCCATCGGGTCCACCCGGAACCGGCGCGGAATCGCCTCCGCCACCAGCTTGCGAATCAGCTCCACCCCGCGCTCCGGCGTCGCTGCATGCACGAAATAGAAATCGCTATGCGCATCCATCCGCTCATCCTTGCCCGGCAGCTCCGGCATCTCCCCCCGATTCACCCGGTGCGCATTGCGCACAATGCGACTCCCCGCATCCTGCCGGAAAATCTCCGTCAGCCGCTGCACCGGCACAACACCCGACTCAATAATATCGCGCAACACACAACCCGGCCCCACAGACGGCAACTGGTCCACATCCCCCACCAGCACCAGCAAACCGTGACGCGGCATCGCGCGGAACAAATGCACCGCCAGTTGAATATCAATCATGCTGGTCTCATCCACAATCAGCACATCCGTCTCCAGCGGCTTGTGCGCATTGAAGCGAAACCTCCCCGTCCCCGGCTCATACGCCAGCATCCGGTGAATCGTCTTCGCCTCCATGCCCGACAACTCCGCCATACGCTTCGCCGCCCGCCCCGTCGGCGCACAAAGCATCAGCCGCAATTTTTTAGCGCTCAACACCTTCACCAGCGACCGCACCAGCGTCGTCTTCCCCACCCCCGGCCCCCCGGTAATCACCACCACCTTGTGCTGAAACGCGCGAAAAAAAGCCTCCTGCTGACCAACCGCCAGCTCCATCTTCAACTGCCGCTGCACCCACTCCACCGCCGCCGGCAAATCAATACGCGGACACGGATGCTCCCCCCGCGAAATCTCCGCCAGCCGCCCCGCCACCTCACGCTCAGCCAAATCCAGCGCCGACAAATACACCCACGGCTCCCCATCCTCCCCCGCCCCAACCGTCAACTGCTGATTACCCACCTCCACCCGCAACGCCTCCTCCATCGTCGCCAGCGGAATACCCAGCATCTCCGCCGCCCGCGCCAGCAGCTCCTCCCGCGGATACGCGCAATGCCCCTGCTGCGAAAGCTCCACCAGCACATACGTCAACCCCGCCCGCGCCCGCAAAATGGAATCCCTCTCAATCCCCAGCCGCTCCGCGATTTGGTCCGCCGTCTTGAAGCCAATCCCGTGAATATCGCGCGCCAGACAATAAGGATCCAGCCGCACCGTATTAATCGCCGCCTCCCCGTACTTCTTGTAAATCCGAAACGCCCGCCCCGTGCTCACCCCATGCGCGAACAAAAACGACATAATTTCGCGAATCGTCTTTTGCGCCTGCCACGACTCCTTAATCTGCCGCCGCCGCATGGGACCAATCCCCTCCACCCGCTCCAGCTCCGCCGAACGATTCTCAATCACATCCAGCACCGCCATCCCGAAAGTATCCACCAGCTTCTTGGCATAAACCGGCCCAATCCCCTTAATCAACCCCGAACCCAGATACTTCTCAATCCCCGCCAGCGAATCCGGCACAACCGCCTCCAGGCTATCCGCCTGAAACTGCCGCCCGTGCCTGCGGTCCATGACCCACCGCCCCGAAGCCTTCACCCACTCCCCCACATTGATTCTCGGCAACTTCCCAATCACCGCCACATGCTCGCGAAACCCGCGCGCCCTCACCTTCAGCACACAAAACCCCGTCTCCTCGCTATGGAACGTAACCAGCTCCACCAGTCCCTCCAGCGACTCAGGCGACAACTCTTGCATAACTCCCGGCAATTTCACGCCCGCCACCATACACCATTCACCCCAAAAAAGAAAAGTTCCCCGCAAAACAAGCCCCAAATGCCCCCCCCGCCATTCCAGCCTCGACGCAACCCCCACCGCGGCCTATGATTACAAAAACAATGCCCCTTGCTGTAATGGCTCGCCATGAGAGATGAAATGAAAACTATTCTCTTTGCCCTGATCTTTGCGTTCATCCCCCTGGCGATGCCCCACTTGTTATCACCAACAACACCTACCCTCCCGGCAACATAAAATGAACACAAAGAAAAAACTCTCAGCACGAAAACCGCTCCTGATGGCATGGGCCTTGGCGGTCGCATTCGCCCCGTTTGTTCATGCAACCGAATGGGGCGGTTTGGGATTGCGGGATATGGAGGGCGATGTATCAGAGTGGCAACGGTGCAGATTTCCCGGCATCGATGTAATCGGCGCGGCCAAGCTTTTGTCCTTTCATCCATTGCAAACAAACGAACAGGGCGTTGTGGCTACCTTCCTGTTCACGGACATGCTGAGGGGAGCGCCCGGGGAGTACACCCTCACCATACCCGACGACATGCGAAACCCGATGAAAATGACCGTTGATCGAGGCGAGTGGAAATGGGAATTGGCCGAAACGTACGGCATCCTTTGCCTGTCGAATGAATCACATGGGATTAGAATGGTGGATTGGGTCGTGCCGCGGGAAAAATGGCGGGCATTCAAGAAAAACGCAGAAAAAGAGCGCAAGAGGTTCGAAGCATATGTAAAACAAAAAAAGCTGGAGTACGCTAAAGTAGAAGAAAAAATAGATGAAATCATGGAACGGGATGATATCGAGCAGGAAGAACAAGCAGCGCGCAGGAATATCCTCAACACCCGTCGCACGGAGATTTTCATCCAAGTACAGGATAAGGCCGAGCCATATTTCATCATCAATATGGACATGGACGAGCCGAATCAGACATGGCCGATAGCAGTGGACGAACGCGAGCAAATAAGAAGGATGCTGGGGTTGTAAGCTATACGAAAACAAGAATAGGGATTGCATGTCTTGCTCTGGCCGGCTTGCGGAAACCTGTCTGCATTTTCTGATCACGACGCATACTCGGCGTGGGTTAAAACACAGTACGAGAAAAATGATTGGAAGTGGCAGGTGGAAAATTCCTATATCTTGATCTGCTCGTTCAGTCCGGTTCAGAAGATTTGGGAATTGCATTCGGTGGTGGCGCGTGATTGGGCGGAATATGTGCAGGACCTTCGGAACAAATGGCAGGAATGGCGCTATTGGTCAGAACAACGACGCAAGGAAAGACGAATACTCTCAGATAAAGTGTGGGAAGCTCGAGTGGCGATGAGGCTTGGCGACATTTCGCCGGAAGAATATGAAGAAGCGTTCGAAGAATATCGAAAGGCGCTTTGAGTCCTCGACGACGAACATGAGAAGAAATATAATTACATGGACTATGCACCGGGGGTCGGCCAATACCAGATGATTGACTGGGGATTTCTTGAAGAAGAAGTAAAAGAGGAGGAATAAAAATGACGAATCGTGCTTGGTGCATCCTGTTCGCAGGAGGGTTGCTATATGCCGTTTCGGGCATTGTGTACTCACAACCTCTTCCGCCCCCGCCCAAGGTCCGGCAACAATCAAAGGCGCTGTATCCGCGCTATCCAGCGTATGTCCATGCGAAGATGGAGGCGCTGGACGAGACCGAGCCGATTCGCTACGAAATTGGCGGAAAGGAATATCGGCGCTGGGGGTACATGGCAACATTTCAAGTGTTATCTCAAGTGAGCGTCGAGGACATAGGGCAATCACTGAAAGCCGTATTGCCCGCCTATACAATCAGATATGGACCCACCCGAACAGACAGATACGAGCAAAAGAGAAACTTCCACAAGGTGACGGTAGGCACAGAAGCATACTGGGCTTTAACTCGTCACGCCGATGGCTATTGGCTGGTGGCCGAGGTGCTGAACCGGCATGATTTTGCCGAGCTGAAAACCATCGGCGAACGAGTGACGCTGACCGGCCGCGATGACACCATAGGGGTACGGAGGTCATCCTTCCGCCTGCACATGAATCCGTTGCAGCAAGCCTATATGGCAGCCGAGAAAAAAGTCCGCGCGGGAGAAATGACTCAGAAGGAGTTTGACCGGCAATTCACACCGGAAATGCAACGGGCGGTATTCGATCCCGACAACGCGGATTTGATGCTCGGAAAAGAGTAACAGACGGGCACGGCCATTCGTTCCCGGCCCTGAAACGTTAGATGCCGGCCGGCAGCACGACAGCGGCATGTTCTTTCGCCCATTCTTAGAAAAATTCTCTTTTTTCATTTCCCGCTCATTCCTCCTTGATTTCGGGGCAGAAAACGCTACGGTAACCCGCCTATGAAAAACACCTATTCCATCGGATTGATTCCCGGCGACGGGACAGGGCCGGAAGTCACCCGCGAAGCCGTCAAGGTAATGGACGCGGCCGCGCAAAAATTCGGCTTCAAACTGAACTACACCCCCTACGACTTCGGCGCCGAGCGCTACCTGAAAACCGGCGAAACGCTCCCCGATTCCGCGCTGGACGAATTCCGCAAGCACACCGCCCTCTATCTGGGCGCCATCGGCCACCCGGATGTCAAACCCGGCATCCTGGAAGTCGGCATCCTGCTGAAAACCCGCTTCGCGCTGGACCAATACATCAATTTGCGCCCGGTCAAACTCTACCGCACCGAAGATTGCCCCCTGAAGGGCAAAGAACCCAAGGACGTGGACTTTGTCGTGGTGCGCGAAAACTCCGGCGGCATTTATACCGGCATCGGCGGCGTCTCCCAAAAAGGCACCGGGCTGGAAGTCGCCACGCAGGTGATGACCTACAGCCGCCCCGTCGTGGACCGCTGCATCCGCTACGCCTACGAATATGCCCGCCGCCGCAACCGCAAAAAACTCCTCACGCTGGTCCACAAATGCAACGTGCTGACCCATTGCGGCGACCTCTGGGTGCGCGCACACAAGGAAATCGGCGACCGCGAATTTCCCGACATCAAACAGGATTACAACCACGTGGACGCCGCGACGATGTGGTTCGTCAAACAGCCCGAATGGTACGACGTGGTCGTCACCGAAAACCTCTTCGGCGACATCATCACCGACCTCGCCGCCATCATTCAGGGCGGCTTGGGCGTCTCCGCCGGCGGCAACATCAACCCCGAAGGCGTCTCCATGTTCGAATGCATGGGCGGCAGCGCGCCGAAATACACCGGCCAAAACGTCATCAACCCCATCGCCGCCATCGCCGCCGGCGGCATGCTCCTCGACACCATCGGCGAAACCGCCGCCGCCGAAGCCGTGGACAAGGCGATTTTCGCCGCCCTCAACAGCGGAAAAATCAAGTTGCTGGCCGCCGGCCAAATGGGATTGGGCACCACGCAAGTCGGCGACCTGATTGCCAGCCTGATTTAACAGCTTTAACTGGAAGGAACCTCAACATGAAAAAATACAATGTTTGCATGGTCGGCATTGGCGCCGTCGGCACCGAAATTGTGCGGCTCCTGCGCAAGCGTAATTTCCCCCTGGCCAAATTGACCGCGTTTGCCACCCGCGAACGCACGGAAATGATTGACGGCCAGCCCGTCGAAGTCAAAGTCGCCAACGGCCCCGAAGCCTTTGCCGGCTACGATTTCGCCTTTTTTGCCGGCACCGAAGGCGCCAAGGGCGCCTCCAAAACACTGGGCTGGGGCGCGGCGGAAGGCGGCTGCACCGTCATTGACAACGGCGACGACTACCGCATGGACCCGCGCGTGCCGCTGGTCATCCCCGAAATCAACGCCGAGGCTCTGAAAAAACACCAGAACTTCATCGCCAACCCCAACTGCTCCACCACCACCGCCCTGATGGCCCTCTACGCCCTGCATCGGGAAGCCAAAATCAAGCGCCTCGTGTGTTGCACCTATCAGGCCGTTTCAGGAACCGGCGCGGCCGCCATCCGCGAGCTGGAGGCCCAGGTCCGCGCCTGGGTCGCAGGCGAACCCCTCCCCCGCGAGGTTTACCCCGCCCAAATCGCCTTCAACGTCATCGCCCAAATCGGCTCCGAATCCAAGGACTTGCCCGGCTATACCTCGGAAGAAGTCAAACTCGGCCGCGAAACCCGCAAAATTCTGGGCGACGACTCCATTCAGGTCGTCTCCACCTGCGTCCGCGTCCCGGTGGTCAACGGCCACAGCGAAGCTCTCCACATCGAGTTTCACAACCCCATCTCCCCCGAACGCGCCCGCGAGATTCTGGAGAAAACCGCCGGCGTCAAAGTCGTGGACGACTTGCACAACTCCCAATTCCCCACGCCAATCGCCGTCAGCGGCCAGTATGACACGCTCGTCGGCCGCATTCGCAAAGACCCCACCGTCCCCAATGGCCTGGCCCTCTTTGTCTGCGGCGACAACATCTGGAAAGGCGCGGCCCAAAACGCCATCCAAATCGCCGAAAAAATGATTGAAATGGGCCTGAAATAATCCCCATCGCCCCCATGCGCGCATCATTTGCCAAAGTCGGAATGGCCGCCGCCATTCTGGCTTTGGCCGGTTGCGCCAACCGCCATCCGCTGGACCCGGTGCCGCTGGGACAATCCGCGCTGGACCAATTCCTGAACTCCGGGCGTGACGCGCGGCAGTATGGCATCACCACCTACCGCGACGCCGCGGGCGTTCGCTATGAATTCGCCAACCGCCCCCACCCCGAACGCTCCGCCCAGTTGGACTTCGCTCCGCCGCGCAACTCGCGCCTCCCCGTCGTGATGGCCAAATCCGCCATCACCAGCCCCTTCCCCATGTTGGTGGACACCTCCGCCCGGCAAACCTGGGCGGCCATGTCATCCGGACGCGCCCTGGAATACCGCGTGTTTGCGCCCGCAACAGGCGAATATCCCGACCACGTCTCCCTCCCCCTGCCCGGCTACGCCGGCGTCGGCAACAAACTGATTCTCGACAAGCTGCACATCGAATCACCGATATATTTCATGCCGCCGGCCGGCGGAATGCTCGGCCCCCTGTCGCGCGTAGCCAACCCGGCCGACCACGCCGCCCCCGCCCTGAAAAAGCGCGAAGAACTCGCCCGGCGCATCCCCGTGGTGATGGGCGCGGCCGCCCTCCGCAATTTCTCATTTGTCAGCTTCGACTTCCCCCGGCGAAAACTTGCGCTGGCCTCCACGCGCGATTATCGCCCCCGCCAGCCCGCCGCCGTCGCCGTTTCACTCCCCATGCTCGACTGGCGCGGACGCCCCGCCTTCCAAGCCCAACTCGACAATGAACCGATGATTTTCGTCGTGGACACCGCCGGCGAATTCGGCGTGGTCCTCCCCGGCGCCGCCACAACCACCGGCACGCTAATCCTCTCATCCGCTCTCTCCATCCCCTGCGCCATCACCTCGCCGGAGGAGAAAAAACTGCCCCCGACCTTCCCCGCGCGCGTCGGACTGGACGTCCTGAGCAAGTACATCGTCACCCTCGATTACAAGAAACAGCGCATCTGGTTTGAAAATCCTGCTTTGCAAGCCGCCTCCCAATCGGTAGATTCCAGTGAAGACAAAGTTCCTGTTCACTATCGAGGAGTCAGCCCATGAGCATACGCCCATTTCTGTTCACGAACCGCACGGTTCACGTTCTGCTCAAAACCGCTGGTGAATAAATTGTCCCGTTTCCCCGTTCCTGCCCCGTTGCCCGCTTTCCCTCAAACGGACGCATTCACATCACCGCGCCGGCGCCCATCCACGCGCCGCGCCCACCCATCCCCAAAGGAGTCCGCATTGTGAAAAATACCCAAGCCATCAAACGTAACTGGGATGCTTCCCGCACCCATCCCTTCGGATTCAAAACACGCCGGGGCCTCAACTGGTTCACGGTCGGCCTGCTCTACGCCATGTTCTACATGTGCCGCTACAACTTCCGCTTTGCGGGCAACGGCATGCGCGCGGAATTCGGATGGTCCACCGGCGACATCGCCAACATCGCCGCATGGTTTTCCATCGCCTACGGCACCGGCCAGCTCGTCAACGGCCTCTTCTGCGACCGCATCGGCGGCCGCGCCTCCATGCTGATTGGCGCAATTGGCTCCATCCTCGTCAACCTGCTCATCGGCTTTTCCCCGTGGACCTCCTCCTTCGCCGCGTTCGCCGTCATGTGGATGATGAACGGCTACATTCAGGCCGCCGGCACCCCCGGAATGGTCAAAATCAACGCCGCGTGGTTCAACAAAGAAGAACGAGGCCTCTTCTCCGGCATCTTCGGTTTCATGATTCAGTCCGGCCAGGCCATGATTTCCATGCTCGCCCCCTGGATTCTCGGGGGCTTCAGCTTCCTGGCAATCGCCGTCGGCCCCGGCCAGTGGCGCATGCTCTTCTGCATCCCCCCCATCTTCCTCGGCCTCGTCGCCATCTGGTTCTATTTCGTTTCCGCGGAATCCCCCGACGCCGCCGGCTTCCCCAAGACCATTCAGGACGATGTGGACAACTCCGCCGGCACAACGGTCCCCGTCTTGGAATCCTTCAAATTCGTGTTCTCCAACCCGCTCGTCTGGTTCTACGCCGTCGCCTACGGCTGCACCGGCGCGGTTCGCCACGCGGCCGACCAGCTCTCGCCCCTCTACTTTGAAGACGTGCTGGGCTTCAACATGAAGACCAACCTGCCCGCCATCGCCAGTTTCACCCTCGTGCTCGTCCCCATTGTCGCCGTTTGCGGCTCCGTGCTCTCCGGTTGGGCATCCGACCGCTTTTTCCGTGGCAACCGCTACCCCGTCGCTATGGTGCTCTACTACGGCGAAGCCGCCGTCATCGCCACCGCCACCACCGTCATGGCCCTCAAGCTCATCGGCCCCACCACCAGCGGCATCCTCCTCGGCTGCCTCTTCCTTGTGCTGATTGCCATCACCGCCAACAGCACCCACTCCATTGTCGGCGCGGCCGCCCCCGTGGACATCGGCGGCAAAAAAATGGCCGGCTTTGCCTCCGGCGTCATTGATTCCTTCCAGTACTACGGCGCGGCCATCGGCCTTTTCCTCACCGGCATGCTGCTCGACGTCTCCCTGCCCGGCAACTACACCGTCTGGTTTGGCATCATGACCTGCTTCGCCTTCTTCGGCGGATGCGCCATGCTCTCGCTGCTCCTGCGCCAGAAGCAGAAGCCCGTCGCCAGCCGCGCGGTCATCGGCTTCATGGCGCTGCTCGTCATCGGCGGCATCATCGTCGGCACCCGCGCCTATCGCCACATGAAGCCGATAGCCATCGAACACTACGCCGCCGCCGCACAAGCCGCCTTTGAAGAAGGCCAGGACAAGACGGCCACCGGAAACGCCCAACGAGTCCTCCGCCTCGCCCCCGGCCACGCCGAAGCCGGGCACATCATCAACACCATGCACGAGCGCCAGGTCGCCGCCGCCCAAAACGCGATGGCCGCCGGCGACGCAGAAGCCGCAATTGAACACGCGCAAAACGCCATCAATCTCAAAGGCCGCGAAAGCACCGCCCGCGACCTCCTCGCGGAGGCCAAGGCCCTGCAAAAAGCCCAGGAAGCCGCCGCAAAGGAAGAACCCCAATCAACCGAACCATAGGAATACCGCCATGACCCATCATCCCCCTCCCATCCCCCGCCAATTATGGATAAAAGAACGCTGCCTGGCCGTTGAAAGCCAGTTCAGCCGCCGCATCGGGCGCACCGCCTATGTAACCCGAATCGTGCCCCTCCTCGCCATTCTGATTCTCGGCTACTGGAACGGGCGCCTCGCCACGCCGCTTCTCCCCGCGTGGATGGCCGCCCCCATCATGATTGTCGCCTTCTATCTGAGCCTGCTGGTCTTCTCGCATCGCTTCCACGACCTCGGCAAAAGCGGCGCCAACCTGCTCCAGATTATGCTGCCGGTGTTCGTCTGGCTGTGGGTCGGAGGCAACCTCATGGCCAAACTGCCCCCGCGCATCTGGATAACAACCGCAGTCATCCTCGGAATCTGGCCCGTCGTCGTGTTGCTCCGCCTGGCCATCCTGCCCGGCCTCCCCTCATCGAACTCCGACGCAACCCAATAGCGGCACACATATCACGCCCCACGCCCCCGGATGCGCCATCTCATGGCACGTCCGGGGATTGTTTTTTTCAGGCGGCCCACTTGCTGCGGAAAATGAAGAAAACCGCGCCCAAAATACAAAGCCCCGCCCAGAGATAATCCAGCTTCAGCGGCTCTTTCATGTAGAGCACCGCAAACGGCACAAAAACCGAAAGCGTGATGACCTCTTGCAGAATCTTGAGCTGCCCGAGTGACATCACATGATACCCAATCCGGTTGGCCGGCACCTGCAACATGTACTCGAAAAACGCAATGCCCCAACTGACCAGCACCGCCACCATCCACGGCTTCGCGCTCAACTCCCTCAGGTGGGCATACCACGCGAACGTCATGAACACATTGCTCAACATCAAAAGAAATACCGTCAAACCTGCCGCACGCATCATTTCATCCTGTGTCTAATGTTTGGGGATAATTCACAAACAGATGCGTCACCCTTGCGCAATTCTTGGCGCGCAGGATGCAACGCTTGGTTGATCCTTATATCCGTTCTCATCAAAAAGAAATTGCTGTTGAGGCTTGACGTAAACGCCATGGTTATGTTCGGCGATATGGGCAATGTCAAAGTTGCATATCAGCGCCTCAACCATCGAGTTTCGGTTTTCTTCGCGTGCGCCGGAATGGTAGAAGTGGTCTCGTGTCACAATGTTAAACCCGGACCAGTATTTTTCAAGATTCACATTGACGCGATAGTCATTATGATGCCAGGAAGACAATACAAAGCGTGCCTTGGTTGTTTTGAGCAAGCCGGAAAGTTCCCGCTCATCTTCTTCCGTCCAGTTATTGTAATAGTCGGTATAACGGCCTAGATATGGTGGATCACAATAAATCATGTCATCCGCCCCCGCGGATAAGATGGTTTTGCGGAAGTCTTGGTGCCTGAAAACCCAGGTGTCTTGTATGGCGAGAGAACAGTTGGCCACTTGGTTGCATATTTTTGTGATGTAGGCGGGAGCGAAACGGTCCGGCTTCTTGCAAAAGGGAATATTCCAATTCCCCGTTTTTGAGAAACGCATCATGCCGTTGAACCCGGCCCGCGAAAGGAAGAGAAAGTCGTGTGGGTCGTGCGCGCCGTTAAAGCGATCGCGCACCAGCCTGTAATGAGCATATCCGTTATCGTCTGCTGTCCGCAAAAGTGCGCCTTCTCGTTGAAGATACCGCCTGACCGTGTGCTCGGTAACCCTGCCCGATTGAATGGCGGAATAGAATGCGATGATATGTGGATTTGAATCGGCAAACAGAGCCCTTTGGGGGGCCGCGTTAAAACCAACGACGCCACTCCCCATAAATGGTTCCACCCATCTTGAAAAATCACGCCCCGCAGTATCCAGAATCCAAGGGACAAGCTTGGTCTTGATGCCCTGACACTTTAATGGCGGAATGAATACCTTCATGAATCCTCTGGTTCAGAGGCGTCATCTGCCTCAAGGCTCTTTAGGTCCTCTTCGTAGGCCCGTAGCACATCAACACCTCTGTTTTTATACTCAAGATACGTGCGAATACTGGTGTAGGGGCGCTCGATTTCAAGTGCCAGCGCCATATCCTTGGTCAGGTAATACATCCAATAATCATCATAGACATCTTCGCCCAGCCGATGAAAGGGCCCTGTGCCATTAACCAAATCGGAAATATTCAAGCAAGATCCGATGTTCTTTGTGTTGCCGCTTCCCGGGCGACCTGTGGCGATACGATACTTGGGTTGAACAAAAAACTGAAACGAATGAATGACAGATGGAATTTTGTCCAGGTCAGCAAGTGTATATGTCTTGCGCTCATCCTTCGCCGCTTGATTTTGTGAGTAAATAACGCCTAGAACAAAATGCCCCTCATATTCGTCATAGGGATAGCGGATATTTTTTGTGCTGGCACGACTCCGAAAGTAGCCGGTAAATGCGCCAAGAGTCATCCCGTTTACCGTTTCCTCGCTAACCCGATAGGTGCTTTTTATGTCCATGGCAAACTTTCGCCCTGTAGGGCGATGGACGAACGAAATATCGGGATAGAAGTTTTGTTGGGGCGACAGCTCCAGCTCCAGGTCGTGCTTATGGCCAAATTCGGCAAGCATGGGGAACAAAAGAAGCTCAAGAACCTTGGAAACTATTTTGGTGTCAATGGATATGGTGTAAACATTCTTGTAAATATCAATGAATCCTTTGATGATCCACTCCCCTTCGTCATTTGCAACAGCTTTTGCAAATGATTGTGCTTCAGACTGCAGGGCGGATAAAAACTGTTCGTTTGTCATGAGCGTCGGCTTTCCTTTGGCATTAGGATACAATATCGCACATTGTCATCATAGTCACGCCCAGTCTAACTGGCGCCGGGGATGATTCACAACCCATTCTGCGCGCTTTCCAAATGGCTGGCGGAGGCCAGAAGCGCGCGGGTGTACGGATGCCGGGGGGCTTCCAGAATTTGTGCCGCCGGGCCGGATTCAACAATCTCACCGGCCTGCATAATCAGCAGGTCATCGGCCATGTGACGCATCACCGCCAAATCATGCCCAATCAGCACCCACGTAATGCCGCAATCCGCTTGCAGCGTTTGCAACAAATTCAAAATCTGCGCCTGAACGCTGACATCCAGCGCGCTGACCGGCTCATCGGCCACCAAAAACTCCGCCCCAACGCACAAGGCGCGGGCGATATTCACCCGCTGCCGTTGCCCGCCGCTCAACTCATGCGGAAAACGGTCCGCATAGGCCGGATCCAGCCCCACCGTGGTCAGCCAACGCGCGATTTGCGCCTGCACATCCGCGCGCGAATCAGCGATTTTATGCACCCGCAGCACCTCCCCCAGCGCCGCGCCCACTTTCAGGCGCGGATTAAGAGAACCCAGCGGGTCTTGAAAAACCATTTGCGCGCGGCGGCGAAACTCACGACGCGCCGCGCGCGTTTGCCGCAACACATCCTGCCCATCGAAGAGAACTTTTCCGCTCACCTGATCTTCCAGCGCCAATATCGCGCGCGCCAGCGAGCTTTTCCCGCTGCCGCTCTCGCCCGCAATCCCCAGACAACGCCCGCGACGGGCCACAAACGAGGCGTCTTGCACCGCCACAACCTTGCGGCGGGCCACCCGGTAGGTCACCCGCAAATGTTCAACCTGCAACAATGGCGTGCTCATTCCCACCCATCCGCGCCAATCGCCCGGCAAGCCACCGCGTGTTGGTCATCAACAGCTTTCCATTCCGGCTCCCGCTGGCGGCAAATATCACGCGCCACCGGACACCGCGGATGAAACCGGCAGCCCTCCGGCCGCTGCCCCAGGGGCGGCACGCTTCCTTCGATGCCCTGCAACTTCTGGCGCGGGCCGCGCAATCGGGGCAACGCCCGCAACAGCCCCTGCACATAGGGATGGCGCGGCGCTTGCAGCAAACTCGCCGGACCCGCTTCCACAATTTGCCCCGCATACATGACATGCACGTAATCGGCCATCGCCGCCACCACGCCGAGATTGTGCGTAATCAGCAACATGGCGAGATTCTCTTGTCTCTGCAAGTCTTTCAAAAGCTGCAAAATCTGCGCCTGAACCGTGACATCCAGCGCGGTCGTGGGTTCATCCGCCACCAACACCTGCGGACGCCCGGCCAGGGCCATCGCCAGCATGGCGCGCTGCTGCATCCCGCCGGAAAGCTGATGAGGATAACTGGCAAGCACCCGCGCCGGCTCCGCGAAGCCAACCTGACGCATAAGCTCCACCAAACGCTCCTCCGCGTTGCCGCGCTCCTCCGTCGGCAAGACCTCGTGGATTTGATTGCGAATGGTGAACACCGGATTCAGGCACTCGCCGGGGTCTTGAAAAACATAGGCAAGGCCCCGCCCCGGCCGCGATTCCACACCCGCCGCCCACCGAATCTCGCCTTCATCCTGAACCATCCCGCGCGGAAGCAGCCCCCCCAGCGCCGCCGCCGTAATGCTCTTGCCGCAGCCGCTTTCGCCCACCAGCGCCGTGGTTTGTCCCGCGCGCAACGTCAAATGAACCCCGCGAACAACATCATAGCGCCGCGCCGAATCCGGGAAAAAGCCGACCCCTAAATTCGTCACGGTCAAAACAACGTCTGTTCCGGCCTTGACGTCTTCGTTTGAATGGGTAGCTTTCATGCCATGCACATTGAAACACGAGTCACCGGTTTTATCGAAGAAAATTGTTATCTGGTCAGCAACCCCGACACGCAGGAGGTCGTCGTGATTGACCCCGGCGATGACGCCGCCGACCTGGCCGCCCGCCTGCGCGGGCAAAATTTCAAAGTCGTCGCTTACTTGCTGACCCACGGGCACGTGGACCACATTTCCGCGCTGGCCGATTTGTGCGCGGACTTCCCCGCGCCCATCCATATTCATCCGGCGGATGCGGCGTGGTGTTTCACGGAGCAAAACGCCATCCTGGGCCTGTATCCCGCCCCCCGCAAGCCGGACTGCCCGCTGGTGGATGCCACCGAAGGCATGGTGTTTGAACTGGCCGGCGCAAGCTGGACGGTGCTGGAAACACCCGGCCACACCCCCGGTTGCATTTGTTGGAAACTGGACGCCGCCAACGCGCTTTTTGCCGGCGACACCCTGTTCCGCGACAGCGCCGGACGTACCGATTTGCCGGGCGGAAATCCTCGCGCCCTGACCCAATCCCTGCGTAAACTGGCGGCGTTGCCGGACGATTTACGCGTGTTTTCCGGCCACGGCGAACTCACCACCATTGGCCGCGAAAAACGCGAAAACTTTTTCATGCAGTTCTGAGCGCCCCCGCCCCAACGCGCCAATACAGCTCAATACGCCCCGTGAATCAAGCGCCACGCCATGGTGCCCTTGGGCGGGGTGTCGGGCAACTCCGAGGGATGAAACCAGCGGGCATCCGTCAGTTCACTCGCCTGAAGTTTCAACTCCCCCGCCTGCCACTGCGCCACAAAACCCACCATCATCTGATTGGGATACGGCCAATACTGGCTGACCGCGTACCGCACCTCGCCCACCTCAATTCCCGCTTCTTCGCGCACCTCGCGCCGCACGCAGTCTTCGAGAGATTCACCCAGCTCGACATACCCGGCCAGACACGTCCACAAATGAGGAATCCGCTGCACATGGTGCGCCAACAGAATCTTCCCGTCCTTTTCCACGCGCACAATCACCGCCGGTGCCATGCCGGGATACTCCAGATGGCCGCAAGCGGGACAAACCCGCGCAACTTCAACCGCATGTTCCTCCAATGCCCCCCCGCAACAGCCGCAGAAACGATGAGACTCGCGCCAATTCAGCAGCCCAAGGGCACGCAGCGCCGCCGCCGTGTGCGGAAGACCCAGCCCCAGCATCATGCGCAATCGCACCCAGTCGTAGCCGTCGGGCGCAGTCCCCGGCTCGCCCGCAAGCGCATAGACCGTGACGCCCTCCGGACGCATCACAAACGACTCCGCCACGGTTCGCGGCGACGCAAATGAGTCCAGAGCGTCCTTCTCGGCTGGCGTGAACGGCGCGTCGGCGCGCACCAGTAATTGGCTGTCGCAAAATATGAAGCTGCCCGCGCGCATGATCCGGCGGCTCAAGCCTCTTTCTTCCAGCGCGGGAGATTGTACTCCAGAATTTCTTCAAGAATATCGCGGACGTTTTTCGTCAGCTTCCAATCCGGATAATGGCTCTGAAACTTGCTGACATCGCTCACCCACCAGATATGGTCGCCGATGCGATTGGTTTCCACGTAGGTGGTTTTCATGTTGCGTCCGGTGATTTCCTCGCACAGTTGCACGGCCTCCTGCATGGAGCAATGGCTGAAGCGGCTGCCGCCCATGTTATACACTTCGCCCGGACGCGGCGCATGATAGAAATGCTCAAAGGAAGCCACCAAATCGGCGCTGTGAATGTTGTCGCGCACCTGCTTGCCCCGATAACCGAAAATCCGGTATTCGCGGCCCGTGGCGGCGCACTTCATCAGATACGCCAAAAAACCGTGCAACTCCGCGCCGGAATGCCTCGGCCCGGTCAGACACCCCCCGCGAAACGTGCCGGTTTTCAGCCCGAAATAGCGGCCATATTCCTGCGTCAGAATATCCGCCGCCACCTTGGACGCGCCAAACAGCGAATGCGTGGAGTGGTCAATGCTCATGCTCTCATCAATGCCCTTTTCGGCATAGGGGCCGTCCACGCACTCCCACCGGGTGGCCTGCTCTTCGAGCGGCAGGCGATTGGGCGTGTCGCCATAAACCTTGTTCGTGGATGTGAAAATAAAGACGGCCTCCGGCGCCAGTTGCCGCGTCGCCTCCAGCAGATTCAACGTGCCATTGGCATTCACGCCGAAATCCGTGAACGGCTCACGCGCCGCCCAATCGTGCGAAGGTTGCGCCGCCGTATGCACCACCAAATCAATGCTGCCCGCATCCTCAAACACCTTGCGCACCGCCTCAAAGTCGCGAATATCCGCATCCACCGCCTGAAACGACTCAGGAAAAGCCCGCTGAAGCTCCTGAACCGCCCACCGCGTGGACGCCTCCGGCCCGAAAAAATACTCCCGCAAATTGTTATCCACCCCAATCACGCGAAACCCCTGACCGGCAAAATGCCGCACCGTTTCCGACCCCACCAATCCGCCGGACCCTGTCACAATAGCTGTTTTCATCATCCGGCTACCCTCTCAAATAGCGCCGTAAATGTCATGGAAAAATGTCATGGAAACTGTCATGGAAAACTTTGCAAAACGGCGTGGCAGGCGTAGGATGACGGCATGGAAAGCCTTGTCCCAAAAATCGCCGCCGCCCTTCTCGCCCGACGCTGGACCCTGGCCACGGCGGAATCCTGCACCGGCGGGATGATTGGCGCCGCCCTGACGGACCTCTCCGGTAGCTCCGCTTGGTATCTGGGCGGAGTAATCGCCTACGCCAATTCGGTCAAGATGAAGCTCCTTCACATCCCCGAGGCAACACTGGATGCCCACGGAGCAGTCAGCCCCGAAACCGCGCGAGCCATGGCGCAGGGAATTGCTCAAGCCATCGGCGCCGATTGCGCCATCGCCGTCACGGGCATCGCCGGCCCCACCGGCGGCACGCCGGAAAAACCAGTAGGCCTCGTATATATCGCAACGGCCACGCCAACGGGAATCAACGTCCAGGCATACCACTTCGACGGCTCACGCGCCGCCATCCGCTCAACCGCCACACGCGCCGCCTGCCAACAACTTCTCGACCATCTGCACTCGCCCCCCGCCACAACATAAAAATACGCCGCCCTGTATCCGCGCCCGCCCTGTAGCTGCGCTCACTGAGCGCAGACTGGAGTTTGGCCTTTGACTAGATGGCGGCACTAGTTTTTTTCTGTTGCTGAACTTTTTTCTGTCGGTGGTATGTCAAGTTGTCCGGTGGTGATGGTATGTGATCTGTCCGGTTATGGTTCATAGATGAGGGGAGGTTCCTCTGGTTTCCTGCCCCCCTGGAATGGGCCCTGCAAAGCCCATGGAAGGGGGGCTCCAATTCATCATCATGCCACCTGCATTTTTTCTGGTTTGCCTGGGAGGGGGTTCCCCTGCGAGTTGTACCAGCCGAGAATCCGAGGCCCAAGGCGTATGGAGAGAGAGCCATCCAGATGCTGACAGACGGTGACGCGGCTTTTGGCGAAGCTCACTTTCCATTGAGCGGGAGCCACCTGTAGGGTCAACTTGCCCAAGGTAACCGTATTATCATTTTGCACGATTCGTTCGTGCTGAATGCTGAGGATGGCGTCGAGGTCTGCGTTTCCAGCCGCGACGAAGGCGGTGCCCGGCTCCCGGGCTGGCACCGTCAGGTGCTGATTGTGCCAAGGCATGAATACTTCTCGAATGTAGCGATTGGCTTCGGCCATGCTGGTGACCCCGGCCTGGCGCAGCTCCTGAGGCAATCGCCCTTGCCACGTGCCGAAGAGTCGCTCCATTCGTCCGCGCGCCTGAGGGCTGTAGCTGGGTAGAGACTCAATGCCCAACTGAGCCAGCGCCCGGCCAATCTGGGTCGGGCGGGACTTATCCACAGGTCCGCCGGCCTTCGGGGTATGAAAGAAATGGCCGCCCCGATCCGTATAGAGACAACAAAAGATGCCCACCTTCTCGATGACCTCCCGCAAGCCCGCCATGACCGTTGCCGTCCCTTCCTCGTCTACCAGATACGCGGAATACACTTCGCTGGTGGCATCATCCATCAGCACGATGAGGTCTTGCTTGAGACCCGGCAGCAGAGGAATCCATTCATGAGTAGACCCGTCGCAGAACAGCATCATGCCCCTTATTGGTCGCCGTTCTCGCTTCTTCCGATGCACCCCCTTTCGGCGGCGCCCCACCGAAACCAGCCCGGCCGTCTGCAGAGCTTTTTTGACCCATTCATAGCTCAACTGGATTCCATGCTTATTCACCAGCTTTTCGTGGAAATGCGCCACGTTGAAGTCCGGGTATTCCTCCCGATACAATCGCAACACCTCCCGCACTGTATCCAACGGAACCCGCCGGGGACTCGGACTCTGCCGACGCCGGTCAAAAAGCCCATCATACCCCATGATCTCATAACGCCGCTTCCATCGGCGCATCGTTCGGCAACTGACCCCCAGAATCTCCGCCGCCTCCATCCATAATAATTGCCCATTTAAGACCTTCATGATCACTTCCTGTATTTTCATTGCCCGTTCTACCTCGGACCGAGGATATCCGTTCATATCGCTTCCTCCTGAAACGGACACTCTCGGTCATTACACCGGACAATTCACTTACCAATATCACCGGACAATTCACTTATTACCGACAGCGGCATGAATAATGAGTGCGAAATGCCGGCAAGTCTGCTAGAACCTTCTTGAAGTCAAGACC
>FZPS01000062.1_pt817 | contig 19082 bp, 14 predicted proteins | sample 1817821 | NCBI WGS metagenome assembly FZPS01 (sample SAMEA104158645, study PRJEB21678) | metagenome | place: Germany | collected 2015-04-21
GCCCCAGGTATTTGGCAAGGGTGGTTAAAGATATTAAAATACAGCCATCGCCCCAATGGATGCGCCGCCGGCTGGCAGCAGCAGGAGTGCGTCCAATTAATAATATAGTAGACATTACAAACTATGTTATGCTGGAGCTGGGTCAGCCTATGCATGCCTTTGACTTGGATAAGGTAGAGGGCAGAAAAATAATAGTGCGCAATGCCAAACCGGGTGAGACTTTAATTACTCTTGACGATAAGCAAAGAAAGCTCACGCCTGATATGCTGGTTATCGCAGATACCAACAAACCCATAGCTCTTGCAGGAGTCATGGGCGGCGCTAACTCTGAAATAACTGAGGAAACCAAGCAGATAGTATTTGAAAGTGCTCTGTTCAATGGTGCCAGCATACGAATGACATCTAAAAAGTTGGGTTTACGGAGCGAATCCTCTGCTCGTTTTGAGAAGGGCTTGGATATCAATATGGCACTAACTGCAGTGGAACGTGCGGCTCAATTAGTCCAAGAGCTTGGTGCCGGAACTGTAGTAGAAGGCTGTATAGATGTGCTGGGAGCTTCCACAGATAAAAGGAAGCTGACAGTAAGGTGGAGCCGGATCAACCAGATACTTGGTCTGAATTTAACTATAGAGCAGATTACCGATATCCTCACACGTTTGGGACTGGAAGTTTCTGTTGATAGTGAAACCATAACAGCTGTCATCCCCACATATAGGAATGATATAGAAGGTGTAGCCGATCTGGCTGAAGAAGTGGCCCGTATATACGGATATGATCGTATCCCATTGACACTTATGGAAAACTCTGCAGCAAAGGGTACCAGAACAGAAAAACAAAAGCTAGTTAGAAAGATTAAGACAGCTTTGACTGGTATGGGCATGTATGAGGCTATTACCTATTCTTTTACCAGCCTTAATGTCTACGAAACTATCGGAATGACAGATCCCTCTGACTATCCCAATGTTGTAAGAATATCTAACCCTCTTGGGGAAGATCAGAGCATTATGCGAACCACTATGCTTCCTGCTATGTTAGAGGTATTGTCCCATAATTATAATCGCAGAATTGAAAACTGCAGAATTTTTGAAATAAATCCAATTTTCCTGCCCAAGGCTTTGCCGTTAACTGACCTTCCCGATGAAGTGTTGACATTAGCTATGGGCGAGTATGGTGATAATGTGGATTTTTATGCCCTCAAGGGGAAAATAGAGGTATTGGTATCCCTGCTGGGCCTTGATAGTAGAATTACCTTCCAGCCTGCTAAACATCCTGCTCTACATCCGGGAAGAACAGCTGAGATACTGATGGATGGAGAAAATATCGGTGTATTCGGTCAGATTCATCCAAAAATAGCGGAGAATTATGAAACAGATACCGGTGCTGTTTTGGGAGAGCTGAATTTGCAGGCCATGCTTGATCAAGCGGACACCAACAGGCAATATAAAGCCTTGCCACGGTATCCTGCTGTAACCAGAGACCTCGCTATTATTGTAGATAAGAAGGTACAGGCAGCCCAAATTTTAGAATTGATACAAAAGGGCGGCGGAAATATTCTGGAGGAAGTGTCGCTATTTGATATTTATCAGGGCAGCCAAATTCCTGAAGGACACAAGAGTATGGCATACGCCTTGTCATACAGAGCACCTGATCGCACCTTGAAAGATGATGAAGTTAATAAAGCTCATCAAAGAATAGTTGGTTTATTGGAAACTGAATTAGGTGCCAAACTCAGGTGAAATTTATGACAATTTCGACAATTATTGTTGTATAAATATGGAAGACGTTGTATAATAATATCAGATTATATCATATATAGGGGTTGTTCATAAATGGTGAAAAAGGTAAAAACCATTGTCAGGATAGCCGGCAGAGAATATACAATCCGGGGCACGGAACCTGAAGAATATATCCATCGGGTGGCGATTCATGTTAACCGTAAAATGGACCAGGTTATCAAAACTCAGCCCGGACTCAGTACTGCCATGGCAGCGGTTCTCACGGCTATCAATCTGGGGGATGAGGTTTTGAAACTAAAAGAAGAGGTAGAATCCCTTCAAGTTCGTATTAAGGAACTAGAAGAAGCAGCCGAGAATCCCGCTGCGTCAAATGCAGTCAAATCCAAACCTGCCGCTATATATGATGTTTCCCGAAAAGGAAAGCGATAACCCTTTATCCATATTAATAAATTTGATCTTCAACAGGCAGCCGTTTCTTTTGTAATGGCTGCTTTCTATTTTTTTGTATAGGAAATATTACCATTTATAAAAAATATTGTTTCGCATACTTACTTCCTGTTTAATAATTACAGGACAGCTTGTTTTTTCCTATACTCACTTTGATCCTTTTTATTTTTATAACAATTGAATAAGGAGGTATTTATGCAAAAACAAAGGGAATCCTTAGAAAAAACCTGGGAACGTATTGACCGACATATTAGAGAGAACCCGATTCTTATTTTGCTTGCAGAGGAAAACGCAATTCATGATATTGATTATGGACGATATTTAAGGCATGGCTATACACAAGACGATGTATCCACTGGATTTGAACTCATTCATATTTATAGGCAGTTGAAGACACTTATTAGAAAATGATCATGTTTAGGGTAATATTGAATCTATTGCAGTGCTGAAATTTTAATCAGCACTTTTTGTTTTACGGGAAATTGTTTCTTTTTATTGCAAATAGTATAATAGAAGATAAGGATGTGGTAATTTTGCAGGAAAATTCGCCTGAACTGCTTGCTCCTGCAGGTAGCTGGGAAGCTCTGGTAGCCGCTGTTCAAAATGGAGCAGATGCGGTTTACATGGGGGGTACAAAATTTAGTGCTCGCAGACTGGCAGAAAACTTTGACAACCATGCTTTGCGAAGGGCAATTGAATATGCACATCTATATGGTGTTCGGATATATATCGCTGTAAATATTCTAATCAAAGAGCGGGAATTGGAAGAACTTAAAGCTTATCTTAAAGAGCTGGAGGAATATAAAGTAGATGGCGTAATTATACAGGATCTTGGCGCTGCTCGTTTAATTGCCCAAAATTATTCCGGATTATCTCTCCATGCCAGCACACAGATGACCGTCCATCAACTAGAGGGCATGCAAGTATTGGAAGAAATGGGTTTTGATCGTGTTGTGCCTGCCCGGGAATTAACTTTAGAAGAATTAAAAAGCATGTCCCTTAATAGCAGCTTGGAACTTGAAACATTTATTCACGGTGCTCTATGTGTTTCCTATTCAGGTCAATGCCTTATGAGCAGTATGCTGGGAGGACGAAGCGGCAACCGGGGGATGTGTGCACAGCCCTGCCGTCTCGCCTATACTTTGGACAAGCATAATAAGCAGAGTGGTCAAACAGCCTATCATATCAGTATGAAGGATATATCCACCTTGGACTTCCTGGATAAAATCCTGGCATCAGGTGTGACCAGCTTCAAAATTGAAGGCAGAATGAAACGAGCTGAATATGTTGCAATTGTAACGAGGGAATATCGTAAGGCTTTGGATAGTATTCTGGAGACTGGGCGGTACAAGCCAGACAGAAAAGCAAAACAGGAATTAGAGCAGATTTTTAATCGTGGGGGCTTTACCAGAGGATACTACTTTGGTACCGATCATAGTGATCTATACTCAAGGGAAAAACCAAACCACTGGGGAGTCTATATAGGCAAGGTAGAAAAACTGGATAAGGATATTGTATGGATTGCTTTAGAAGAAGGTTTAGAATCCGGTGATGGTATAGAGTTCTGGTCAAAAAAACCTGGAAACAAGGGTCAGATTGCTGGTGGTTTGTTAATTAATGGAATACAAACTGGTAAAGGCAAGAAAGGGCAATTGGTTGGAATATCATCTACTATCAGGCCGGAAATAGGGTGCTTGGTTTATCGAACATCTAAGGCTTCACAGTTAAAGGAAGCAGAAGAATCCTATAAAAATAGATACAACCGAAAAATACTCATTTCAGCCCATGCTTCTATCAGGCTGGGTGAAACACCTGTCCTGGTTTTTCGGGATGAAAAAGGCATAGAGAGCAGTGCAGTAGTTGAATTCCAGGTTCAAAGTGCCATGAACAGGGCTTTGAATGAAAACACAATACGGGAACAATTGAGCAGGTTAGGGGATACTCCTTTTGAACTAGCCTCACTAGATTTAGAACTAGACGCCAATGTATTTGTGCCTGTATCTGTTTTGAATCAGCTTCGCCGTGATGCAGTAAACAGTCTTATTGAAAATAGAATTTTATATTACGATAATAAGGCGGTTGCAAAGGTTAAAAGCAAACGTCGACAGGTTTCACTTATGAAGGCGGTTTCACAGCGTCGAAATGAAGAAGACATTATTGTGAAGGACAATCAATATTTTTCAGATAGAAAATCCCAAGCATTGACTTTGTTGAATGGATATGTAGACAGGTTAGATTATCATCCAGAGGTTTTGGAGGGGTTGGATATTCTATCCTATACGCCTGTATCCTATTACTTCCAGATAGAGAAATTAGAGAACCAGGTAAAGAGTATACAGAAATCTGGTATTGAAGTTAGATTGGTACTTCCTACTATAACTCGCAGAAGCGATATGGATTTGATTGGGAATCTTCCAAATGAATTCTGGAGCCTTTTCGATGATTATCAGGTTGGAAACCTTGGCCAGCTTAAGCTGTTGCAAGAAAAAGGTATTGGTAAGTGTTTTGGCAGCCACACTTTGAATGTGACAAACTCGCTCACTATTGCTCAGCTTTCAGACCTGGGGTTGAAAGGTGTTACCCTTTCTCCGGAGTTAACAATAGGAGAAATTCGTGATATAATAAATCGCACTTCCCTGCCATGGGAGATTTTGATGTTTGGCCGTATTACTCTCATGACCCTTGAATATTGCCCTCAAGGTGATGGGAAGAACAGATGTAATAATTGCAAATTTATTGGAATGCACACACTTACTGACCGAAAGGGTTACACGTTCCCATTACGGAAAAAAAGGATATCCCATTGCTACAGTGAACTATTAAACAGTCAGCCCATATTATTGGCTGATAACTTAGAGCCATTCCATAGCTTATCCGCTCCTTATTGGGGGTTAATACTGGAAGGGCTGTCCAATGAAGAGTGCAAAAATATTATAAAATGCTATCGCTACGGGCTAAATCACCCAGACAGAGATTTACCTCAAAATTTGGCAGATTATATTCAAACCGTTAAGAATAATGGATTTACCAGAGGCCATTTCTTTCGCGGAGTGGAATAATATTAGTAAGGAGACATAATGGACGAGAGAACACTGAGAGTATTGGAGTACAATAAAATCATTGAAATGCTGGCAGGCTTTACTCAGTCAGAAAACGGCCGTGAGCTGGCTCTTCAATTAAAACCGATTTCAGATAAAAACCAGATAATAGAATGGCAGCAGGAGACATCTGAGGCGGAATCAATTATCGCTGCTGAAGGAAGCGGGTTCATTTCCCCCTTTCCCGATGTGCGTCAAGCCATTAGAAAAGCAAGAATCGGCTCAATTTTAAGCCCTGGTGAGTTGCTCAATATAGCACAGGTACTTTTCCTTATAAGTTCTGTTAAAACCAGAATGAATGAACACAAATCCAAGGCAGAGCTGCGGCTTATTCCTTCCATGACGGAGAGTTTGAAAACACAGCGCATTTTGCTGGATCGAATACGCGGATGTATTGAAACTGAAGAAACATTATACGATCATGCTAGTCCAGAACTGTCAAACATTAGAAGGCTTATAAGCAGGGCAAATGCCAGAATAAGAGAAAAACTTAATGGATATCTGCATTCCCATCAAATGCAAAAGTATTTGCAGGAGCCTATTGTTACCATGCGTAACGACAGGTATGTTTTGCCTGTAAAACAAGAAAACCGATCCAAGGTTCCAGGTATTGTACATGACCAGTCTTCCAGTGGTGCCACCCTATTTATTGAGCCTATGTCTGTAGTAGAGGCCAATAACGAAATAAGGCAACTACTGATTAAGGAACAGGAAGAGATTGAGAGAATTTTGGCTGAACTGACCGATCAGGTAGAGGGTGTTAGCGATGATATCTTGTCTGCCCTTGCGATTTTGGAAAGGCTGGACTTTATATTCGCCAAAGGAGCTTTTAGCTTGTCCATTCGTGGTGTACGCCCTCAGATAGTTGATGATTTGTCTCTCAGCATAAGAAATGGGCGTCATCCATTAATTGATCCAAAGCAGGTGGTCCCTATTTCCCTTGTGCTGGGTAGGGAGTTTACCACTCTTGTTATCACAGGACCTAATACGGGCGGGAAAACAGTAACCTTGAAAACGGCCGGCCTCTTTGTTTTGATGAATCAATCAGGGCTTCATCTGCCTGCGGATTATGGTACAAAAATGGGCATATTCCAGAATGTTTTTGCTGATATCGGTGATGAGCAGAGTATTGAACAAAGCCTTAGTACTTTTTCCTCCCATATGACTAATATTGTTCAAATTTTGGATAGGGTAGGCCCAGATGATCTTGTATTATTTGATGAATTGGGAGCTGGAACAGATCCTACTGAAGGGGCTGCCCTGGCTATGTCCATTCTTGATCATCTTTATTCTGCTAGAATTCGGACTATGGCAACCACTCATTACAGTGAACTGAAATTATATGCTATTAGCCGTGAAGGTATAGAGAACGCATCAGTGGAGTTTGATGTTGTAACTCTGCGACCTACATTTAGATTACTTATTGGTGTGCCTGGAAAGAGTAATGCTTTTGAAATATCTAAGCGGCTGGGACTGAATGAACAATTAATTGAAGGTGCTGGAAAATATCTCAGTCAGGAAAGTGTTCGGTTTGAGGATGTAATGGGCAATATAGAAAGAAACAGGATTGCGGCAGAGCAGGAGCGCAGCCAAACCAAGGCCGAACTGGCTGAAGCAGAAAACTTAAGGCTAAAATATGAAAACAAGCTCTCTGAACTGGAGCTGCAGAAATCCAAATACTTAAACAGAGCCAGGGAAGAAGCTCGGAGCATAGTGCGAGGCGCTAAAGCAGAAATCGAACAAATAATTAAGAATCTGCACATGCTGGCCCATGAATCCGAGATGAAGGAAAGAAATCGTGCAATTGAGGAATCTCGGAAGAAATTAAGAGAGGCTTTGAGTAAACATGAGGAAAGACAAACAAAACCTTCTCAATCTTTGAGAAAGCCGCTTAAGAATCTACAATTGGGCCAAACCGTTTATGTCACTAGCCTGGATCAAAAAGGCCAAGTACTCACTACTCCTGACCAGGATGGTAATGTACAGGTTCAAGTAGGTATTATGAAGGTGAATGTACATTTATCTGATTTAAGGCGAGTAGATGAGCAAACAAAAACAAATATTAAATCTGGAAGAAAGGTTAAGCCCAGAGTTATTTCTGTTTCTTCAGAACTTGATCTGAGAGGCCAAAATGCCGAAGAAGCACTGATAGAAACCGACCTATATTTGGATAATGCTTTTCTTGCAGGCCTCAATGAAGTAACCATTATCCACGGAAAGGGAACTGGTATTTTGAGAAGCTCCATTCACCAATTGCTCCGTAAACATCCCCATGTAGCCTCCTTCCGATTGGGTAAATATGGGGAAGGTGAATCTGGTGTTACGGTAGTGGAGATAAAATAATCTTTGAAATAATTTTAAATTGAATGAAGGAGGATTAGTAATTATGAATTATTTACTGGGAATCGATATTGGTACATCAGGTACCAAGACCGTATTATTTGATATTGAGGGTAACACTATAACCAGCGCTACATCAGAATATCCTATGCATCAACCATATATTGGATGGGCAGAGCAGGATCCCCAGGATTGGTGGGAAGCAGTTGTAGAAACTATTGGCAGTGTAATCCGGTCCAGCGGAGTTAATCCTTCGGATATTAAAGGCGTAGGCTTATCCGGTCAGATGCATGGAATGGTCTTATTGAACAAGGCTGGAAAAGTTCTTCGTTCATCCATTATTTGGTGCGATCAGAGAACTCAGAAAGAATGCGACCAGATTACAGAGCTGATTGGAAAAGAAAGACTGATAGAAATTACGGCAAATCCGGCATTGACTGGATTTACTGCATCTAAGGTTATGTGGGTAAAAAATAATCAGCCTGAGGTGTTCAAGCAAATTGACAAGGTTCTTCTGCCTAAGGATTATATACGTTACAGATTAACCGGGGTATTTGCCTCAGAGGTATCTGATGCCAGTGGTACTCAGTTCTTAGATGTACCCAAGCGCAGATGGAGTGAAGAGGTACTTAACAAGCTTGGCTTTTCATTAGATTGGATGCCAAAGGTTTATGAATCTCACGAGATTAGCGGTACTATCTCAGCAGAGGCTGCTGATTTAACAGGCTTGAAGCAGGGTACCCCTGTAGCAGGAGGAGGCGGTGATCAGGCAGCCGGTGCAGTAGGAAACGGCATAATTCAGCCAGGTGTTATTTCCTCTACTATCGGAACCTCTGGTGTGGTGTTTGCTTCCATGGATCAGGTCAGCATGGATCCCCTGGGCAGAACTCAGACCTTCTGTCATGCTATTCCTAACACATGGCATGTGATGGGAGTTACTCAGGCAGCAGGTTTGTCCCTCCAGTGGCTGAGAACTAACTTTGGTGGAATGGAAAGAGAACTAGCCAATTTTATGGGGATAGATCCATATGTATTGATGGATAAAGAAGCAGAAAGAGCAAAGCCAGGCTGTGAGGGACTGATTTACCTCCCCTACCTGATGGGAGAGAGAGCACCCCACCTTGATCCAAATGCCCGAGGAGTATTCTTTGGTTTAACTGCAAAACATGGCAGATGTGAAATGATAAGATCTGTTATGGAAGGAGTTGTTTACAGCCTGAGAGACTGCTTAGAGATTATTCGGGATTTGAAGGTGCCAATAAGTGAAGTTCGTGCATCTGGTGGCGGTGGGAGAAGCCCGTTGTGGAGGCAAATTCAGGCGGATGTTTTCCAAACTCCTATTGCGGTAATCAATTCCAAGGAAGGGCCTGCTCTGGGCGCGGCACTGTTGGCAGGCGTAGGCGCTGGAGTGTATAAGGATGTAAAGGAGGCTTGCGAAAAGGCTATACAGGTTGTAAAAGTGCAAGATCCTATTCAAGAGAATATTCCGATTTATGATAAATATTATAAGGTTTATACAGACTTGTATCCTGCCTTGAAGGATAGTTATCGTAAAGTAATGGAAATAGCAATCAGCAGGTAAGCTCATGCTTGTCGGATGTAATAGTAAGGGAAGTAAAGGAAAAGTGAGATACCTATGGGGGAGCGGAAAATGAATGCTTATCGGATTATGGTGGTAGACGATGACTTCAATATCAATCAATTAGTAAAGCTGTACCTGGAAAAGGAAGGGTTCCAAGTGGAACCCTTTCAGGACGGTCAGCAGGCTTTAAAAGCCTTCAGGGACAATCCTCCGGATTTGGTGGTGTTGGATCTGATGTTGCCCGGTCTGGATGGTTGGGATATATGTCGGGAGGTTCGCAAGATAAGCGATATTCCCATAATTATGCTTACCGCCAAAGGTGAAACCTTTGATAAAGTACTTGGTCTGGAGTTAGGCGCTGATGACTACATAGTAAAACCCTTTGACCCAAAGGAGTTGGTAGCCAGGATAAAGGCAGTATTGAGAAGAAACAGACCTATGCGTGAATATATAAGAGAAGTTTCCTACCCCAATTTAACTGTAAATCTATCTAATTATACTGTGACCTTATATGGCGAACAGATTGAGTTTCCGCCTAAGGAACTTGAACTTCTATACTTCCTGGCATCCAATCCCAACAAGGTATTTACCAGGGAGCAGTTGTTGGAGCAGGTCTGGGGGTTTGATTTCTATGGTGACTCCAGAACAGTAGATGTTCATATCAAACGGATTCGACAGAAACTCAGCAGTGAGACCAGTAACTGGCAGATAAAAACTGTCTGGGGTGTTGGGTATAAATTTGAGGTGAAGTAAGTGTCTCGGTCATTATTTGTCAGGCAGATGGTAGCATATCTAATAATTATATTATCTGCCCTTGCTATACTCGGTGTCCTGCTTACCACTTTTTTTCAGAGCTATATTATGGAAACAAGGACGGAGGAACTGATACGGGAAGGTAAGGCAATATCTCAATACATCGAATATTATCTGTCAGGCATGATCGATACTAGGACATTGCATTATCAATATCAGGTTATAGACCGCTTTTTAGGAGCTACCATATGGGTAACGGATACCACGGGTTATATCTGGAGCAGCCATAATTCTTCTCTATTAGAAGAGGTGGAATGGGAAAATCAGAAGCTAACTGTTGACGAATTTGTACAGGTATTAGAAGGCAATACCATTACCCGTGCAGGCAGATTTGGTGAAAGCTTTCAAGTACCAGTGCTAACAGTCGGAATGCCTCTTAAAATTGGTGATCAGGTTAGGGGTACAATTTTTCTGCATTCTCCCATAAAGGGAATTAACCGTACATTGAGGGATACCTATATGAGTATCTGGCGTTCCGCCATCATTTCCTCTGTCTTGTGTATAATTCTCTCATATTTTATAACTAGGCGTGTCACCAAACCTTTGATAGAAATGAATATGATTTCAAGGGAAATCGCAACTGGAAACTTTAAAAGAAGGGTAAAGGTCAAATCAAAGGATGAGGTAGGTCAGCTGGCAATGAACTTTAATGCAATGGCTAACTCCCTGGAAAAGCTGGAGCAAATGAGGAGGAGCTTTGTAGCCAATGTATCTCATGAGCTGAAATCTCCTCTTACTTCTATGAGGGGTTATATCCAGGGGGTGCTGGATAGCACTATCAGCAGAGAGGATCAGGATAAGTATCTGGCAATTGCTCTGGAAGAAACCGATAGAATGAATCGCCTTATCAATGACCTGCTGGATTTATCCCAAATTCAAACTGGTCAGTTCTCTATGGACATTAAAACCTTGGATATTAATGAATCTATACGCAGGGTTTTGATAGCCTGGGAGGATCGCATTAACGAAAAGGGAATGGATGTTGAGGTAGATTTTGATCAGGAAGTTCGCTTGGTTGAAGGAGACCCTGACAGATTGCAGCAAATAATAATCAATCTACTGGACAATGCCATAAAGTTCAACCGACAAGGTGGATTGATTACGCTAAAAACCTGGCTGCACAAGGAAACGGTATTTGTAAAAATTGCTGATCAAGGGCCTGGTATTCCTGAAGATGAGGTTGCACATATATGGGAACCCTTTTATCAAATTGATAAATCCAGAAGCAGGAAAAAGGGCGGTACAGGCTTAGGACTGTCTATCGTCAAAAAAATCATAGACGGTCATGGTCAGAGTATTTGGCTTAATAGTGAGGAAGGGAAAGGCTCAGCCTTTATTTTTTCATTAAAAGCAGTAAAGAAATCATAATATTAATTGATGTGTTTGTTTACACGCCGTTCATATTTTATTCAAAAAGCTGGTTTATAATCAAAATAAGCAAAGAATCACAAGCTTTTTGTGTTAGTGGAGGTGTGGTAAATGAAAGAATTTTATGAATTTGATGAGGAAAGGTATCAAAGGAAGAGTAGAATAAAGAGCTACATTTTAGTGGCATTGATATTTGCTTTAATTGGTGGGCTCATCGTATATGCCATTACACCTTATATCACAGGACAGAATATGGCGAACAATCAGCAAGATACTCAGGATAACGACAGTTTAGCAGATGAAGAAGCGGATAAAGAAAAGGAAATTAACAAAACGGTTATTGGAAGTACGGAGGACCTTTACATTAACAGAGACAATCCCGTTGCTGATATTGCCGATAAAGTGGAAAAAGCGGTAGTTGGCATTACTAATAAAGCTGAAGTAGTGGTTCCCGATTTCTTCTTCTTTAATCGCTCTACAGTACAGAATATAGAGGGTTACGGTTCCGGGATCATAATCACCAAGGAAGGACATATCCTAACTAATCACCATGTAGTTGAAGGGGCAAAAGAGTTATACGTTATTCTATCCGACGGTGAAAAAATCAAAGCAGAGCTTATCGGCTCCGACCCTCAGAGTGATATTGCAGTAATTAAAGTGGATTATGAAGGTTTAACTGTAGCAAAAATAGGCGATTCTGATAAAGTGCGTAAAGGGGATTTTGCTATTGCAATTGGTAATCCTTTGGGTCATGAATTGGCTGGTACGGTAAATTTCGGTGTCATAAGTGCTGCCAATCGAACATTGCAATTCGATGGGAAAACCATGAAATTGATTCAAACTGATGCAGCAATAAATCGGGGTAATAGTGGCGGCGCACTGGTGAATATGAACGGTGAAGTTATTGGAATGAATACCATAAAGTTTGGTGGTGAAGCAGTAGAAGGCTTGGGCTTTGCTATCCCTTCCAATGTTTTTAAGCCTATTGCTGAGGAAATAATTGAAACCGGCAAGGTAAACCATCCACAAAAGCCTTGGCTGGGAGTTTTAATTACGGATATTACCGAAGCTATTTCAAAGGAATATGGTTATCCTGTAGGAGTGCTTATTACAGATGTACAAGCCGATAGTCCTGCTGCTGAAGCTGGATTGAAGCCTGGTGATGTTATAATAGGCTTGAACGACAAGGAGATAAAAAATATCGAGGAATTGAAGTCCATCTTAGATAACAGTCAAATTGGTGAGATTATAGATGTGAAATTGTGGAGAAATGACACTGAGTTTGTTTTGAAAGTAAAGCTTGGCGGCATGGATGTATATGAATAAAAGAAAATAGCTTAAAATTAAACCCAGATAAATCTGATTTATCTGGGTTTTAATAATTAATTGTATATATATGAGGCTAGTATGTAGGGATAATCTTCTTTGTTTCCCCAGCGGTTACCGAATATTCGGAGCCGCTGTCCTATGCTTGCATTAACCGCTCCCCAGTATTCGACGTAAACCAGTTGTTCGGGCTGACCCTGGGCAGCCACATTTATCAATAAAGTGGTCTTAGCGCCGGTAGATTGTATATCCGATATAGCTCCTGTAAACACAAAGGGGATACCGTTATGCAGATCAGGATAAGCTCTCAGGCTACTATAGTCCAGAGCCCAAGCGGAGCGAGTATAATCATGCTCATTGACCGGCCGAAGAATTACTGTTTCCAGTACCGAATCCTCCTTGTCTTCTAATTTGGCTGTTAGGATAAATGGAGTATATCCATTAGCAGGAGCTTTAACAAATAACTTGAAATCGCCAGAGTCGGGGTCCACTGTAATATCTTCGCGCACTTCCAAATTGGTGGATAATACAGCCTCAGGGTGGGTATTACCGGTAATTTCAACCCAAGTATCATTTGAAGCTGTAATAGGAACATCTTGATCAATTGTTAGAGGAAACTCCATTTGCTTTCTCTTGAAAACAACATGTTCAACCATATCTCCATAGCCTTTTGCCGAAACGCGAATCTCATACTGTACTTCATCAGATTGTTCAGGTATCTGCAGTTGCAATGAGAGCTTCCCCTCATCATCAACTAAATGGGAGTAATTGTTGTCATTCACAAAGACATTTGACCCGGGTAGAACCTCAAAAATTAGTTGATAAATAGTGCCGTCTATAATTGCTTCTTTTTTTGAGGGTGAAATTAATTTCAATGGTGCTTTTTGGATAGGAACCTCAAAGTAAATCTCCTCAGTTCGGTTTGGGTAACCGTCAGCCAGCACTGTCACAGGCAGTGAAACTTGAAGCAATCCATCCTTTTGTTCAAACTCATCCAGTGCAAACTCACTGTCAGGTAGAATAATTTCTGCTTGCCCGCCGATTATAGCTGCCACCTTGTCCTTTACTTTTACCTGCTCTCCGATGGTGGACATAATAATAATTCTTCTAGCGGTTTGATCGTCCAGGTTTATTTCTTCAACCTGATAACCCAAATCTATGCTCTTGGCAATAGAATTATCGACGGATGGTTTCTGAAAAAGTTCAACATACCCAATATAAACAAATAATCCAACCAATGAAATTAGGATAATTGTAATAAATGCCTTGAGTACTTGCTGAAGACCGCTTGTACTTTTTTTTGATCCTCGATAACGACGCAGAGGCAGCTGGGTCTGAATGTCAAACTCTGTATCATCTTCTTCCTTAAAGTAAAAATCCAAATCCGGGAAAATATCTTCGAAGTTTCCTGTATACAGGTTAGCTTGCTCTTCGGACTCCTCATCTTTTGATTCATCCCATGGTATGGAATCTGCTGAACTCTCTGTGTCAGTAAAATCCCCTAAATCGTTCGTATCGTTGTAATCTCTTGAGTAGACTATGTCTGACTCATCAGCGTCAGAGGAATCCTCTACTATTGAATCTGCCACTTCCTCATATTCATCTTCAGTTACGAAGCTGCTAGTGTTGGAATAAAGTTGTTCTTCTTCAGTAAATAGTAGTTCTTCTTCCATGAAATACTGATCCTTATCAGATAACTGCAACGCCTCATCTGTAACTTCATCATTGATAAGTCGTGTTCCGCAATTAAAGCAGTATCGATGAAAATAGTTGTTTCTCATGCCGCAAGATGGACAAATCATATTTTACCTCCTCTGTCATACTCTGTTGTAGGACAAAAAAAGATGAATAATCACGATTATTGTAAATGTTTACTATATTTATAATTCGCAATCAAAAGGGAATTTCCTCCCTGTGATACCAGTCTAATGAAGTTATTTGTCGATTTTAGACTAACAAGGGTACCACAATACTGAAAATCATGGTAAAATGACCTAGGTACTTCTCGATTATAACACCGTCTGTTAGGTTAACATATACATAACTAATTGTGATATCAGACAGGAGCAAACCAATGAAAGAAATTTATTTGGATAACGCAGCGACTACACCCGTAATATCTGAGGTAGTAGAAGTGGTTACTGATTGTCTTAAAAATGACTATGGAAATCCATCTTCCATGCATAGACTAGGGATTAGAGCTGAGAAAAGAATAAAAGAATCAAAAAACCATGTTTCGAACCTGTTAAAGGTATCCCCAGAGGAAATTATCTTTACTTCAGGGGGTACAGAAGCGAACAATATGGCTATATTAGGCACTGCTTACGATAGGAGGCGCATGGGTAAGCACTGTATTACCACATCTATAGAACATCCATCGGTATTGCAGGCGTTTGCACATCTAGAAAATCAAGGATATGAAGTAACCTACTTACCCGTTGATGGGAATGGTGTTATTTCTCTGGATGATTTTCAAAACAATCTCAGGGAAGACACCATTTTAGTAAGCATAATGCATGTTAACAATGAAACCGGCTCTATCCAGCCTATTCAGCAAATAGGTGCGATGCTTAAAGCACATGCTAATAAACCGGTTTTGCATGTTGACGCAATTCAGTCTGTAGGCAAATTACAAATTCTGCCTTTGCAATGGGGAGTTGACTTATTGTCTATCAGCGGTCATAAAATTCACGCTCCAAAGGGAATAGGTGCGATATATATAAGAAATGGAATAAGACTGCAGCCCATTTTATTTGGCGGAAACCAACAGGGTGGTTTACGGAGTGGGACAGAGAATATATCTGGCATTGTAGGTATAGGAGAAGGTGCAAAATGGATTGCACAACAGTTGCTTGAGAAGAAAGGCTATCTGGCGGAGTTAAAGAAAAAGTTAATCGAAGGTGTGCAAAAATCAATTCCCAATGCAGTATTCAACGGCAGTCTGGAAAACAGTGCTCCTCATATAATTAATGTAGGTTTTCCCGGGCTCAGAGGTGAAATACTGCTCCATGCCTTGGAGGAGGAAGGGGTGTATGTCAGCTCCGGCTCTGCCTGCTCCAGCAGGAGTAAGCAGTTTAGTCACGTACTTAAAGCAATGGGTGTAAGTGATGATGTATTGGAAGGATCCATCCGCCTCAGCATCTCCTATTTGACTACCATGGAGGAAATAGAGGAATTCATACCTAGGTTGGTACGTACAGTTAAGCGCATTGAAAGGTTTACCAGGAGGTAGTAATGGAAAAAGTAATATTGATCAGATACGGTGAAATACATTTAAAAGGTCAGAACAGACCATATTTTGAAAGAAAGTTGTTGGACAATATAAAAAAAGCTTTGATAGATGTTCCTGATGTAAAGGTGATTCGTTCACAAGGGCGTTTTTATGTAGAAGACTATACCGATGAAAACGCTGTTATCCAGGCATTAACCCGGGTTTTTGGTATTGTTTCCATTAGTCCGGCTTATAAAATAGAGAAGGATTTTGAGGTTCTGGTAAAGTATTCTAAAAGAATAATAGAGGGTTTGTTACCTGGTTTGCAGAAAGAGGAATTAACCTTCAAAGTAGAATCCAGGAGGGCTGACAAGCGTTTTCCTATGAATTCTATGGAGATCAGTAGGGAGCTTGGTGCAAGGCTTCTCAAGGCATTTCCTCAATTAAAGGTTGATGTCCATAAACCAGAGGTTTTACTAAATGTAGAGATGCGAGAATTTTGTTACCTTTATCACCAGTCCATTCCATGTGCTGGGGGTATGCCCGCTGGCACAAACGGGAAAGCTGCGCTGCTGCTCTCGGGGGGAATTGATAGTCCGGTGGCTGGGTGGATGATCGCCAAAAGAGGCGTTGAACTGACAGCTGTACACTACCACAGCTTCCCTTATACCAGTGATCGTTCAAAGGAAAAAGTAATTGACCTGGCCAGAATACTGACCCGCTATACTGGTTCAATGAGACTGCATATAGTGCCCTTTACTAAAATACAGCAGGAATTATATGAAAACTGTCCGGATGAGCAGCTAACCATATTAATGAGGCGGTTCATGATGAAAATAGCGGAAGAAGTCGCCAAAAGGGAAGGGGCAGCCGCCCTAATAACCGGAGAAAGTATTGGACAGGTAGCCAGTCAAACTCTTGAAGGACTGGTTGTTACCAATGATGCAGTTTCCATGCCGGTGTTTCGCCCTTTGATTGGTTTTGATAAGATAGACATCATGAATCTTGCTCAATCCATAGGTAGCTATGAAACTTCGATTTTACCCTATGAAGATTGTTGCACGGTGTTTACCCCGAGACATCCGGTAATCCATCCAAAGTTGGAGAGAATTTTAAGATCGGAGACCCTTGTAAACGGTGATGAGTTGATTAAGGAAGCACTGGATAACATTGAATTAATTGAATTATAAAAAGGAGGATTTTTATGGATCTCTCTCAGCAAATGTTGGAAAAAAAGGTGTGGGCTGTTGTAGGCGCAAGTATACACCACGATAAATTTGGATATAAACTGTATAAGAAGTTAAAAGAGAATGGTTATAAGGTCTATCCTGTCAATCCTGGATATGATGAAGTTGATGGTGATAAATGCTACCCCAGCTTGTCAGATTTGCCAGAAAAGCCCGAAGTAATCGATATGGTAGTCAATCCAAAAATCGGGCGTAATATTGTAGAAGAAGCAGCCCAGCTTGGTATAAAATATATTTGGCTTCAACCGGGAACACATAATGAGGAAATCATAAAGCAAATAGAAGAAAAAGGTATTTCCTATGTTAAAAATTGTGTTTTGGTTGCTTTGGGTTAATACTAAATTGATTGTATAAAGTGATATGAAGGAGAAGGGGTTCTTAATGAGGTTTCTGGCTGTAATCAGCATAATATTGTTTTTATTACCTGTATTGGTGGGTTGTAATTTGACTTTGTCTCCGAGCAATAAAATGCCTGAAATTCATGCTTTTGTTCATAATGCTGATACTTCCCATGTTGATCAGATGATACAGGGGTTGGAAAAAGGTGCGGTGGATTTACAAGCCAGTATGGAGGTTCACAAAATAGACTTAATGGATGGTTCCAATGATGATGTCAAAGAAATAAAAAAGTCGATACGTCGCTCCACCAAAGCAATAATAATATACCCATTTGAAAGTCAGGATCTTCATGAACTATTGGAAAAAGCTCATGCTAAAGGGATTTCTCTGATCTATTTAGATGCTGTACAATCATATGAAATACCTGGTACTTATATTATTTCCAATAATGAACAAGCAGGGTTTAAAGCCGGACAGTTGTTAGCGCAAGCCATGGGAAATGAGGGGGAAGCAGTCATGCTGAACACCTCATCGGATAACCCCAAAGCACTTGACCTTGAGAACGGGTTTCAAAAAGCTCTTCACCAATATCCTGATATTAATATAGTAAATTTGTTTAACTGCAATGGACAAAGGGAAAACACTAAGAAAACCCTTCAGGATATTTTGGCGGCTCATCCTAACATAAAAGGAGTTTTTACAGCCTGCCCTGAGACAACTGCTGCTGCAGTAGAATCAATTAGGGGCTTAAATAGGGAAATTCAAGTTGTAGGTTTTAACCATACGGATGAAACTCTGCAGTTTATTAATAGTGGACAGTTATATGGATTGGTAAGTTTGAAGTCCTTCGATATGGGATATGAGGCTGTCAGAACAGCAGTGTCATTATCATTAGGGCAGAATGTGCTGCCACAAATCGACTTGGGCTTTGATATATATACCGGAGATGACACAGATGGAACAGGAAATTCCAATAGTCCATTCAGCTAAATCAAAATAGGGCGATTAATGTGTTCTAATACCTCTGCACTTAAGAATATATTTTTATAACAGTGGAGGTGTTAGCCATGTTTTCGAAGTTATGGGTTAAGAAAATACAAGCTATTATATATATCATACTGATAGTACTACTATATTCTTTTTTAGATCAATATATCATGCAATTAGGTCATATCTTCCCTGGTAATGAAACTGGAGAACTGGTATTTTCAGAGCGGTTGATTGTAAATGAACAAGATGATAAACAAGAGAATAAATACGATATCTTTATTGATTTAACTGAATCCATGCTCTATCTTTTTGAAAACCATATGCTTATCAAAAAGTATCCTGTAGCTCAAGGTAAAATAGGCACACCATCACCTGTGGGGATTTGGCATATTACTAATAAAGCCAGAAACTGGGGCAGCGGTTTTGGCACCCGTTGGATGGGTTTGGATGTTCCTTGGGGTGTATATGGAATTCATGGAACAAATAGGCCAGGTTCTATCGGACACCGTGCTTCTGCAGGTTGTTTCCGAATGAGGAATAGTGATGTGGAAGAATTGTACAGCATTGTACCGTACATGACACCTG
>FZPS01000014.1_pt30 | contig 19080 bp, 19 predicted proteins | sample 1817821 | NCBI WGS metagenome assembly FZPS01 (sample SAMEA104158645, study PRJEB21678) | metagenome | place: Germany | collected 2015-04-21
AAAACATTCGGTCATGATAAAATAAATAAAAAGGATAAGAAGGGATTAATATCATGGCGGGAAAAACAAAGAATTATACGGATGAGTTTAAAAAGCAGATTGTAGCTCTTAAACAAAATGGTAAATCAACATCAGATATATCAAGGGAGTATGGAATAGCCAAATCTACAATAATTAAGTGGGTAAATGATTATAGCAAATCTGGGTCTTTCAAGGCTAAAGATAATCGTACCGAGGAAGAAAATGAACTAATACGTTTACGCAAAGAAAATAAGCAATTGACGATGGAAAATGATATTTTAAAGCAAGCAGCGCTGATAATGGCACGAAAATAGAAATAATCTTAGCAAATAAAGAAAAGTACAGTATCAGCGCAATGTGCAGAGTATTAAATATTCCAAGAAGCTTAGTTTATTATAAGAAAAATACCAGAGTATATAATACTAAGCTTGAAAATGCAGTTATATCAATCTTCAGAGAGAGTAAGAATAATTATGGTTCAAGAAAGATAAAAATGGAGTTAAAAAAACAAGGTATAGTAGCATCAAGAAGAAAAATAAGACAAATCATGGATAAGTACAGACTGGTTTCTAACTACACTGTAAAGCAATATAAGGTTCATAAAGTTAGCTGTAACGAGGAGAAAGTAGACAATATAGTAAATAGGGAATTTGATAATAGAAGTGACTTAGAAATAGTAGTAAGTGATCTTACATATGTTAATGTCGCTGGCAAATGGCATTATATATGTTTATTAATCAACCTCTTTAATAGGGAGATAGTAGGCTATTCAGCAGGTCATAGAAAAGATGCTGAATTAGTTTACGAAGCATTTATGAGCACTAACATAAATTTAACTAAAGTAAAAATATTTCACACTGATAGAGGGAATGAATTTAAAAACAAGATAATAGACGAAGTTTTAGAAGCTTTTAGTATAAAGCGTTCTCTAAGTAAAAAAGGATGCCCTTATGATAATGCAGTTGCTGAAGCTGGATATAAAATTATAAAAACAGAATTTGCGTTCAATAAAATTTTTAAAAACCTGGAAGAGTTAAAGAAAGAATTAAGAAGTTATGTATTGTGGTATAACAATAAACGTATTCACAGCGCCCTTAACTATATGACGCCAGTGGAATATCGATTAGCAAAAATGACCGAATAAAAATTGTACAAAAAAGTGTTGACAATCCAAAGACCTATCCCGTATTTATCAACTACCATAAATCCGAAGACATTAGTGCTAGTATTAATTATGAAGATAGATTTGTGACCCCTGCTCAATTGATTGCTATATCAAAGTCAGGTAGAACAAAGGATTCTGCTGATGTTGTGCAAGCATATAATGCAGAAAAAGATGGGGTTGAAATGGAGGTCACTGAAAAACATCTTGTTTTTCAGTGACTCCTTTTTAACTAAGTTAAAGAACGCGAGCACAATCCAGTTTATGGTATACTCTGGAATATGTTCGCGTCTTTCTTCTATTATAAAGTTATATCAGGTGATATTTATTACTTACTTAGATTCAATATTCTCTTCAAGTTGACAGTAAATATTGTTAATGCGCCTTGCATTTGCATTCCAATAAGACCTGCGGCAGATGCTACATCATACCCATGTCTATGCTTCATTTCACTATTTTTAGCTTCTATTTTATATCGTTCTTTTGATTTTTCTTTAAAATATTCTGTTTCTTGAAATTCCATATGCTCTTTATGCGTATTGTTCTTAATAGAAACTGAATATGATTTTGTTTTTGCGCCTTCTTTATAACAGCCATGTTTTTTAGGACAACATTTGCATTTTTCAACATCAAAAAAGTATGATAGTACTGTGCCTTGTCCATCTTCAGCATGTTTTTTACCTCTTGTGCTAACTTTCCTAATGCTCATATGTCCTTCTTCGCATACATACATATCAGCATCTTTGTTATATTCAAATTTAGTTTTAGATAATCTACTATTTCCATGAGAAACTGTTTTGCTAAGTTTTGCAATTAAATGTTTATTGTTTTCTTTTACATATTCTATGTTTTCTTTTTCAGAATAAGCTGCATCTCCAATAATATTCTCTACTTCTAAGCCGCAGGCTTCGCTTTTTTCAATAAGTGATTTAAGCTGTTTTCCATCATGCTTTTCACCAGAAGTAACAACTGCAGCAGTAATTATACGTTCTTCTGTCATTGCAATATGAGTTTTATACCCAAAGAAAGAAGTGTCAGCAGTTTTGTGTCCTACTTTTGCATCAGCATCTTTTGATAGTACTAATTGCTCTAAATCATCTTCAATTGTTTCTTTTAGCAAGTTTAAATTTTCTTTTACTACTGGATATGAAGAAATCACTTCATTATCTTCAATAACACCTATTAACTTTTGGCAATATTCGATTTCATCCTCAAGGAGACCATTATTTACTTTTGGAGGAAAACTTGTTTTTAATGATTCATCTATGTTATATACAGCTTTACGAAGCTTCTTAGACTGCTCTATTAAAGCTTCTCTTGGTGTTTTTTGATTATATTTAGCTTTTGTGTGGGTAGAATCTACAATAATTGATTTTGACTTAATAATATTCTTTTCTAATGCTATTTCTACCGTTTTAGAAATTAATAAATCAAGTAAATTAGTATCCTTTAAGCGTAGCTTTCTGAATTTAGTTAGAGAACTTGGGTTAATTACTTCCTCCTCCGGAGCCATATCTAAAAAATACTTAAAAGACATATCATATTTTGAACGTTCAACTACATCTGCATCAGAAACATTAAAAATGGTTTTTAGTAAAAGGTACTTAAACATTTTAATTGGATCAACCGCTCCGCGTCCATTATTAGTGCAATATGTAGAAACCAATTCATCGTAGATAAATGAAAAATCAACCATTTCTTTTATCTTTCTTAACATATTATCCTTCGGAATAACTCTGTCATATATATCAGTATACTGGCTTAATATCATTTTGGGTTGCATTAACATAATATCACCTTTTCCTAAAAAGTCTTTACTTTATATATTCTGCATAAAAGTTAAAAAACCTTTTTGAAAAAGAAAAAAGGTCACTTTTTCAGTGACCTCGTTAATCAGCCCCTTTATTACTACTTATAATATCTTTTTAAACGGAACCCTTCTTACTTCTAAACTTTTTCCAAAGATCCATAACAATAGGTTTTACAATATCAATAATCTCCCTAATACTATTCCTATTTACATAAACAATACAAGTTATTACCGCACTGTTTATCAGGAAATTATTTATTGTAATACTTAAAAATGAAAGTAAAAAAAGCAGAACTGTATTGATAACATATATTCCTAAATTAAATTTAAACCATAGTCTTCTAGATATTAGGGTTCTCATCCAGAAGAAGGTAATATAGGCTATTGCAGTGGCTATAGATGCACCCATTGCGCCATATTTAGGGACTAACAAATAGTTACCTATATAGTTTACTAAGGCTGATACTAAGGAAATAATAATGTTATAGGAAGTCTTTCGTGAAAAAGGGATTCCCAGTGTTGTAGTTTCTGATACAGTATACATGATTGGGAAAAATAATAAAAATGGTACACTGCTAGCTGCTGTTACATACCTTGCATCTAATAGTTTTATTATAAGGTCCTTAAATAGAACAAGAAAGGCAAAGACTAGACTCATACTAGCAAGAAGCATACGGCTAACCTTTTCATATTTATCCTTAGATACCTTGTTTTCATGCCATCTATAGGCTGTTGGTGCCCAAAAAGTACTAAAGGTGCTTTGAATCAGTGTAAGTACTGTAACTATTTTATAGGCTGCTGAGTAAACTCCTAATTCATAATGAGTGGACCATTGACTTAATGCCAGATTATCCATAGAAGTGAAGAACCACCCTATTATTGCAGCTGGTAAGAATGGTAGCGCAAACCTTAGCAGAGTATTAATAAGAGGTATATTAATACTAAATTTACTTTTCCACATATGTCTTACAAAGAACATTTCTATTATGCAAATTACTACAAGATTTATAAATGTAGCATTTATTATTCCCTTAAAACTTGCATCAATAAAAATCAAATAAGGAATCATTATAAACAGTGTTAAAAGCTTGTTTATTATACTAAATAAGGAATAAATCCTAGCCTTCTCTTCCATTCTTAAAACTAGCATATTAAATCTATCAATGACGGCAAAGGGCAAGGATATAGCTAATATAATAATGATGTATACTTCAACGCTACCAAACATTAGTTTAGATATGGGTTGATAAAATATCATATATATTGCGCCTACAATGAGTGAAAAGAATAATGGTAGTATTATTGAATTCCAAAACAATTGGCTCTTATTTTTTTGCTCATTATACTCTCTCACAAATGCCTGATCTAAGCCTAGGAAGATAAAAAGGGAACTTATTGAAAATCCCAAAGTATACATCGCTGCCTTTCCAAAATCTTCAGGGGCTACAAAATATGTAGTAACTGGAACAGTTATAAAGCTTATAAAAGCAGATATAATTGGTCCCAGTGAAAAACCAGTTAATCTTTTTAAAAAGCTTTTTGCATCATCTTCCATCAAATATATCGCTCCTACTTAAATATTTCATTTTTTTTACGCAGATTATAACTTATATATTAAACAGTTTAAAGGATAATTACATCGGTATCTAAAAATCTACATATCCAATTTTCACATAATGATAATTTCTTATCTGCTTCTTGATTAAATGTTTTTATAACTAAAGGCAAGGGCTTTTGTTTCATTAATTTATTAGATGTATCTAAAAAGCCCATGCTTTGAAGCAACTTCATTTCTCCATTAGTCTTATTTACTAGATTAATATTTATGCTGATTCCTTTATCAATGAGTTGTTGAAACATCTTGGCTAAAACTATTTTTTGTGTATTGAAATCATTACTAAAGCATAGCCAATCAACTACATCTAGAGACTTATCACTTAGTGTTTCGTAAATTAAAAAACCTATAAGGTTACTACCATCTCTAGCAACTATATACCTAAAGTCTTTAGAAGGATTATTATCAACTTTCCATTGATAATAGTCTGAGCTACGTTTTGTCATTATAGCTTTGGTGTTGTTAATTATATTAAAGTCTTCCTCTGTAAAAGGACATTTTTTGAAGGTAGTAATATCAATTTTATCATTTTTCTTGGAATAGCTTTTTAACTTTTTAAGAAAATGCAAGTTAGCTAACTTTCCTATAAAACTTGGGAGCTTCTTACCAAATTTTCTTTGAAAGAACTTACAGCTATCTAATGGAAGCACGGCTCGGTAAAAATCACCTACATGGCTCCAGCCTAATTTAATGAAACCTGGATAAGATTTACTATTAGGAAAGCCGAATAAAAAATCTAATTGGTCCTTTTCAAATTGCGCTTCTGCTGAACTTATGATACGACTGAATACTCCCTTTCCTCGATACTCTTGCAATACGGCAGAGTCACAACTTTGGGCAGCAAACATTTCTTTTTGATCTATTAAAAACTTAGCCCCCATAAAAGCATTGATACCTGCTACTTCATCCTTAATTTTGTCATTGAAGAGAGGGGTTGCAACTTTATATGGGTTTCCAAAATGTTTATAATAGAAAGTTTCATTACTGGTGTTTTTTGAAAACACTTTATTAAAGATTTTAACGTAGATATCTATTTCTTCTTTTTCAAACTGGCTCTTTTGAGTCATTATTTTTCCCTCCTATTGATTTTTTAGTGTTGTATTATCATCAGATGTGGAAATGGGATATAGATACCAGCGATATTTGCTGTCTATCGCAGAAAGTAGCAAATCACCATTTATGGGCATAACTGTTGACTTGTAAAAGGATTTTGGTCGTTGCTGAAGTTCAAAGGGTATTCTAACTTCTTCATTAATGCACCAGTGTAATAGACTACCTTTTGTAGATGCCCAGTATAATTTATATTTGTTTGCTGTTGAAACATCACTAAGTAAAAAAAGTCCTAATATATTATTATTGCTTGTATTGTCATGGCTAATCTCTTTATCATAACGATCTTTGGTCATTATAGAAATATGGCAAATCGCCATGTTTTCTGGAAGGTTTTCAACAATTACTTCTTTTTGAGAATCTCAATTTATACCGTCATCACTTTCGCTTAAAATTATTGTTCCTCCATAAGGATTCTGGAGCCGAACATGAAACATGAAGCAATGTTCTTGGCTTGATAATAAAGCTGGCGAAATTAGTGAATCTGTTTCGGATTGCATAACCATTATAGGATTGCTCCACTTCTGTCCATCAGTGGAAGAAATCATTTTAATATAGGACTTGTCAACTCCATTTATTTTGTGTGTTTCACGATAATAAATCATCAAAGAATTTTTAAAAGCCAGAAGGCATGGATCCGAAAGATGGTATCCACTATTATTAATTGATGGATATGCAAGTGGATTAATACAGCCATCAGGAACCTGCCAATTATAATTATCTTTGCTTGTATAGATGCAGGGGTTTTCATATGTATCAACTCCGTAAGGGTATGGGGTGCAAGTCATCCAATACTGGTCTTTCCAATATAAAATGTCAGGATGTACGGCTTGGCCAGAACCATCATATGTAGGTATAAACAAGGGCTTGTTTTCTCTTAGTTTTAGTAGTTCTTTTTTTATTCTTCCTTCCAATAGCTTTTGCTATACAATTAGGTACTGTTTTGTTAAATCTAAAAAATTTAGAATATAAATATACCCAACCTTGTCTCATTTCAATGAACTGTAATTTTACCTTTTTTATTGAACCTTTTATGCTCATTACTACAACCTCTCTGTTAATTCTGTTTTCTAAATGTAACTATATTTATATTTAACATTAGTTTGTATTCTATGTCAAAATAAATATAGTACAAGTTTCCTATATAATTTAGTGTTTTCTTATGATATACAATGTCTTTAGCACTAAAATATACGTATACTTAAGTGGTGAATTAGTATATAATTTCAAATGGAATATTGTAATGAAAAAAACTTACTTTTTATTGAATAAACTGTAAATAAGTTGTATAATTTGTATAGGTTTTAACTAAAATTACCAATTTACATAATGTAATCAGCTTATAGTATTGGACAAAATTCATGCTTTACAGTATAATGATTGCGTGCTTTGAATATGGTGTTAAATAATAAAGTATTGTAGATTAAGGTAATAATGATGTATTAATAAAAAGAACGCTTAAATTGAGAGGAACGTAGTTATGAAAAGACTTAGTAAATTAGTTTTTATAGATATTATACTCATTATTTTTTCACTGTTTCTTGCCATGTTATTAAGGTTTGATTTCGGCAGGGACCCTCATTACAGAGAATATATTCACTTTTTACTGATGTCCATTATGCCAGTACTAATGCTAACTTTAATGTTTAATAAGTTGTTTAATTTGTATAACAATCTATGGGAGTATGCTTCGGTGGAGGAATTGCTTTCAGTGGTGTATTCCGTAACCCTTACTAACATATTATTTATATTGTATAGTTATTTTGTTAACTACAAGTTGTTAAAGACTACCTATTTCCGATTCCCTTTCTCTGTGCATATAATATTTTGGCTCTTATGCATAGCATTTTTGGGGGGAATTAGGTTTATTTTTAGAATTGCTTCTAGTAGAAGAAAACTTAATAGTAATGGACAAAAAAGAAAGAACCTTTTGATTATAGGTGCAGGGGATGCAGCTGTAATGCTTATTAAGGAAGTAAAGGGACACAGAAATTTAAATTACAACATAGTGGGTCTTATAGATGATGACACTAATAAGGTTAATAAGAGAATTCAAGGTGTCAAAGTATTAGGTGGAAGAAATAGCATAGTTAAAGCCTGTAGAAATTTGAATGTTTCAGACATAATAGTGGCTATGCCGTCAGCAGATCAAAAGACAAAGAAAGAAATTTATAATATTTGCAAAACCACTAAATGTAATCTTAAAACCTTACCTGGTATTTATGAAATTATTGATGATAATTTTACCATTAATAATATAAGAGATGTAAATATAGAGGATTTGTTAGGAAGAGAAGAAATAAAACTTAATAATGAGTTTATTAAGGAATATGTAGATAACAAGGTGGTTTTAGTTACTGGAGGCGGAGGTTCCATCGGTTCAGAAATAGCTAGACAACTAGCTAGATTTAATCCAGCTAAGCTTCTGCTTTTGGATATTTATGAAAATGGAGTTTATAATCTTCAGATGGAACTTAAGTATAAATATCCTAAGCTTAATGTAGAAGTAATAATTGCATCTATTAGGGATGAGAAAAGATTAGAAAATATATTTGAGCTTTATAAGCCTAATGTAGTATTTCATGCAGCAGCCCATAAACATGTTCCTTTAATGGAGGAAAATCCGGTTGAAGCAATAAAGAATAATATTATAGGAACTTACAACTTGCTAAGATGTAGTGACCACTTTAAGGTTAAAAAATTCGTGCAAATAAGTACGGATAAGGCTGTAAATCCAACTAATGTTATGGGAGCCACCAAAAGATTTTGTGAAATTATGGTTCAGGCCTTTGATAAGGTTAGCGAGACTGAATTTGTAGCGGTTAGATTCGGTAATGTATTAGGCAGTAATGGAAGTGTTATCCCCTTATTCAAAGAACAGATTGCTAGGGGAGGTCCAGTGACAGTGACTCATCCGGAAATAAACAGATTCTTTATGACTATACCAGAGGCGGCTCAATTGGTTATTCAGGCAGGAGCTATTGCTGAAGGTGGAGAGATATTTGTACTGGATATGGGACAGCCGGTGAAAATAGCTGATTTAGCTCGAGACTTGATTACTTTATCTGGTTTAACACCGGATGTAGATATAAAAATAGAATATACTGGCTTAAGAAAAGGAGAGAAACTATACGAGGAACTTCTTATGAGTGAAGTGGCCTTAACCAGCACAGAACACGAAAAGATATTTATAGAAAAGCCTATGACCTATGATATAGACTTTGTTAATCAGTCTATTGAAGAATTTAAGCAATGTGTTAATATGGAACCAGAAGATATAGTGAATTTATTAAGTAAAAAGGTACCAACTTATCATAAGCAAAATAATTAACAAATGTTATTTGGGAGGGAATGTCATGAGTGTTTTAAAAGAAGAATTACTTGAAAAAATAAAAAGCAGAAAGGCTAAGTTAGGAGTTGTAGGACTTGGTTATGTAGGTCTTCCTCTGGCAGTAGAAAAAGCTAAGGCCGGCTTTCAGGTTATAGGCTTTGATGTGCAGGATTCAAAAGTTGATATGGTTAATAAAGGTGAAAACTATATTGGTGATATAATAGAATCAGATTTAAAGGAGATAGTGAAGGAAGGTAGACTTAAGGCAACTACAGATTTTAGTTTTGTTGCTGAAGTTGATGCAGTTTCTATTTGTGTACCAACACCTTTAGATTTATATAAACAACCAGATTTGTCATATGTTATTAAGTCCACAGAAAGTATTTCAAAATACTTACATAGGGGCATGTTGGTTGTCTTAGAAAGTACCACTTATCCAGGTACAACAGAGGAAGTGGTAAGACCGATTCTTGAAAAGAGCGGCTTAAAGCTTGGAGAGGATTTCTTCGTAGCCTTTTCCCCTGAAAGAGTAGACCCTGGTAATAAGCAATTTAAAACTAAGAACACTCCAAAAGTTGTAGGAGGTTGCACTCCTGAATGTACAGAAGTGGCTGCTGCCTTATATAGAAATATTTTGGATGGAGATGTTAAGGAAGTATCTTCACCAGCTGTAGCTGAAATGGAAAAAATACTTGAAAATACTTTTAGAAATATTAATATTGCTCTAGTTAATGAAATGGCTATACTTTGCAATAAGATGGGCATTGACATCTGGGAGGTAATTGATGCAGCCAAGACTAAACCTTATGGATATATGGCTTTCTATCCAGGTCCTGGTTTAGGCGGCCATTGCATACCTTTAGACCCAATGTACCTATCTTGGAAGGCTAAAGAATATGATTATCATACTAGATTAATTGAAACTTCAGCAGAAATTAATGACTTTATGCCTGAATTTGTAGTTGATAATGCTATGAAAATTCTAAATAAAAATAAGAAGGCTATGAACGGTGCAAAGGTATTATTGCTAGGAGTAGCTTACAAAAACGATATAGATGATTATAGAGAATCTCCAGCATTAAAGGTTATCGAACACCTACAAAAGCATGGTGCTGATATCTACGTAAATGACCCTTATGTTTCTGAATTTAAGCACAATGGTAAAGTTTATACTACAGTTAACTGGGAAGATAATATAGAAGATGCGGATTTAGTTATTATAACTACAAATCATAGCTGTTATCCATATGAAGAGATTGCTGAAAAGGCGAGTTTAATCTATGACACAAGAAATGCCACAAAGGAAGTTATTAATAATAGACATAAGATTTTTAAGTTATAGTCTAAAAATAGCTGATAGAATTTAAGATGCTTTTAACTAAGAAGGAGCATTCTAAAAAGAACATCTTACAGTTATATGCTGTAAAATGTTCTTTTCTGTTTATTTTTAACATATCCCTTGACACTATTAGATGCTAATAGATAGTATGGTAATTAATTAAAGGAATAATATCTTAATTAAGTTAGGAGTGGACTAAATGAATAGTAAAAAATGCATATTTCATATACCGTATTCTATAGATAAGAAAATATTCTCCGGCAGCTACTTGAGGCCTGCCAAAATGTTGGAAGCCTTTGAAAGCATAGGTTATGAAGTCCATTCTGTCATGGGGTACGGAGAAGAAAGAAAAAAACAGATCCAAAGGATAAAAGAAAATATAGCTAAGGGCATCAAGTATGATTTTCTATACTCAGAAAGCTCTACTATGCCAACCCTTCTTACGGAAAAAAATCATATGCCTAAATATCCCTTTTTGGATTTTTCTTTTATGAATTTTTGTAAAAAGCAAGGAGTGCCTATAGGGCTCTTTTATAGAGATATGCATTGGAGATTTGAGCACTATAAATCAACACTTTCATTACATAAAAAGATGATAACTATACCACTATACAAATATGATTTGAAGAAATATAAAAAGCTATTAGACATAATGTATGTTCCTAGTAAGAGGTTTGCTGAGCTTATTCCAGAGAAAATTAATTGTCCTATGAAGGAGTTACCTTCTGGAATTATGAAGATAGATAATATCAAGCCTAAAATACCTACTGATCAGTTGAATATATTCTATGTGGGTGGAATAATAGGTAATTATGATATGAAGCTTTTATTTGAAACAGTGTATGATTTGGATTTTGTAAACTTAACCATATGTTGCAGAAAAGATGAATGGGAACAGGCGAAATCAGTATATGCTTCGTATATTAATGATAGAATAACCATTGTGCATAAATCCGGCCTTGAATTAAAACCATATTTTGAGAAGGCTGATATAGTAAGTTTGATTCTCAGACCTGGTGAATATATGAAGCTATCTATGCCGGTGAAAATCTTTGAATATCTAAGCTATTCTAAACCTATACTAGCAGTAAAGGGAAGTGCTTCCGGAGATTTTGTTGAAGAAAATGATATAGGATGGTCTTTGGACTATACCAAGGAGAGTTTTCAATCTGTTCTTAAGGATATACAGAATAATAGAGGGCAAATTGATGAAAAAATAGAGAATATAAAAAGTATTTTAAGCAAGAATACTTGGGAGTATAGGGCAACAACCGTTGCACAAGACTTACTAGCTATAAAAAACAAGTACTTTGAGGTGGGGGAATGATGAAAGTATGTCTATTAGCTGACGCTGGTAGCCGCCATACCCATAAATGGTGTAAGTATCTTACAGAGAGAGGATGCCAGGTTTCAGTTATTTCGCTAAGTTCAGGAGAAATACCAGGGGTAAAAGTATATTCATTAGAAATTGATATGGAAACCCTGAGCTATAAGAGGACTTTTGCAAAGCTTAAGTATCTTTTTAACTATCGAAGAGTAAGAAGTCTCTTAAAAGAAATTAAACCGGATATTTTGCATGCGCACTATGCTAGTAGCTATGGAGCCTTAGGAGCTTTAGCTAAATATAAGCCCTATATAATATCTGTCTGGGGCAGTGATGTTTTTGAATTTCCTCAGAAAAGCAAGCTTCATGCTGCCTTATTAAAGTATAATTTATCAAAAGCAGACTACCTTTTTTCAACTAGTGAAGTTATGGCAAAGGAAACGGCAAAATACACAGGAAAGAAAATAGAAATTACCCCTTTTGGTGTGGATATGACGGTGTTTAAGCAATTTTCTGTGGATAGATCAGAAAAGGGAATGATCATTGGAACCGTAAAAAGCTTAGAGTTGAACTATGGTATGGAATATTTAATAAGGGCTTTTGCTCAGTTAAAGGGCTGGCATCCTGATATAGATATGAGGCTTGAAATCGGTGGTAAAGGAAGTCTTGAACATCAACTTAAGGAGCTAGTTGCCCAATTAAATATAGAAGAGCATGTATCCTTCTTGGGATTCTTGAATCAAGAGGAAGTAGCCCAGGCCTTTAACAGATTTGATATTGCGGTATTTCCATCTATCAATGAAAGCTTTGGAGTGGCTGCGGTGGAGGCTCAAGCGTGTGGAACTCCTGTAATAGTATCCGATGTGGGTGGCTTGCCAGAAGCAACTAGTCCAGCATATAGCAGCATAGTAGTTAAAAGCATGGATGTGCAAGGATTTGCCAAGGCTATGGAAAAATTGATAATGGATAAGTACTTAAGAGAAGAAATGGGCCGAAATGGCATAGAGTATGTAAAAAAGCATTTTGAAGTAAACAGTAATTTCGATAAAGTTCTTACATTATACAAGAATATATTGGATAAAAAGTAAGTTAGTGGTAGTGGACAAAGTAATTGTATTAAAGTATAATAATAAAGTCGACAAGAAGATTAAATAGTTATGAGATATAAAAAATAACTAGGAGTGATAGAAATGGATAAGTTAAGATTTGCTATTATAGGTTGTGGAAGAATATCTTATAAGCATGTGGAAGCAATAGTGAAAAATAATGAGGATGCTGTTCTTGTAGCTACCTGTGACCTAGAACTTGAAAAAGCAGAAAATAAAAGAGATGAGTACCTACAAAAGAGTGGTTTAGATCTTCAAGTAGCTGTTTATACCGATTATAAGGAAATGATAGAAAAAGAAGAAATTGATGTGGTTACTATAGCCACAGAGAGTGGTTATCATGCAGAAATAGCAATATATTGTATGAAAAAAGGAATACATGCAATTGTTGAAAAGCCTATCGCTTTATCTATTCAAGATGCAAAAGAAATGGTGAAGGTGGCAAAAGAATATAAGGTTAAGCTCTGTGTTAGCCATCAAAATAGATTTAATAAGTCAATACAAATGCTTAGAAATTCCATTGAGGAAAATAGATTCGGAAGATTAATAAACGCTACAGCTAGAATATTGTGGAATAGAAATGAGGGCTATTATACTCAAGCGCCTTGGAGAGGAACTTGGGCCTTAGATGGTGGAACCTTGATGAATCAATGTATACATAATATAGATTTACTTCAATGGACTCTTGGAGGCGAAATTGATACAGTTTACGCTCAATGTGATACCTTTATAAGAGATATTGAAGCAGAGGATTTTGGAGCCATAATGATAAGATTTAAAAATGGTGCCATTGGATTGGTGGAAGGATCTGCATGTGTTTATCCTAAAAACCTAGAAGAAACATTAAGTGTCTTTGGAGAAACTGGTACAGCTTGTATTGGTGGTCTAGCAGTAAATAGAATTGAAACATGGAGATTTGCTGATGGCAAAGATTCTGAGGAAGAAATTTTAAAGCAACAAGAAAATGATCCGGATTCTGTTTATGGATATGGTCACACCCCATTATTTAAGGATATGATAGAGGCAATTAGAGAAAATAGAACACCTTATATTAGTGGTGAAGAAGGTATGAAGGCTATGTCAATAATACTAGCTGCATACAAATCAAGGCTTACAGGTATGCCAGTTAAGTTCCCAATGGACGATTTTTCCACTATGGATATGGTAAATTGTAAGGGGAAATAAAATTAATATTTAGTTATATTATATGTAGGAAAGGATTTATCTATGGATAAGAAAGGTAACATATATTCTAGTATGCTTTTGGCTTTTTATTTAGTATTATTAACGATTGGAGTTATTCTTTCAGATATTAGTATAACAGCACTGGTTTTTGCTTTGCCTTTTGTTATATATGTATACTTGACCTTAAAAAATAATTTTGAAAAACAGCTATACTACTATGCAATACTATTTGCTTTAATGAATGCATCTTTAACTTTAATGATAGCAGGTCATGATATTTATTTCATCGACATTCAAGCTATATTAATATTTTTCTATTATATATTGAAGATCTTTAAGGCAACTGCTGACTTTAAGCAAAAATATTTAAATCTTAAGAATTTAAATAAGTATCACATATTTTTTGCTGTATTTGTTTTATATTCTGGAGTATCAATATTATGGGCAGCTGATAAATCATACGCATTACATAGTGTTAAAAATTACTTTGTAATATATGTTTTATTTACTAGCACCATACTTCAAATAGAGGGCTTGGAAGATTTTAAGCAAGTACTTGATTATATAACAAAGTTGTTCATAGCAGTAGTGTTTCTAAGCTTGTTAGAGATGTTTGGACTTAATACAGGATTGCCAAATGCCTTTGTTCAAAAGGGATTATATGCTACTGGAGAATCTTTCGTTAAAAGAATTCCTGTGGCCTTTTTCTACAATCCTAATAATTATTCGGTAATTATTTCTATATTTATGATAGGAATATTAATTAGTATCTTATATGAAAAGAATAGAAAAAAGTTCATCATAAAATCAATAGGCTACTTTATTTCACAGATAGTTATGATTTTTGCTATGTCAAGAACTGCATGGATAACCTTAGTCATAACCTTGATACTCATAGTATTCGTATTTATTTTAAACTTTGATAAGAAAAGGTTAGTTGCTTCAATAGCTTTTTTACTAGCAACTATTGGGTTGTTTGTAATAATGTCAGACATACCAGGTATGGAGAGCTTTTACAGCAAGTTGGAGACTACACCTGGTATAGGTGAAATGATCACTGGTGAAGAAACAGAAATTCCTTTAGAAATTGGAGAAGGCGGATCTAACAATATAAGACTAACCCTTGCCTATAATGTATTTAATGGAGTTTTTGTTAAAGGAAATTATTTTGGCTTTGGTATGGGTAATAGTTTCCCTTATATGAAAAGTATAGACAATACTAGAAACATGTATAATATTCACTGCTTCTGGTTTGAAATACTTGCAGACTATGGAGTGCTTATATTCTTATTCACGGTTCTTATATATGCAATTTTATGTTTTGAACTCTACAAGAGATTTAGGAAATGCAAATCAGAATATAAGGAAATATCTTTATTAGTAGGAGTCACTGCATTTCAATTGGTATTGCTTGTTTTTGGACCAAGTACTATAATCAACTTTCCAATTATATGGACAATAATTCCCTTGGTTTTTGCCTTTAGGATGAAGGTTAAGGAACTATAATATTAATGATTGGAGGCACTACTATTGAATATACTTATAGTAACAAGTTGGTATCCAAATGATATTAGTATGGTTAACGGTATTTTTGTTAAGGAGCATGCACAAGCCTTGCAATCTGCAGGAACTAATGTAGTGGTTTTTTACCCCTACGACAAGACCGTGAAGGTTGGTGAACTTCTATTTAATGTAGAAAACAACATACCAACTTACAGAGCCAATACAGACTATGGTAGTAATTCCAAGTTATCTTTGCTAAACAGTTTTTTTAAAGGAAGAGCAATACTAGATCAAATTGTAGAAAAAAATAATATAGATATAATTAATGCCCATGTTTGTTATCCTGCGGGGATCTTGTCTGCCTTATATTATAAGAAGCGAAAGTTAGCTTATGTGATTACTGAGCATAGATCTAGCGTGAGAGAGTTTTCAAAAAAAATTTACAATAGAGTTCTTTTTAAATTTGCCTATGGTAATGCTAAGAAAGTAATAACAGTAAGCAACTATTTAAAAGAAGAGCTTATAAGTTTGGGTTACAAGTTCAAGGGTCAGGTTATAGGTAATACCGTTGATGTAGAAAGCTTTAAACCAAGTTCTCATCATCGGGATGATAATCAGTTTAGAATACTTTTTGTTGGAAGCATGGGAGACAATGAAGTAAAGGGCTTGAATTATTTTATACCTGCCTTATCTTCATTTATCAAATTAAACCAGCAGTATAAAATAACAGCGACCTTCGTTGGCGAGGGTTCTCAAAAAGAAAAATATATAGAAATGGTAAAGAATGAAGGAATAGAGGAGAATTGTACATTCACTGGAAATATAAAAAAGGAAGAGGTTGCTACTTACATGGCAAAATGTGACTTCTTAGTATTGCCCAGCAAAAAAGAAACCTTTGGGGCAGTGCTCATAGAAGCAATGGCCAGTGGTAAACCCGTGCTTTGTACCCGTTGCAGTGGACCACAGGAGTTTATAAATGACCAGGTTGGGGTACTAGTTGATCCTTGCAGCACAAGTGAATTGGAAAGGGGTTTAACAAAAATAACCTCCAATTACTCTAAATTTAATCCGGATTATATCCGACAGTATGCTATAGATAATTTTGGACATACTGCAGTTGGCAACAAGGTAAAAGAGGCCTTAGCGAGTGTTTTAGAAAAATGAAGCTAGCCATTTGCATTGTGTTGAAACAGCCATTTACCCTAATAATGGCAACAGCCAGAAGATTAATTTCAGTCGCTATATTGCTTTGTTTAAAATACGAGTTGATGAATAATATAATGGACAAGTCTAAAAAGGACAAATCCAAACTATTATTCGTCAACTCTTTTTAAAAACAAAGCAACATACTGCAAAAGCTATAATATAGGAGGCGCTTCATAAGCCTTAAAAATAAATCCCATGTCTGATACTTCATATCAGACATGGGATTTAAGTTTTTGCTTCAGTTACATAGCTCCCTCTTTCTTCAAAACAGAGAAAAAGGTCTTAAAGAGTATTTTAATATCGTTCCAGATAGAAAATTCCTTAATATAAGTTAAGTCATACTCAATAGTTTTTGCTAGTTCAATTTCCCCTCTGCCGCTAATTTGAGCTAATCCAGTTATGCCAGGGGTAACTAGCAATCTTTGCTCATATTCTTTAGGGTAGTATTTAACTACATCTGGTATCTCTGGTCTAGGGCCGATGAGACTCATATTTCCTATTAGCACATTGAAAAGCTGTGGCAGTTCATCTAAGCTTGTTCCTCTCAAGAAGGCGCCCACCTTAGTGATTCTGTTATCACTTCTGCTTTGAAATACGAAGTTTTCGATGTTTTCTGGATCTATTTCTAACTCTCTTTTCTGCTCCGCATTTACTACCATAGTCCTAAACTTATATATAGTAAAAGGCTTATGGTTCTTTCCTATTCTAATCTGCTTAAATACAGCAGGCCCTTTGGAATCAACTTTTATAGCTATAAATACTATTAGGAAAACCGGCAAAAGCAATATTATGCCTATGATTGATAAAATTATATCCATAAATCTTTTAATAATATATTGTATTTTTTTAGCTTTGATATCTTTTTCCATATCAATAACAATTTTATTGGTATCAACTGTCATAATTACACCTACTTAGAATTTTAAATTTACCCATATAATATTAGCATAAATATAGTTCACCTTCAAGGAGAGATATGCGCGGGCCAAATATCACAAAAAAAGATAAATACTGATGTAATATGCTGAAAAAACTAAAAAATCTGTTGAATATTAGGTGGTTTGGTGCTATTATTTAAGTTATGAAAATTAATATGAAGTAGAGGTTTGTCATGAAAAGGAATAAAAGTGGGAAAAAATCAAAGAAAAAAATTATAATACTTTCAATACTAGCTGTATTATTATTAGCCATTATTTCTATAGGTGTCTATGGATTTAGTTTACTAGGAAAAATAAATAGAACAAAAATATCTAATAAGGATGAAGATTTAGGAATATCTAAAGAAGTTAAGGATAAAATCGATAGCCATAAAAACGCTAAAGATATTGTTAATATAGCCTTATTTGGACTTGATCAGCGAGATATTAAAGCTAACGGACATTCAGACTCCATAATGGTACTTTCCATTGATAAGGCAAATAAAAAGCTTAAAGTTTTTTCCATTATGAGAGACTCCTATGTATATATTGATGGACGTGGAAATGATAAAATAAATCACGCCTACTATTTCGGAGGTCCTCAATTAGCAATCAAAACTATCAATGAAAACTTTGCCTTGAATATAAGGGATTTCGTTACCGTTAATTTCTTTGGATTAGAAAAAGTTATAGACCATCTTGGTGGTGTAGAAATAGACGTAAAAGAAGCAGAGATACCTGTAATTAATGGCTATATCAATGAGCTTTCAAAAATTCAAGAGAAAACAGCTAAACATTTAACTAAGGCAGGTAAACAGAATTTAACTGGAATGCAAGCTGTGGCCTATTCAAGAAATAGATACACCGGTAGGGGAGACTATGAAAGAACAGAAAGACAAAAAAGGGTTCTAGATGCTTTAGTAAACAAGGTAATGGCACAGGGAGTAACAAAATATCCTGGTCTAGTATCTGAGTTGCTACCTTATGTTAATACAAGCTTATCAAATACGGAAATAATAAACCTAGGACTTGATTTTATTAAACTAGGAAATATAAAATTAGAACAGGAAAGATTCCCTACAGATAAATATGCCCGTGGAGAAACTATAAATAGTATATGGTACTTAGTTTTCGATAGAGAAGCTACTAAGGAAGAAATATTCCAGTACTTGTATAACGATAAAAAACCATCTGCAAAATAAAGAAGATTTTAAGAGAAGTTTGTTTTTAGTATGAAAACTAAGAGCAGGCTTCTTTTCTATTCATTATGTCTTTTAATTTAATAATATCGTATAATTAATATAAATATCATATTTAAAAATCATTAAGAAAAGATTAAGGGGAGGGAGTTAGATGGTAGAAATAATAAAGATCTTGATGGATGCAACCAATGATATTCACGATGCAATATTAGATAGCAGCAAGCTAGCACAATTTAACGACAAACAATT
>FZPS01000193.1_pt54 | contig 19074 bp, 19 predicted proteins | sample 1817821 | NCBI WGS metagenome assembly FZPS01 (sample SAMEA104158645, study PRJEB21678) | metagenome | place: Germany | collected 2015-04-21
ATTGTAACACTACATGTGGGGCTCCTAGATAATGATTGATAACTTGATTTAATTCTAAAAATGTAGTATAATAAGTTAAGTGTATTGAAATAAAAAAAGGGGTTAGCAATATTTTGTATTGCTCCCCTTTTTATGTGTTTAGAAGAAGTGAGGTAGAAATATGAGTAAACATATAATAGATGATGCTAAAAGGTGCTTGCAATGTAAGAACCCGATTGTACCAAAGGGTGTCCAGTAGCAACTCCAATTAGGGATGCAATTAGACTATTGTTGGAAAGTAGAATTCCTGATGCAGGTAAGTTATTGTTAGAAAACAATCCACTTTCGATCATTTGTTGTCGCGTCTGCCCTCAAGAAAATCAATGTGAGGGACATTGCGTGTTAGGAAGAAAGGGTTCACCGGTTCATATTAGTGCCATTGAACAATATATATCAGATTATTATCTGAATATTTATAAGCCAAAAGTTTCAAAAAATTTTAAAGGGCGTGTTGCTATTATTGGTTCTGGACCTGCGGGACTTACTATTGCCTTTACCTTAGCTCAAAGAGATTATGATGTAACTATTTTTGAACAAAATGATCAAGTAGGTGGTATCTTAAGATATGGCATTCCTGAGTTTCGATTACCAAAATCAGTCCTTGATCGTTTGACCCAAAAATTATATGAAATGGGTATTAAAATAAAACCTAATACAACCATTGGAGCGAATATCACAGTTGATGATTTATTCAGGGATGATTTCAAAGCAGTGTTTATTGGAACAGGAGTTTGGCGTCCTTCAAAACTTAATGTGAAAGGCGAAAGTCTAGGTCATGTTCATTATGCTATTGAATATCTAAGAAATCCAAACGTTTATAATTTGGGTAAGAAAGTTGCGGTAATTGGTGCCGGTAATGTTGCAATGGATGTGGCTCGAACCGCTTTTAGACACGGTGCTCAAGAAGTAAACATCTTATGTTATAAAGACGAGTCAACGATAACCGCTCGTGAACATGAAGTAGAATACGCTAAAATTGATGGTGCAGAATTTATTTTTAATAAATCTGCTGTTGAATTTGTCGATGGTGGGATAATGCTCGCTGACACTGAAATAATTATTGATGAAAATAATAATGAAATAGTTAGACCAATTCCAGGCACTGAAAAACTATATGAGTGCGACTCCGTTATAGTAGCAATAAGTCAAGGACCACGAGCAGTGATTGTTAGTTCCACTAAAGGAATTGAAGTTAATGAAAGAGGACTTGTTAAAACAGATGAAATTGGTCGTACTAGTCGTAAAGGAGTCTTTGCTTCTGGAGACGTTGTCACCGGAGCCAAAACCGTTGTAGAAGCAGTCCGCATTTCTAAAATCGTGGCTAATGCAATTGATGATTATATTACAAATGAATGTTAAAAACACACGGCATTTTTGTCGTGTCTTTTTTAATTGCATTTAACGCTGATATTTCGCAACAAATATCGTGTAAAAACGATAGTATTTATCTGTGAATTATGCTATAATATATTTAAATTGAGGTGTTAGAATGAATTTACCAAATAAAATTACTGTTTTTAGATTTATCCTTATTCCGATTATTATTGTTATTTCGGTTATTGACAGTTTATATGCTGAACCACTGATTGAAAATTTATGGGTGGGTAACCTAATTATATTTGTTTTGTTTGCGGTGGGGGCTTTTAGTGATTTTCTTGATGGTTATCTAGCTCGTAAACATAATTTGGTTACGACTTTCGGAAAGTTTATGGACCCATTAGCAGATAAGATGTTAGTCATGACGGTCCTAATCATCTTAATGGTTCAACAAGATAGTAAACTTGCACCATGGGTGGTCATTGTGATTATGGCACGTGAATTTATGGTGATGGGAATTAGAACATTAGCTGCAGGCGAAAATAAGATTATTGCGGCATCCAAAATTGCTAAAGTAAAAACAACGGTTCAATTCTTTATGGTGTTTATTCTCTTACTTGGCGGTGTTCCATTCGCCTTAATTAATGAAACATTAAGTAATGTAATTGAATATGTACTGATCTATGCTGCAGCAATCCTAACGATTGTCAGTGGTCTTGATTACTTTATTAAAAATAAAGAAATTGTTTTGAAAACAAAGTAAAAATATAAAAAGGGAAAGGAAATCATATGTCAGAAAATAAAGATAAAATTTTACAAGATGCAATGAAGCAAATTGAAAAGCAATATGGTAAGGGCTCAGTAATGAAATTAGGCGATAAAGCTGTTGAGAAGGTGGAAGTAATTCCATCTGGTTCGATTGCTTTAGATAAAGCGCTTGGTGTTGGTGGCTATCCTAAAGGACGTATTATTGAAATCTTTGGTCCTGAAAGTAGTGGGAAAACAACGATTGCTTTGCATGCGATCGCTGAAGCACAAAAGCAAGGTGGCTATGCCGCATTCATTGATGCTGAACATGCCCTAGATCCAGTCTATGCTAAAGCTTTAGGTGTTGATACCGAAAACCTCATCTTATCCCAACCTGATACTGGAGAACAAGCATTAGAGATTGCAGAAGCGTTAATTCGTAGTGGTGCTATTGATATCATCGTCATCGACTCAGTTGCTGCGCTAGTTCCAAAGGCAGAAATTGAAGGCGATATGGGTGACAGTCACATTGGTTTACAAGCTAGACTTATGAGTCAGGCGATGCGTAAACTAGCCGGTGTTACCAGCAAAAGTAAATGTGTAGCCATCTTTATTAACCAAATCCGTGAAAAAGTAGGTATTCTATTTGGCAGTCCGGAAACTACTCCAGGTGGTCGTGCTTTAAAATTCTACTCGACCTTACGCCTTGACATCAGAAGAACCGAACAAATTAAACAAGGTGCTGATCCAGTTGGTAACCGCACTCGCATTAAAGTGGTTAAAAATAAAGTAGCTCCACCATTTAAACAAGTAGAAGTAGACCTCATCTTTGGTGAAGGTATTTCTCATGAGGGTGAAGTTCTTGATATTGGAACTGAATTAGATGTTGTTGAAAAGAGTGGATCTTGGTTTAGTTATAATGGTGAAAAATTAGGCCAAGGACGAGAAAATGTTAAGGAGTTCTTAAGAAACAATAAAGAGTTATGCGCTGAGATTGAAGCTAAGATTAGAGAACAACTATAGAAAATAATTTAATCCTTTCTATTTGAATTTATTTAGTTAATGTTGTATTATTAATACACATTAATAATAATGAGTTTAAAAGAGAAAGGATTTTTTTATTATGCAAATGTTTTTTATTGTTTTATTCTTAGGTTTAACTGCTTTGTTTGGTTATCAATTTTTCCGTACTAAAGTATCACAAAAGAAAAGGGCATCTTTTTATTTAGTACTGACAATTTGTTCAGCAATTTTCTTGGCCGTGGTTCCAATGGGATTTGGAACTATTGAAAATGGTCAAATTGGTGTTGTTAAGCAATTTGGTAAAATCAGTGGAGTTAAAGAACCGGGGCTTTATTGGGTCTTTTATCCAACCACCAAGGTTGAGATCTATGACACTAAAGTTCAACGCAATGATATTTTTACGGCTGCTTATTCTCAAGATTCACAATCAATGGAAGCAGCTTTGACAATTCAATTTAAGATTCAACCGGCTTATGTTAAAGAAATCAACTCTGAATATGGAAATCTCGAACGTTTAACCCAAAATATTATTGCCGTTTCTGAGGAAAGATTAAAGGTTGTTCTAGCAAGTAAATCAGCAATGGATTTAATTGCATCTCGTAGTTCGCTTTCTTCGATGATTGAAACAGAAATAAGTCAATCAGTTAATAAGTATTATGTTGATATTGTTACTGTTTCATTAAAAGACATTACTTTTAATGAAGCCTTTGAATCAGCGGTTGAACAAAAGATGATCGCTGAACAAGATAAACTAAAGGCCGAATATGATAAAGAAAAGGCAATCATTAAAGCTGAAGAGCAACTAGAAGTTGCTAAAAGAGAGGCCGAAGCAGCCATTGCCAAAGCAGAGGGTGATGCCGAAGCCATTAAGGCTATTGCTGAAGCGGAAGCCGAAGCTCTTAAAGCTAAATCAATAGAAATTGCTCGTATGTTTGGTTTTACTTTTAATGAAGATGGCAGCATCAACATGGATGGTAAAACTGCTGAAGAAATAAAAGTGATTAGTGAATATTTAAAATATGCCGAATATTTAGCTAAATGGGATGGCAAATTACCAAACGTCATTGGTTCTGATGCAGGCATCATTATCCCAATGCCTTAAAATAACAAAAGATAAAGTTTTTAGACTTTATCTTTTTCTTTAAAATATACTTTATCAACAACATCGAGATAATTAATCCGAGGTTGAAATCCGATTGATACTAGTAATCCATATTCTTTAAAATAAGAATAAGGGATGCTTTTCCTTCCGCCATTTAAGGAATCTTCATAACAAGTAAGTAGCAATGGAGTTGGAAGTAGATATACTTCTTCCGCTAAGTGGAACTCAATCAATAAAAAGGATATTCCACCGTGTTCATGAACTTTCGCTAAGTGATTAATCTGGTGGGTATAGAGATGGGAAAAAGGAAAGGAAGAAGTCTGACATGACTTGGCTTCAAAATCAATGTATCTTCCACGGTAGATACCGTTATAGTCAGTCGTAGAAGGGGTTTGATAAAAGGCCTCGGTAATTTTAGCAGCACTTCGTTTGGGATAATCAACTTTGGTGATTTTGATTGGCGTCGGTTTTTTATGAATGATTGCCCGATTAGTTAGTAAATAGAACTCATTTGATTCATTGATGGCCTTTTCAAAACTTGTTCCAAGTTTAGATTTCTTTATATTAAATTTTGATTTAGTAATTATTTTTTGGGGATTGTAGGGAGCACCATTTGGATATTTGATTTTCATTTTTCTCACCACTTTTATTTTATCATAAAAAGGTATTAAACTAAAGAATAATGTCAAATAAATAAAAAATGATGAAATATGCTTAATAATTATTTCATATTAAATTGTTTATTTTATGATAAAAAGGTAAATACTAACTAATAAAAGAAAAAAATGGTTGTTTTCTTTTTTCGACAAAAAGGTGAAAAATAATAAACTTTAATTGACTATTATCTATATTTAAGGTATAATTTATTAGTAAGAAGATTAGTATATTGAAAATATATATACAACTTAATACTAGAATGGAGGTAATGTAATGCCGGATGGTGTATGGATTATCTTCATCTTACTAGGTGTAGTGCTAGGAGTTACTGGCGGAATATTTGGGGGTATTTATCTTAACGAAAAGAAATACCAACGTCTAGGAAAGAAAGCTGTAGAAATTATCGAAGAAGCTGAAAAAACAGCTGAAGAGAAAAAGAAAAAAGCTATCCTTGAACAAAAACAAGAAATTCACAATTTGAAACAAGCTTATGAAAAGGAAGTTCGTGAAAAGAAAAATGAACTTCTTGAAATGGAAAGAAAAATAGATCAAAGAGAGAGTCGTTTAGATGCTCGCTCCAACAATCTAGATAAACGTGAAGAAAGTTTAAATGTTAAGGAATCTAAACTAGAAGATCGAAAAGCCGAACTTGACGAGCGACATAGTAAGATCGAAGAACTTATTCAAGCTCAAGAAGAAAAATTAATGGAAATATCTAATCTTACAACTAGTGAAGCGCGAGAAATTATTTTAGCGCGAGTTGAAAATGAAATTTCCAATGAGGTTGCGGTGTACATTAAAGAACAAGAAGAAAAAGCAAGAAATGAAGCAGCCAAGAAAGCACAAGTTATTATCGCAAACGCAATTAATCAGTATGCAAATGAAACAGTGAATGAAAAAACGGTATCGGTTGTTGCCCTACCGAATGATGAAATGAAGGGACGAATTATTGGTCGTGAAGGCCGTAACATTCGTTCAATTGAAGCCTTAACTGGAGTTGATTTAATTATTGACGATACTCCAGAAGCAGTTGTCTTATCATGCTTTGACCCAATTAGACGCGAAATCGCGAAAAGAACTTTAGAAATATTGGTGGCTGACGGAAGAATTCAACCGCCGCGTATTGAAGAAGTTATTGCTAAGTGCACGAAGGAATTAGAAAATGAAATTCGTGAGGAAGGTGAAAAAGCAGTATTTGAAACTGGTATCGGAAAAGTGCATCCAGAATTAGTAAAGATGATTGGACGCTTAAAATTCAGAACTAGTTACGGACAAAATGCTTTAGCTCACTCAAAAGAAGTTGCCTTTTTAGCAGGTAAATTGGCCGCTGAAATTGGTGAAAATGAGATGTTAGCACGACGTGCTGGTTTATTACACGATATTGGTAAAGCCGCTGACCATGAAATGGAAGGTAGCCACGTTGATATCGGTTTAGAACTAGCAACTAGATATCGTGAACCAAAGGCGGTTCTAGATGCCATCGGTTCTCACCATGGTGATCATGAAGCCGAAACAGTGATTGCTGTATTGGTTTCTGCCGCTGATACAATGTCAGCAGCAAGACCAGGAGCTCGCAGTGAATCATTAGAAAATTATTTAAAGCGTCTACAACAACTTGAAAGTTTAACTAATGAATTTGAAGGTGTTGAAAAATCTTATGCGATTCAAGCCGGACGTGAAGTCAGAATCTTAGTTAAACCAGATGTAGTCAACGATGCGGAAACATTTAAATTAGCCCGTGACATCAAGAAAAAGATTGAAAACACAATGAGTTATCCGGGTACAATTAAAGTAACCGTCATCAGAGAAACGCGCGTTCAGGAAGTGGCGAAATAACTAATGCGGATTCTCATAGTTGGTGATGTTTACAGTGTTGAAGGTAGAGAGACTCTTGAGCGCAACTTAAATAAGTTGCGCCGGGAGTTGGCTATAAATTTTGTTATTGTCAATGGCGAAAATATTGCTCACGGCAGTGGCATTAACGAAAAGTATTATCGGTTTTTATTAAACCAACAAGTTAATGTTGTTACCCTTGGAAATCATGCCTTTCATAACAATGACATTTTCAATTTTATTGATCATGCAGATCACTTGGTTCGCCCACTGAATTATCCAGAAGGTGTTCCAGGGAAAGGCTATGTAACCATTAATTACAATCACAAGAAAATTACCGTTTTTCAGGTAGTGGGCCGGACCTTTATTCCAGGTCCGTGGGAATGTCCTTTTAAAGCTACGGAAAAACTATTACAAGAAGTTCCAAGCGATCTTTACATCTGTGATTTTCATGGGGAAGCCACTAGTGATAAAGTTGCTTTTGGCTTACATTTTGATGGTCGGGTTAATATCATTTTTGGTACACACACTCATGTTCAAACCAATGATGCCCGCATCTTAAAAAATGGTACGATGTACATTACAGATGTTGGAATGACCGGTTCTTTAGAAGGGGTTATTGGGGTTCAAAAAGAAATGATCCTCAAAAGAATGCTAACGGGTTTACCAAGTCGCCATGTACCTGCATCCGGTGGATTAACCCAATTTTGTGGTATGATTGTAGATATTAATGAAAATACAAAAAAAGTGACATCTTATGACATTTTGAATATAATAGAATAGTAGCTATAAAGGCATAAAACTTTATGCTATAGCATAAAATGAAATGCAAAAATATACTAGGAGGAACCATTAATCATGGAAGTTTTAAAAGTGTCATCTAAATCAAAACCTAATTCAGTAGCAGGAGCCCTTGCTAATGCCTTTAGAGAGCGGGGAACCGTAGAGATCCAAGCGATTGGTGCTGGAGCACTTAATCAAGCAATCAAAGCGATTGCAATCGCCAGAGGCTATGTCGCGCCAACTGGGAAAGACCTAATTTGCATTCCAGCTTTTAGCGACATCGTTATTGATGGTGAAGAACGGACAGCTATCAAGCTAATTGTTGAGGCGAGAAAGTAAAGTTGGCTATTGCCAACTTTTTATTTGAGGTGGGATATGAGTACATTACCAGTTTTGACAACTAAACGTTTGATATTGCGGGAAATCTCTATCTTGGATCTTCAAGATATGTATGAATATGCCGTCCTACCATACGTTGGTCCAGAAGCGGGATGGAAACCGCACACATCGATTGAAGAAACACTGAATATCATTCGTATGTTTATTGAGACCAATAAAAAAGGTGATGTTGGGGTTTGGGCAATTGTTGATAAACAACAAGGAAAAATGATTGGCACGATCGAACTTTACAATTATGTTAATCGATATAAAGCAGAAATCGGATATGTTTTGAATCCGTCATATTGGGGGAAGGGAATAGTAGTAGAAGCGGGGGAAGCGATTCTTCAGTATGCCTTTAATACTTTAGGTCTAAAACGAGTTGAAGCAGGTGTTTTTGTTGATAATCACCAATCAATTCGGGTTTGTGAAAAATTAGGCTTTAAAAAAGAAGGAGTGGCTCGCAAGGGTTACCTTCGTTACGATGGTCAAATTTTTGATAAAGTAGTATTCGGCATTACTGATGATGATTTTAAAGAACGTTATTAAAAGGAAATGATAAAAATGATCGAACAAAAGAAATATTCTGTCCCCTCAATTCAAGAGGCGCGTAAAAGAGGAAGAAAAGAAACTAACTATGTAAGTTATGAGTTTGATCCCAAACTTGAAAACTTTGGTGTTGGTAAGAAATATATAATTAAAACATATGGCTGTCAAGGCAATTTGGCTGATAGTGAAAAGATGTCTGGTATCTTACAGCGTATGGGATATACAGAAGTCCAAGAAGAAAGTGAAGCAGATGTCATTTTAGTAAATACTTGTGCGATTCGTGAAAATGCTGAACAAAGGGTCTTTGGTGAAATTGGTCGTCTTAAGAAATACAAGCAAACAAATCCTCACCTAATCATTGGGATTTGTGGATGTATGCCTCAAGAAGAAAAAGTCACCTCAAAGATTCGAGATGATTTTTCTCATGTAGATATTGCTTTTGGTACTCACAACTTACCGAATTTGGGTGAGTATATCTATCAAGCAACAACTAATATGACCAGAATGATTGAAGTCTTTTCAGAAGAAGGAGATATCATTGAAAATATTCCAACCTATCGCGATCATAATCGTAAAGCATGGGTTAATATAATGTATGGATGCGATGAGTTCTGTACCTACTGTATAGTTCCGTACACTAGAGGAAAAGAACGTTCTCGTCGCCCTGATAGTATTCTTGAAGAAATTAAAGAATTAATTAATGAGGGATATGCGGAAGTAACACTCCTTGGTCAAAACGTCAATGCGTATGGTAAAGACTTTACCGATATGGACTATACTTTTGCTAATCTCTTAGATGATATCAGAAAAACTGATCTAAAACGGGTTCGCTTCACTACTAGTCACCCGCGTGATTTAGATAAGGCAACAATGGATGTAATGGGGAAGGGTGGAAATATTATGCCACACCTTCACTTGCCAGTTCAATCTGGAAGTAATCACATCTTAAAGCGAATGAACCGTAAATATACCAAAGAAGAATACCTAGAAAAACTAGCCTATTTACGTACTAAAGTCCCAGGGATTAGTATTACCACCGATATTATAGTTGGTTTCCCAGGTGAAACTGAAGAAGATTTCCAAGCAACTTTAGATTTAGTGAGAGAAGCTAAGTTTGAAGGTGCCTTTACCTTTATCTTCTCGCCAAGAGAAGGAACACCAGCAGCTCGTTATCCTGATGAGACTGATCCAAGTGTGAAAAGTGAAAGACTTCAACGATTAAATGAATTAGTGACTGTTGGTAGTCTAGAAGGCAATAAACGCTTTGAAAATGAAATAGTGGAAGTATTAGTTGAAGGCACCAGCAAAACTGATTCAGCAATTTTGACTGGTTATACAGCTCATAATAAATTGGTTAACTTTAAAGGAGACTTAAAATATATTGGCGAGATTGTTAAAGTTAAAATTACTAAAGCTTACTCTTGGCATTTAGCTGGGGAAATCGTGGAATAATATTCGACTTTTGCCATATAAATTCAGTAGCAAGTTATATCATTTATGAATATATTGTTACTGAGGAGGGATATATATGAGCGAAATTCGGGAAATTGTCACGAGAGCGGTAGTAGGAAAAGGAAAAAAACTATTTAGATTAAAACAACTAGTTACTCCTTCAAATGAAGCATTTAGTGTTTTGGGTTGTTGGATCATCAACCATGAGTTTGAAGCGACCAAAAACGGAAATAAAGTTGATGTTTCTGGTAATTTTGAGATCAATATTTGGTATTCTTATGACGATAATACAAAAACCGATATAGCCCGAAGAATAACTAGTTATCAAGAGACGGTAAAGGTTCGTGAAGTCATTAAAGACAACTTGGGTAGTTCAACTGATGTAATGGCACGAATCTTACAACAACCGACATGTACAAATGCTCGAATAGTAGGCAATGATATTGAGATAGAAGTAATTTTTGAAGTTTTAGTTGAGGTTATTGGTGTAACTAAAATGATGGTAACCGTTTTTAATAATCCGGATAATATAGAAACCATCGATGACGACTTTGAAAATGAAATAAATGAAGATTTCATTGTCGATTCATAAATCGTTGGGATCCCAACGATTTTTATTTAAAGGGGAGGTTTTATGAATTATCATATTGTAAGAACCAATGAACGGGTCTCGGATATCGCCCAAGCGTATAATCTCTCAGTCGATGAGATTAAAGACATTAACAATCATATTCGATCGTGGGAGAAACTTATCCCGGGAACAAAACTAAAACTCCCGGCCATACCAGAACAAATAAGAGTGGAACTAGATGACAGCGAACCTTTCATTGAAGATTATTACCCTAAGATCGCAGTTGAAGAGTTGAAGGCAGTTGGTATTGCTAACAGTAGTGAGGAAACTAAGGAAGTCTCACCAAAAGAAGAAGAGACACCTAGTGTAACCAAAACTGTATCACCAAAACTAAAGACCACCACCGCTCCTAAACCGGTCAACTCGCAACAACGACCACCATATCCTTATTACTATTACTATAATCCTTATTACCCATATTACGCATATCAAAATTACTATTACGGACAAAGAAAACGCTAAGTACAGCGTTTTTCTTTTTTGAGAGGTAAAACCATTTAATATCATTTTATTGTGGTTATTTGTTATAATAAGTGTAGAAGATAAAGTGAGGTTTTAAATATGAAGAAAATTGAAAGTTTTACGATTGATCATTTAAAGTTGTTACCTGGAATCTATGTGTCAAGAAAAGATAAGATAGATAATGTTACTTTAACAACCTTTGATATTAGAGTCACTAGGCCAAATGTTGAACCAGTAATGGAAAATGGTGCAATCCATACCATTGAACATCTGGTGGCTACCTTCCTTCGCAGTCATGAGCTGTGGCAAGATAAAGTGATCTATTTTGGGCCGATGGGTTGCCGCACCGGATTCTATTTAATCTTAGCTGGTGACTTGAAGTCTGATGATATCTTTGAACTTATGAAAGAGACTTTTGACTTTGTGTTAACTTTTGAAGGCGAAATTCCTGGAGCTACAGATATTGAATGCGGAAATTATCAGGATCACAATTTAGCAAAAGCAAAACTATCTGCGGAAAAGTTTAAACAAGAAGTATTGATAACTAAAGATGAAAAGCGACTAAATTACCCAACGATATAATCTAATATTTAGCGAATAAACATTAACTAAGAAAGAAATAATAAAAACACTAAAGTTTTAGCACTTAACACTTGACAGTGCTAAAAAAAGTGGTATAATATAATTAGCACTCGGGGGATTAAAGTGCTAAGGAGGTGTTTTTATGAACTTTCAACAAATGGAAGATTATTCAAAAGATCCGAAAATATTAGAAAAGTTTGGTCGTAATGTTACTGCCGAAGTGAAGAAAATCGATGCTGATCCAGTCATTGGGCGAGATGAGGAAATAACGAGAATTATAAAGATATTATCGCGAAAGACCAAGAACAATCCAATTCTAATCGGTGAACCTGGGGTTGGTAAGACTGCCATCATTGAAGGGTTGGCAGCTCGAATTGTTAAAGATGACGTTCCAGCCTCAATTAAAGGTCGAACCATTTATGAACTAGATATGGGGGCCTTGATTGCTGGGGCGAAATTTCGAGGTGAGTTTGAGGAGCGTTTAAAAGCGGTCTTAAATAAAATTAAAGAAAGTGATGGCGAGATCATTCTCTTCATTGATGAGATTCACTTAATTGTTGGTGCCGGTAAAGCAGAAGGTGCCCTCGATGCTGGTAATATGTTAAAGCCAATGCTCGCTCGGGGCGAACTCCATTGTATTGGTGCCACAACCTTAAATGAGTATCGTCAATACATTGAAAAGGATACTGCGCTAGAACGTCGGTTTCAAAAGGTATTAGTAACTGAACCATCAGTAGAAGATACCATTAGTATCCTCAGGGGATTAAAGGATCGCTATGAGGTTCACCATGGTGTGCGTATTAGTGACAATGCGATTGTCGCAGCCGCAACCCTTTCTAATCGTTATATCACTGATCGGTTCTTACCTGACAAAGCGATTGATTTGATTGATGAAGCTTGTGCTTCAATCCGTACCGAAATCGATTCGATGCCAGCTGAACTAGATATCTTGAAGCGTCGTATTATGCAACTTGAAATTGAAAGATCAGCTCTTGAAAAGGAAAAGGATTCATTAAGCAAAGATCGGCTTGCTAGTGTCAATGATGAGCTCAAAGATCTAAAAGAAGAAGAAAAGATTCTCACGGAACGCTGGGAAAAAGAAAAGAAAGAACTTAAAGCTATTAAAGACGTTCAAAAAGAATTAGAAAAAGCTCGCTATGATTATGATCAAGCCCTCAATAAGGGTAACTATGATGAAGCAGCCAAATTGCAATATAGTATCATTCCATCCTTAGAAAGTAAGATTCAAGAATATGAAACAAAGGTTTCTAATTCTGGTGAGAAACTCTTATCAGAAGTAGTTACCGAAGAAGATATTGCGAGTATTGTTTCCCAATGGACTAAGATTCCAGTAACAAAATTAGTTAAGGGTGATAAAGAAAAACTTATTGGCCTTAAAGAAACCCTTGCGAGAAGAGTTATTGGCCAAGATGAAGCGATTCAACTAGTGAGTGATGCCATCATCCGTCAACGAGCCGGTATTAAAGATGAGAATCGACCAATTGGATCATTTATGTTTTTAGGTCCAACTGGGGTTGGTAAAACCGAAGTATCTAAAAGTTTAGCAGAAGCCCTATTTGATAGTGAAAACCATATCGTTCGTTTTGATATGAGTGAGTATATGGAAGCTCATTCGGTTTCTCGATTAATTGGGGCTCCTCCAGGATATATTGGATATGATGAGGGTGGGCAATTGACCGAAGCAATTCGTCGTCAACCGTATAGTATCGTTTTGTTTGATGAGATAGAAAAGGCTCACAAGGATGTCTTTAATATCTTACTTCAAATCCTAGACGATGGACGTCTTACTGATTCTCAAGGACGAACTGTTGACTTTAGAAACACTTTGATCATTATGACATCAAATCTCGGCAGTGAATATTTAATTAATCGAAATGATATCTCTGATCAACAAATAAATCTCTTACTTAAGAAAAACTTTAAACCAGAGTTTTTAAATCGTATCGATGAGATTATTTATTTCAATGCCTTATCAAAAGATGTTCAAGCAAAAATTGTTAATAAGATGCTAAATGAACTAGCTGAACGATTACATGAGAAAAAGATTGAAGTAAAGTTTACTGAAAAACTAAAAGAACATGTTCTTGAAAGTAGTTTCAATATAGATTATGGAGCAAGACCTCTAAAACGATTCATTCAAAAAAACATCGAAACAGCAATCGCTCATGCGATCGTAAACTCAGAAATTGGACCACACGACCATCTAATTGTTGATTATCAAAATGAAATCATCATAAAAAAGAATGATAGTATTAAATAAATGACAAAAAAATACATAAATCGATAAGCCTCTAGTTAAGAGGCTTATTTTGGTATGTAAGATGCACTAAATTTGTATTGTGTTTATAGGTAATTTATGTTATAATTGTGCTGCAAATGTCTATATTTGTCTACCAAAGGAGTGGTTTTATGGAATTACCATTTGTTCCAACCATAGTAATTTTACTAGCAATTTTAATCGTTTTTATATGTTCACGACTCTATAAGCGATATCCAAAAACCATTCAAATGGTTTTGAAGGTTCTCTCAATTATATATGCAATTATTGTATTAGTGGGTCATTTGTTACCAGATGGCTTTGTATATGTTATTAATGGGTCTTTCTATGGACAAATTTATTATGATCGAACTGATGTATGGCAGACTGTTTTAAGATGGGGATTAAATATCTCTTCTATAGTTCTACCAATGGCGGTATTCTTCAAAAATCGCTTGATGAAGAATGTGGCTATTTATGTATGTTTGCCGTTTACAATTTTATCAGTTCTTTTTTTAAACGATTTTGTTTATTATTTTGTCCAAGAAGAGTCTCGCGCAATCCTCGATTTTCCGTATTTGTCGGAAAGTATACGCACCCTTATCCTAGACTGGGGTTTTCGTTCATTCTATTTTGGGGCCCAACTATTAATCGGTTTAGTTATTCCTGCCACCATTTTCTTTGGGGAAAAGCATCGCTTTAATTGGCAAGATAAAACCGAAAAGCAATACTTCTTTATTAGTTTACCATTCATTATTATTGCTTCCATGCCAACCTATGCCCTTCAATCATTGTTTGGCTTTGCATCAGGAAGAAACAATTTTGGCTATAGTTTTGCTCAATTAGTGTGGACTTCATTTATTGTGGTAGAGATTATTGCGATATATAATATCTTTAAAAACAAAGATTATCAAACTCGATATGAGTTGTGTGTCTTTTTATGTATTCAGCTCTTTATGCATTATAATTCCACTTACATTATGGGCTTTACTTTTAAAAAGTTGCCTTTTCAATTGTGTAATCTTGCAGCATACTTTTTCTTAATTGCGATTGTCTTTAAGCGAAAACGATTATTCAATTTTGCCTATATAGCTAATTTGGTCGGGGCAGCGATTGCGGTGGCGGCACCAGATGTTGAAGATGGAATTTTTAGTTTTTGGTACGTTCATTTTGTAATGGAACATATGCAAGTGTTTGCTATTCCAGTTATTATTGGACTATTAAAAATCTTCCCTCGTTTTAAGAAGAAAGATTTAAAAGATGTCTTTGTCGGCTTTTCTATTTACTTTTTCTTCTGTTTAATCAGTGGAACACTGTTAAATGGACTAGCATTAAAAACGGGTGATACTGGCTTTAAAGTAAACTATTTCTATCTATTCGACCTAGCCAAAATTCATGAATATTTTCCACTCATTGGTCTTTTCAGTAAAAGAGTGGTGTTGTTCGACTATTATACAATTTATCCAATCTTTCAATTTGGAGTTTATGTGTTGTATTTTGCTTTATGTGTTATTTGTTATTATGTTATTGAAAAACTATATGATGTTGCCAATGATCACAAAGAACTCCGACAAGTAAGATTATCCCTTAGAGAAAAACGATTAGAAAAGAAGAAGATTAAACAAGAACTTTTAGAAAATGAAGGATAGAGAGCAAGCAGGTGAAAGCATGATTAAAATATCTCATTTATATAAAAAATACCATGGGTCTAAAGTATATGCGGTTAAGGACTTATCATTAGAATTAAAGTCTGGAGAAATCTTTGGTTTCTTAGGACCTAATGGTGCTGGAAAAAGTACGACCATTAAATGTTTGGTTGGTTTATTACCTTATGAACAAGGAGAAATCACCATCAATGGAATTAACTTAAAAGATGATCCCATGGGTGCCAAACTAGAAATGGGTTATGTTCCGGACAATCACGCCGTCTTTGAAAGGTTGACGGGACGAGAATATGTCAACCACATCGCCAACTTATACAATGTAAGTTTGGAAGACCGTGAAGAACGAGCTGAAAAGTTTGTTAAGATGTTTAATTTACAAGAAGCTTATGATCATCAAATCAATAGTTATTCACATGGGATGAAGCAAAAGATTGCGGTTATAGCGACTTTAATTCACAACCCTAAGGTTTGGATTTTGGATGAGCCTTTAACTGGACTTGACCCTCAAAGTGCTTTTCAATTGAAACAGGCGATGAGGGACCATGTTAAAGAAGGAAATATAGTTTTCTTTAGCTCTCACATTCTAGATGTTGTTCAAAACTTGTGTAATCGAGTGGGCATCATTAAAAAGGGAGTTATTCAGGGATTTTATGATTTAGAAGAAATCAAAAAATCTAATCAATCTCTGGAAGAGATCTTCATGAAGGTAATCGCAGAAGTTGATGAAAAGGATAAGGTTCTCCATGAGTAATATTATTAAACTAGTTAGATTGCAAGCTGATAATAAACTAGACCTTTTCAAAAGCGATCGAAGAAAGCGACTAGCCGCCCTTTTTAAGTTTTTAATAACCCTATTCTTAATAACAGCCATTGGCTATGTGTTAAGTTTAAGAATCTTCTTTACGGGGATAAAATCTAATGTTGAACTGATTTCTTTTGTGATTACAATCACCCAAGTAATATCCTTTATTTTTGCGGTGGGATATGTAATATCAGATCTATATTTGAATAAAGACAACGTGTTACTTATGGTTTTACCAGTATCACCGAATCAAGTCTTTATTTCTAAAATGATCGTTTTGTACTTGAAAGAATTAATTATGAATACCCTCTATACTTGTCCATTGTTAATAATCGTTGGATTAAGTTTTCCGGGTATTAATCCCTTATACTTTGTATTGATGCCAATCCTTCTCGTCATTTTACCATTATTGCCATTGTCGCTAGCGGCCGCACTTTCGGTGCCGCTCATGATGGTTATAAGGTTCATCAGTAAAAGACTGGTTATTTGGAGTACCGCCATCTTTAGTTTGGTGGCAGCAGGCTTCCTCTTATATATGAAAGTTATTAACTTGATAACCTATGTCTTTAATTCTGAGAAAAGACAGATTGAAGCAATAATGGAATTTAATGAAAAGGTCTTATATTACGGTAAATGGAACTGGCCTTCTTATCAATTAAGTAAAGGTATGGTTAATATTTCTGATACCTATTGGTTCCTACTCTTTATGTTACTCATTGTAGTGATCTTTACCGTAGGCATTATTTTAGTAAGACCATTCTTCTTTAAGATCTCTATGGGAGCGATTGAAGGAAATGCTCAAAAAGTAAAAGTAGGTAAGAAACGAAACAAGGTACATTCACCGTTTGTCAGTTTACTGCTAAAAGAAATTAAAATGGTGTTTCGCTCACCAAATTATCTTTTCCAGTATTTCCTTTATGTAATATTAATGCCAATCATTGTTTATGCTTATGATGCTGTTTTATTACCGTTTACTAAGAATGCCATTGGAAACAAGATGGTGATTGGAGCTCATGTTTTAATTGTTTCGGTGATGGCAATGCTCAGCAATATCGTCAGTGCTAGTGCCATATCGCGTGAAGGCGGTGCTTTCTATATTATGAAAGTATCCCCAACCGATTACCTCACTCAAACAGGAGCCAAGATCGTCTTCAATATGATCTTTTCAATTACGATGATTATCTTAACGGGACTTGTTTCCTTAAGGTTTATTGAATTAAAATACGTGCTTGTCATTACACCGGCGGTGATATTTGCATCGCTTGGTCATATGTTTTTAAGTTATGAACTCGATTTAAAGAAACCAATGGTTGATTGGTATGATACTAATGAAATATCAAAAGTCGGAGGGTCAACCTTCAAGTCAATCCTTTTTGGATTAGGCATAGCATTAGCAATGGGACTAATGATCTTTGATTCAGCTAGTATGAGTCAACTTTATAAGTTGTTGTTATTTAGTATTATCTTTTGTGGGTACCGAGCATATATTCTCTATCTACGAGTTGCCTACTGTTATGATAGGATCGAGGTGTAAGTATGCGTAAGTTAGTATTTATTATCTTAGCCTTCTTACCAATTCTCTTGATTGTAACCATTGGGATTGCTAGTAAGGTCTACTCACAAAGGACTTATATTTATGTTGAATCGGTTGTCTTTACCGATGAGTTTGAAAATGAATATCCAAGTGACAAAATCATCCGATTATCACCCGGAAGTACTTATCAACTGTATTATAAAATATATCCGGAACTCGCAACTAATCAAAAAGTCACTTTCTATAGTGATAATACCGACCTTTGTACGGTCAATAACAAAGGGGAAATTGTGGTTGCTGAGGATAACTACGGAGTTTGTTATATTACTTTGCAAACTGAATGTGGCAATAAAACCATTAGAATACTGATTAATGTTGCTGAAGCAAAAGTTACAAGTATCAAACTACCAGCAGAACTCAATTTAAAAGTAGGGGCGCAATTTGACCTTGATGTGGAGATTTACCCGCTAACCGCCACTAATAAAAAGATACATTGGGAATCAAGTGATAACAGTGTTTGTCAAGTTGATGTTAATGGTAGAGTAAAAGCAGTAGGTGCTGGAATCGCCACCATCACAGCAACCAGTGATGATGATGAATCAATTAAAGCTACTACAACTGTTGTTGTTACAGAAAGTGCTGATATCATCTTTAAGAACCCTGATGGCATTTATGAAATTGAAAACAACACATTTGATTTAACCGATATGATTGAATACCTCAATCCAGAAAGTGAAGCATTAATTGAGTATCAAATCATCTCTGGTAAACAACATGCCTCAATTGAAGGAGATATCTTAACCATCAATACAACTGATGTTATGATAAATGTTCAAATAACAGTTAGAATTGGTGATGATACATATTCACCTACCTATACTGTTATCTTTAGAAATAAAAATTAATAACTGGGAGGAAGTTATGAAAAGAGTTTTATTAATTTTAAGTTTACTATTAGTTGTAGTGGGATTAGCTGGCTGTTTAGATGTAAATCCTAAAAACTACAAAATTGAAATCAGTGCATCAACCCTAGAAGCGGAGGCTGGCGATACGGTTGAATTAAGTTATCAAGTTACTCCACCAGCCTTAGATAAAGTGGTGACATGGGCTATAGTTCAAGGTGAAGAAATTGCTGAAATTGAAGGGAATACTTTAACGATTTCTGAAGAAGCAGAACCAAATGCAGAAATTCAAATTAAAGCAACCCTTGAAAAATCAGAAAGTAACACCTTAAAAATAAA
>FZPS01000181.1_pt88 | contig 19070 bp, 18 predicted proteins | sample 1817821 | NCBI WGS metagenome assembly FZPS01 (sample SAMEA104158645, study PRJEB21678) | metagenome | place: Germany | collected 2015-04-21
ATGTACCACATTATATGGTAGTTGAGAAGTGATGTTAGTATAATATAGTAGACACGATTTCCTAATATTATAAAAATTAGAAAAGGAAAGAAGTGTCTACTATATTTATATAGACCCAGGTTGCATATACCTATATAAAAATTTTGAAAATCTAAGTTGTAAGATGTCGAAGTAAAGGATATAATTACAGTAAACATAAAAAGTTGTAAAATATGAATGAAACTGCTGCTTCTTAACGCTATGGGAGGTGATGATATACAACTGAAAACAATGTTACTCATAGCACTAGGATATGTATTTCTAGGGTTGGGTGCAATTGGATTAATATTGCCCTTATTGCCGACAACTCCTTTTGTTTTGCTATCTGTCACTTGTTTCTCCTCAGCGCCTCATATTAAGGCACGTATTTTGAAAATACCATTTTTCAGAGAGCATATCGAAAATTACGAACATAGAACGGGTCTTTCGCGTAAAGCTGTTTGCCATAGTATGATTGGCTTATGGGGAATGCTGATTATTTCTATAGCAATTATTCGAACCCTTTGGATAATAATACTTCTTATCCTTGTCGGTGCCGCTGTTACAAGTCACATCCTTTTTATGGCTAAATCCAACAGCAGAAAAAAGCCTAAGATAAAATGAAAATATCTCCAAGGAATTTTAATAAAATACGAAAGGAGCATTATCATGAACGAACACAAAAAACTCACCAACGAGGTCGGTGCACCGGTAGCCGACAACGAAAATGCCATTACTGCTGGACCGCGTGGTCCTGTTGTTATGCAGGACGTATGGCTGATGGAAAAAATGGCACATTTCAACCGCGAGGTCATACCTGAACGTCGAATGCACGCCAAAGGATGGGGGGCTTACGGTAAGCTCACTGTAACCCATGACATTTCAAAGTATACCAAGGCAAAGGTCCTTCAGCCTGGTGCAGAGACAGAATTGTTTATTCGTTTTTCTACAGTAGCAGGCGAACGCGGTGCAGCCGATTGTGAACGTGATATCCGTGGTGTTGCTGTCAAGTTTTATACTGAAGAAGGCAACTGGGATCTAGTCGGAAACAATACTCCCACTTTCTTTATTCGTGATGTACATAACTTTTCCGACTTGAACCGCGCTGTAAAACGTGACCCTCGTACTGGCCGACGCTCAGCACAGAACAACTGGGATTTCTGGACGCTATTACCTGAATGCTTCCATCAGATAACCATTGTCATGAGCGATCGGGGCATCCCCGCTTCTTTCCGAAACATGCACTTCTTCGGAGAGCACACATTCTCTTTCTACAACTCGGAAAATGAACGTGTTTGGTGCAAATTCCATTTCAAGACTCAGCAGGGCATAAAGAATCTATCAAATGAGGAAGCTGCAAAGATTAATGGAATGGACCGAGAGTACCACGGTAAGGATCTCTACGAGGCAATTGAGCGCGGAGATTTCCCTAAATGGACTATGTATGTACAAATTATGACTGAGGAACAAGCAAAAAATCATTATGAGAATCCATTTGATATTACAAAAATCTGGCGTCACTCAGAGTATCCTCTTATTGAGGTAGGAGTTCTAGAGCTGAATCGCAACCCAGAGAATTATTTTGCCGAAGTTGAGCAGGCCGCTTTTACACCTGCACATGTGGTGCCAGGTATTGGCTTCAGTCCTGATCGCTTTTTACAGGGAAGACTGTTTGCTTACGGTGATGCACAGCGTTACCGACTTGGAGTCAACCACAACTTAATACCGGTGAACCGTGCTAAGGTAGAGGTAAATGCATATCACCGCGACGGTGCAATGCGGGTAGATGGTAACTATGGCAGTGCACCAGCCTACACACCGAACAGCTATGGTGTCTGGACTGCACAACCCGAAGTTATGGAGCCACCCCTGGATTTAGAAGGTGCAATGTACCGCTACGATCCGAAGGATGATCCAACAGACGATTGCTTCCGTGCCGGTGGTGATTTGTGGCGTATTATGACAGAAGACAAGAAGCAAATTTTAATAGAAAATACAGTTACTGATATGGCTTCTGTTACTGAAAATATTAAGTATCGCCATGCAGTTCACTGTTATCTGGCCGATCCTGAATATGGGGAACGCTTTAGCAAAGCCGCCGGACTTAATATGGATAAGGTTAAGGAGCTTTCTAAACTGGATCATAACGGATTGGTCCAAGCTACCCTATCCATGTAATCAAGTATCTAACTAATTGGAGTAATACAGCTCACCTAATCGGGCGAGCTGTATTTTTATGTGAATTTAGAGGGGCTGTTGCAAGCTACTTAGCAGTTGAACAGTTAAGTTATCAGTAGTCTGTTTATGTTAAACTGCTATTGAAAAAAACAAAAAAAGTAGTACTATAGAACTGTAATATTAACCACCATAGTATATAATTGGATCGTTTTGTACAGCAAGCATGGTAATAACATATGAAAAGACGAGTGGAGGTAAGTATATGTCTAAAGTCCCAATTTCCGAAGTAAAACCAGGTATGGTTGTTGAAAAACCCGTGTACTCACCAATTGATAACAAGCTGTTACTAACATATGGTACAAGGCTCCAAGAGTCAATGATTAAGAAGCTTAAGTCGATTAGGATTAAGGAGTTAGAGATAGCGGATCAGTATACTATATTTGTAAAGCCAATTGAAAAGATGGCAGTTTCTCTGAAAGACACATATGAACATGTAATCAGAAAATATTCTTCTGAACAGCTAGCAGGGAATCTTACTGATGATATGGTTGATATAATACGTATGGTTAAAAATACAGTGAGCAAAATATGCTTGAATATAGATATTTTAGAGCTTTGCTTTCAAATGAAAGTTCTTAAGGATAATCGACTCTTTAAGCATGCTATTCATACATCTGTTTTTTCTGGAATTGTTGCAGGCGCTCTCGATTTAAAAGATGATATGTTTGACATTATGGTTGGCGGTCTTTTACATAATATTGGTTGTGTTGAAATGCCCTTCCTCATTGGATTAGAGAAGAGGAAACCCCAGGAGGAACTTTTATGGAAAGAACACCCTTCCTATGGATATTATTTCTCACTACAGCAGAATATTTCAAGATCAATCGCTGAAATTATTTTACAGCATCATGAGAACTGGGATGGTACAGGATATCCAAAACAACTCAAAGGGGAAGCAATTGCATTAGGTGCTCGTATTGTTAACGTATGTAGTATGGTAAGTCACCATATACACTTTGAACATATGCAACCGTATGAATCTATGGAATATCTCTATTGTGGAAGTAATATATTTTTCGATCCAAAGATTGTTGATACATTCATTAGTACTATTACACTATATCCATTAGGGGCATTAGTTCGCCTTACAACAGATGAAGTTGGAATCATTTCAAATGTTAGATATAACCGTGGTCCACGACCAATTGTTACGGTATACTTCAATCGTTTTAATAAACCACTTTCAGAACCGACTAAAATTGACTTGGGAAAAGAGCGTACTATCTTTATCAAGGAGATATTAGACTAGATAAATCGATAATAAACAAAGTAAGTGTCTCTGCGATAGTAAAGACACTTTTTTTGCTAAAAATATTGGGTTTACTGGCCCCTCATACTAAAGTATGAGGGGCTTTTGCTGTAAAATCATCCTTTCGAATGATGTTTTTTAGAGATTATTAGTTATGATTTATATAGGAGGAGGTATGATGAAAATGAAATCAATTCGTAAACGGCGCAATGGATATGCCATACTGTTCACGGCCGGTATATGTATGGCGGTGTGGCTGAGCATTTCATCTATGTCAGAAGTGGTTTTCGTCTTTGGGACTATCAGTTTTATCTTTTTATTGTTATTACTGAGAGAAAGCCGTTACCTCTATGATGCAACCCTCATTTGGGAGAATCGCATCATTGTAATACCTTTTGCTCTCATCTCAACAACTAGCCAGCAAATTAAAAAAGATATCGAGGAAAACATTGTATCTACTTTTGGAATTCTGCTGGGCAGTGAAATCTACAGATGGGGTCTTGACGGGATATATGGTGTACGACTGCACACCGTCCAAATTAATCAAGAAAGAATGTATCTGACATTTGGAGACGCGGCTCAAACTATGAAGGTAGAATTGCTTCATGGAATGACTGGGAAGCAGGCGGTAATGGATGCCGCACAAAAGCTACTTCATGAAACCGGTGTAGCGGTAGACATTACAGGATGGTAACACAAGAAAAATACAAACAATGGAATTACTGCATCCAGAGTGATGGTAGGTCCATTGAAGGAGGAAACATATGGGTAAAGATTGTTCATATTGTGGTTCGGTTTTGCCTAAAGGATTTGATGACCTTGCCTACTGCGTATTCTGTGGTAAAAAGCAAGTCCAATACATATGTTGTAGTCACTGTGGTATAAATAATCCCACTGGTATGCTTTTCTGTCTCAACTGTGGGCAGAGTATTGATGTAGAGCTTACACAGAGTATACAGACTACACAGGGTGTTGATCCTGCACAGAGTGTACAAGTTATAAAACCGACCCAGGCAGTGTTATTGTCTAAGAGAAAACCAGTTAAAAAGAAACAAATATTTTATGCATTTGTAGCGGTTTTCACAGCCCTTACGATAATCATAACCACAGTTATTAAGCCATGGAAATACATAGGCGGTAATGGTAAGGAGGAAATAAAGTTTATTGAAGTGTCAGGCACAAAGGAAGTAAATCAAACTTTTGATTTTGGACTTAAAATTCATGCGGATGAAAACGCTCTTGATATAGACCGCACCTTTACCGCTGTGAAGATAGAGGATGACAATAGGCTGATAGAACTTACTGAGCAGCTTGAGGATCAGACTGGTGTAGTGCTAGAGGCATTTGAGATTGATGCTGGATTAGCACCGGACGAGTCCTTTCCAGACATATATACCATGACCTACGACCTGAAAAAACTTGGCATACCCGAGTCGCTCTACGGCCATCTTAGCGTGGTAAGGCTAGGTGATGATGGTACACAGTATCCACTGGTAACTAAGTATGATGGGACATCACTCATATGTAGTAGCGATCAAAATTCCTTGTTTTTAATTGTGGTGACGGGACTTCTGACCTTTGGTCCACTTGCAATTTATACCTCGCAGGAAATGATGAAATACGGTATAAAGGGTTCATCTAAGTATAGCTCAATTACCTTGTGCGATGGGCGTTACAGGCTGATGTGGCCAGAAACCATGGGTGTAGAGAATGAAGAAGCTGTCGAAAAGCTGATTGATGATATGCAAGTAGAATATCAGTTACACTTTAAAAGCAAAGGCTTCAAAAGCCGTAAGGAGTTGATTGAAAAAATCGCGACCCTAGACCCAAATAAGAAATGGAGGGATAATGCGAAAAAAGCTTTCGGCGACCTATATTCCGACAAGGAATTCAATGCCCTACTTGAAAAATATATGGATTCTACATGGCAGGATCAAAATTTACTGCCTTATACTGTGCTTATTTATAAGAGGGCAATCATGGCGGCAGACGATTATTTACGCAAGGTGCGTTCCCTTGATATGAAAGAAAGAACTTTGGATTTAGTAATTGACCCGAATCTTATGGATCTGGCCTTAATGAGAGCGCTTAATTTGCGTCAACCCTTCATCCTTCTTTCGGGTTATGACCTTGCTTTCCCCAAGAATGACAATGATTATAATAAGGCAAAGAAGAAAGATTCGGTGCAGGCTCAAACAGTGGCAAATGTATATCTTACTCTTGTTCACGAGATGTTTCATGTTGTTCAGGCGGAACAGGTAAGGTTACGATTAGAAGTGTATACGTCTTATTTTGAGGCAACGGCGGTGACTTTTGAAAAAGAGGCATTTGATTACTTTAAAAAGCATAAGACTGATGTCTTTTATGATAAGCTTAAATATGAGGAGTCATTTATAAAACATTATGAAACTCTTAAATTACCGCTTGGAAGCGGTGCAAGTTACTTTGATACTGATGCGTACATACAGCAAGGTTATTTACTTTCAGAATTTGTGGTCTATCTGCGGGATAAATACTTTGCAAGTAAGCCCAATAAACTTATAGAAAATGTGGTTAGCAGTCTAAGAGCGTGCTCGGGTTACTTTGATGCCTTACGGAATGATGAGCTGCTCTTTATAACCTCACTATGCAAGGCAACAGGAAAAAGCAAGGATGTATTAGCAAAGGATTATGAAGAATGGTTGCTGATAAATGATACAAACATTCTCCTTCGTACTTATGCGATTGAGGGGAAAAAGCCCGCTGATTCCATACCTGATCTTGTAAAAGGGAGTGTGTATAAGCTTTCTACAACCGATAAGAGCCTCTCAGTAAAAATTGAATCGACTTATAAGCCATTGTCATCAGCGGCGAAAATCTTGGATATTAATAAGGGTGATAAAACCGAAGAAGCTTATCTTGTAATCGTACAAGACAATGAGGAGGTTTTGAAGAACAAGAAGATAAGGCTATTTTACTACCCTGATATAAATAATAAAAAAAGTATAGAACTCAAAGAAAAATACACGGTTATTGAGGAAGTCACAACACAGAAAACGGGTATTCTTGAAGTTTGCAGCTATCACGAAGATAAAGAGTATTCGAGCGTAAATTACGTATTTCTTCTTACTAAACCTGATGCACCCAAGCTTACCATAAACAATGGTAAACTTCAAATAAGCTGTGAAGATAGCAGTGGACATTTAAAAAATGGGTTGATTGACGGCTATGCCCTAACTGTGATTGATAGCAAGGGCAACTCAGTTTTATTGAAGACTGATAAAAGCTCTGTTGATATACCGCTGACCGACTCAGGTTCTATTGACATAAAGAACGATGCCATAGCCGGAAACGTGTTGATGTCTGAGGGATCCGATACAGGTAAAGTTACGGATGTTTATGACGTAGATGCATATAACCGTGCCTTGGATACTCTGACGGGCAGCCAGATGGCATACTCTGCATATTATAACGAATTTATCAAAGATGATGACAACACAATAAATGGACCTATCGGTAAGGAAGCAAAGTATGAGGGGGCAGCTCAAACCGACAAAATGGTTGACCTTGTCGGAACTTGGAAAGGACTAATTTTGAATTCACAGCCTATAACAATGAATATCAAGGACGGCGGCTCAAGCGGATATCAGTATAGGATTGAATTCTCACTCTATGGCGATGAGATGTTATTTGCAGGTGATGATAAGGGTGATGGTACGGTAACCCTATATATGGCTATGCCTGAGGCACCGGATTCATGGATGGAATATTCAACGCTTATTATCAATTCTGAGAATGAAATACTGATTACCTTCTGCAGCGGAGTTGTCAAGAGGCAGAAATAAGAAAGGAGCAGCATTATGAAGATAAATTATTGTGGAAAATGTGGCGCAGAACTTTGGACAGGCTCCAACTTCTGCACAAGTTGTGGCTGGAAGCTGCCTGATGAAGCCCAAATGAAAATAATTGAGTCTATGAACCAAGTAAGGCAGAGCAATACAGAAGTGTCTGTAGTTACGCCGTCTACATCCTTAGAGTCAAATGATATAGGAGCATCTTCAGATGAAAGAAAATGCATCAATTGCAAAAATACTCTACCGGAAAATGCGGAGTTTTGCACTCAATGCGGTTTGAAACAGAAAGAAGTTGCATCAATATCCGAAAAATGGTGCATTTATTGTGGTAAGGTCATGAGCGTAAATGATATGTTCTGTGCAAAATGCGGAGCAAATCAGAATCCGAATGTTCAGCAACAGTATTATGCCCAGGCAAATCATAACTCCAATGCTCCTCGGCAAGGATATGCACAGACAGTTCCTGTTTTGAATACAACTAAGAAAAAATCCTATGGTGGCCTTATCGCAGTATTGGTTATGATATTATTCATTACTTCAATCGTAGGTGGATTGTTGATTTTTGGCATTGGTGGTGTTAAGGCAGAGGAAATGAGCGGCATATGGTCTATTGGATTTACCCTTACAGATATGAAGGATGACATGAACTATTATGATTACAGCGATTACATAGGCGAAACAACCGAGGGAACGCTGATAGTCGATCTTGACGAGGATGGTAATGGTACAGCTAAGCTTGTGACAAGGATAGATGGTAGTGATTATGACTATGAAGTAATGAATGCCAAGTACAAAAGGGGAAAGCTTGTCTGCATAACTGATACGACATCGGAAATCATCGAGTTCACAGGCAATGTAAGAAAAAAAGGCGATAGCTACAAGGTAAGCGGCAAATTTAAGATGAGCTTCATTGATGATGTAGAAACATTTGCATCAGGAAAATGGACGGCAACAAAAGACATTAATAAGATTGTTGATACTACACAAGAAAATAGTAGTAGCAAAAGAGATAAGACTGTTGATGAAGAATCAATAGAAGAAGTTAATTCAAATCTGGCTGTTTATGCAACCGTGCTTGAAATTCTTGGAGAGTGGGAGGGCACTGCTATCCTCACTTCTTTCACAGGCTATGAAGAAAATCGAGCTTGGTTATTGGAAAATAATGCGCCTGAGGATGTCATTGAACAGTTTGATAACATGAAGGGCAAGGAATCCCCTATCTTTCTGGAAATTGAAGATGATTACGGATGGGATGTTTCCCTTGATGTCGAGCCTATGGGTAACCTATCTATTTCAGATTCGGATTTCGGTTACGATGAAAACGATCTTGAAATAGACGGAAAAATGAAGCTTGAAAACGGCAAATTCCAGCTTGTTCATTCTGAAACTGAGGGAGACAAGGGTTCGGCTACTTTCAACTTTAGAGGTTCCGTATTGACAAATGATGACGGTAGCTACGCTCTTAAAGGTTCACTTACTCTATCAATGACATTTGGAAGTGAAACAGTTCCTTTTGAAATGGTGTTTGATTATGATATGCTTCGGAATTTGAATATGGAAGAATAGTAAAAAGCATATTATGTGAAAGATTCTAAAGGGGGATAATCAATGGATAAATATTGTGCAAATTGTGGAACTGAGTTAAATTTTAAAGCTGTATTTTGCGGAAAGTGCGGTAGACCTTTGGCAAATCAAAGTCACAGCAATGGCCCTATATCAAATTATAATATGCCAGCATGCGTCGGTTTTTCCAACCATATAAACAATCCGGAGGTCATGAAGACAATAGAAGATATAGATAAAAAAGGACGTGGTTGTATATACATCGGTATTCCGCTCCCATTAATCATTTTTCTAATTGTCAGCTTTGCTACCGAGGAAGTAAAAACAGTGGATGCGCTTGTTTTTGGCGGCGGAATATCACTTGTGTTTGTGTTTTTTTACTTTTTTGGCAGTTTTCTTAACAACCCAAAGCGCAGTTGGGACGGTATTGTTATTGATAAAAAAACCAAAAACAAAAGCAGACGAATGCGTGATGGTGATATACAGAATTATGTCCAATATACGATATATTTTCGTACCGATAGCGGGAAAAAGAAGTTAAGTGTAAGTAAATCCTACGGAGATCCTAATTACAGAGATTACTATGATTATCTGAATATCGGTGATCGTGTCCGTTATTATCCTCAGCTGGCCTTTAAATATGAAAAGTATGACAAAACAAACGACAGTGTAATTCCTTGTATGTTCTGCAAAACAATAAATGATATACACAACGACCGTTGTGAAGTTTGCAATAATTTACTGTTCAAATAAAAAATGCAGACAGCAGTAACCACGTTGGTGGCCCTTTACGGCTGGCCAGGGTTTATGATTGGCAGCTAGATGTATTATGACCAAGGATATGATTAAAAAGGAGTGATACATATATGTATTGTTATAATTGCGGAGCAAAGCTACTAGAGGATGCTGGATTTTGCTCTGGATGTGGCAAGGCTGTGAATTTGGAAAAACTGAAACAGATAGAGCCTAGGCAGTCAGTATCTTTTATATCTCCACAGGGCAGCATAGATTTGGTCGGCTTTTCCGATAGGTGTAATTCGCCGGAGATACTGGCTGCTGTACAGAAAATCAGAAGATCTTCTGTAGGTTTTATGTGGGTATTATTTTTTTTACCTCTCATCGGTTTTCCTATTGCCGGTCTGCTGATGGATGATTTACCGTTTGGAGAATCCCTAGTTATCGGCATTGGCATTGCGTTTGTCATGCTTATCGTTAACCTGCTAGCTTTCCGAAGAACCAAGCAACCCATGTGGGAGGGCGTGGTCGTCAACAAATATAGCAAGGAGAAAAGAGAGAACAGGGGTGGAGAGGATGACAACTGGGGAACCTATACAGAATATATCACAGTCATCAAGACTGACACTGGCAAGAAAAAGACCATAGTGGAATATGATAGCAGACGGTCTATGTACGATTATCTTTCCCTAGGCGACAGGGTTCGCTATCATCCAAGATTCGGTACATATGAGAAATACGATAAATCTAAAGATCGTATAATCTACTGCAACGTTTGCACCGTGATGAACCCCATACAAAATGATCGATGCAAGCGGTGTAATAATTTATTATTTAAATAAATGATTGTAAAATAAATTATGTTGCAGAGGTCATTTAAGACTTCTGCAACATAATAATTTTCAAAAAATATTAGGATCAAAGTCGTTTTAACGGGAATAATAGACTACAAGAGGTATTGATTTTTCTTTAAAGAAAAATCCTCCTTGATAACCATAAAGTGGACTCTCGGTTGAACTATATTTTGGAAGTGTCAATTTAATACAATAAGTACCTGGACCACCTTCCTTTTGAGATGCCTTTATTAGAGGGGATTCAAATCTCCATGGAACAGATGCTGTGAAATAAACATAAAAGTAGTTTGTCTGATAATTTAACCAATAGGTATTATAGCCAACATTTTGAGCACCTATATTTACGTCATAAAATTCAGGTGATTTAGACTGCTTGATATTAATATCAATAGAAACATTGAACTTATCCGATGACAAAGTTATTTTCGCATTTCTATCCGTGAGTGTATTGTTTTTCGCTATATTAATGACAACTGACTGGTCATCAGATGACCCTGCCCCCGATGTTTTTGAAAAGGTTACAAATGAATTGTTGCTTTTTATCTTCCAAGACTCGATGGACTTAAATTTTAGTGTGACACTCTGTTTTTTGAAATCGTATGTTGTATTAATCTTATTAGTAAGCTTAAGAGCTTCATTTTTATCAATTCCGTTTTGTGTAATCGTTACTGTCTGATAACTACCATTCTTCATATTTTGAACTATAAAATATCCAGTACGCGAGTAGTCACTTGAGTTTTTATCCATGGTAAACCAGATTGTGGAAGAGCCATTTCCAGATTTACTTCCACCATAGCCCTGACCCTCAAATCGTAGCCAACCACTTACTGAATTCGTCACCAACCATGGGCCCTCCGTATAAATATAAAAATACCCTCCAGTTTGGTCCCAATCAAAGTTTAAGCTCGATGAAGATACTCTTATGCTGCTATTGGCCGCCTCTGCTTTGCTTGCAGATGAATATGTGAATAGCATACATAAAATGAAAGCCGCTGTAAAACAGGTAAAAATCTTTTTCATTGTAAACCCTCCTTTAATCGATTTGGTTATTGAATTGGTCAAACAGTAACTTGACAACCAAATTATAACATAATATGTAAATTAAAACAAGCAATATTGTTATTTTTTTACATATTTATAAAGTAGAGGTGATTTTATGCTAAAAACCCAATGATGTAGACTGATTTCGAGTAAAGCCTTATCTATGATGTCTTTGAGATATAGTAAAACATGAGCAAGACACAAATAAGAGTATAATAAGAAAATAGAGGAATGGAATTAAGTGGGTAAATAAATATTAAGGCTGACTACTGTTGAGATTTAATACAAATAGTGGTATATTCAAATAAGTATTTATTACAATACAAAGAAGTGTGACATACAGGTGTCATACTTCTTATGCTATATTGGTAAAAAGTGCGAGGATGAATATATGAATAGAGGAAAAGTAGAAATATCATTTGAAGAAGCAAGAAGGTTTCTGGTGAATTATCACAACCTAAATGAAGTAAGAGAATATAGGGGGATAGATGGGATAATTCAGTGCTTTCGGCAATTAAAAAGTATACAATATGATCCACTGAATGTGGTAGGTCGTAATGCGGATTTGGTCTTACAATCACGAGTGAGTGACTATGAGCCTTCCATGCTATATGATTTACTCTACCGCCAGCATAAATTAATTGATGGATTTGATAAAGAAATGTGCATTTACGAAGCTGATGAGTATGTTAGTTTTGCTAGAGTTAGAAAAGCAAGTGTAGAATGTACAGAAGCCACATTGGCATATAGAGGACAGTTAGATGCTTTGAATATATTGGAAGAGGTAAGAGATTATATTAGGAAAAATGGGGTGACCTCTAGCAAGGATTTATCAGTTGGAGAGAGTAAAGTAAGTAGATGGGGACATAAAAAGCTATCAAGTGCCGCCTTAGATTACTTATATTGCAGGGGAGAGTTAGCTGTAAAAGAAAAAAAAGGTACACAGAAGTATTATGACTTTACAGAGAATGTAATACCAAAGGGTTTTTTGGAGAGGGATGACTTTTTAGAAAATAAAGAATTCCTTGAATGGTATATCAGACGAAGAATACAAAGTGTGGGTCTGCTATGGAACAAAAGAGGGGGCGCATGGCAAGGCCATTATTTATCCGATAAGAAAACAAGGGAGAATGTAATAAACAGTTTAGTAGATACAAAGAAACTACAGGAAGTTTATATTGAAGGAATTGATACACCATTTTATTTTCCATATGAGGCTGAATGCTATTTTGCTTATCCCAATAAGGGGCTTGTCAAGTTTTTAGCGCCTCTTGATAATATGTTATGGGATAGGGAAATGATTAATAGAATATTCGATTATAATTATCGATGGGAAGTATATACTCCTGTTGATAAGCGTAAATATGGATATTACGTTCTGCCAGTTCTATATGGGACAAAACTGATTGCCAGGTTTGAACCCTATAAGAGTGAAAAGGACCAGCCATTTATGATTAAAAACTGGTGGTGGGAACCTGGGATTATTGTCACAGATATGATGTTAGATCAAATTCATCGTTCAATCAAGAACTTTGCAAGGTATTTGTCTGTTCCATGTAAGGAATCATATACAAATGTAATTTTAAAACAGAAGGTGTAGGAAATGTAGGAGGCACAATAGAAGAACAGCTACATGGTGTACTAAATGATATGGAAAACCGTTAAGAAAAGTAAACATGTAATTCAGAGTATTTATATTTGGAGGGGTGAATAAAATGAATAAAAATTCAGTAGCGTACTGTGGATTGATATGTAGCTTGTGCTGCATAGATGGAAGTTGTAACTGTAAATCCAATAACAATTGTGGAAAAAGATTAAGTTCAGAGGGGTGTTATCAGTATGATTGCTGTACATCAAAAGGCATCAACGGATGCTGGGAATGTGCCGATTCTCCTTGTGGCAAGGATATGCTTGCCATAGATAAAATTAAAATGAGAGCATTTGTTCGATGCATTAAAGAAGAAGGCATTCAAAAGTTTATTGAGTATTTAGAGCAAAATAAAAAAGATGGAATTGTGTATCATAGAACAGGTATTGTTGGTGACTATGATTTGCCAAGTGAAAGCGAGGTTTTAAACTTGCTTAGGCGAATAAAATTAACATAATATGAATATTTCAAATTTCGATATGCCAATGAATAATTCAATTTTGATATTGATGATATAACAAGTCACCTCTTTACTTTTACTCTTGTTGCAATAATTATACCGATATCTGGGCGGCGGTTGATACCATGTGTGATCTGTTCCATTCACTGGCAGTAGCAGTAGCAGAGCATTTTGGTTTCATATATCGGCAGGATGAAGAAGATGGAATAATGCAGTATTTAAAAGAAGTAAAAGAGCAAATTTTGTGATATTATAAAATTAATTTATGTATCGGAATTGAAATATATCCCGTATTATGGAAAGGAGCTATTCATATGAGTAAACCACTGTCGGAAATGACACTAGAAGAACTTTGGAAACTGTTTCCTATTCAGTTGTCTGAGCACAAGGAGTATTGGAAGGATTGGTATCTAGAGGAAGAGAAACTTTTGTCCTCATTTCTTCCCAAGGATGTTAAAATATATCATATTGGGAGTACAGCCATAAACGGAATCTGGGCTAAGCCTATAGTTGACATTTTAGTGGAGGCCAAACCTACAGAACACCAAACTATTTACCAACTGCTACTTAAAAACAGTTACCTCTGTATGGCTCAAAGTAAAAATCGTATGGATTTTAACAAAGGTTATACCAGCGATGGCTTTGCTGAGCGTGTTTTCCACTTACACTTAAAGGACTTTGATAATCACGATGAGGTGTATTTCCGTGACTATCTGAACGACCATCCTGAAGTTGCTAAGGAGTATGAAGAACTCAAATTGTCCCTTTGGAAACCCTTTGAATTTGACCGTGACGGATATACAATGAAGAAAACAGATTTCGTTCAAAAAAATACAAAGATGGCAATTGAAAAATATAAAGTAAGAGATATAAACAACTAATATAATTATGGACACAGAAAGTTGAATATTCTATAATATAACAAAGAGTACTGAATCTTAACAAAAATTTAAGAATCCTATACTCTAGAATACGAATAATAAATTATAAATCTGTATAATTAAGCTGAACTTATAACGAGATTTGGAAGTTTATAAAGAGCTTTTGCAAATATATAAAATGACGGAAACTTTGTTGAGCAGGGGGGTATAAAATGAAGGGACATAATTTGTTAAATTCTCGCAGGCTTTCTATTGTGGCATTTTCATTTTCCTTTGCCTATCTGCTTTCTTTTTTGTTTGAGGGACAGGTACTGTATAGTCTACTAGAAATTCATGAGTTAAATGTTTCTGTTTATATATTGGCGTCCATGATTTCACATTTCATTGGGCTTGTCACCTGTGGTCTGTTTGTCAAGTCCCAGATGGCAGCCAAAAGCATAATGCTCTGTGGCATGGGCTTATGTCTTGTTTCCACCGTCCCCTTCTTTTTTGCTCCATCCTTTCTATGGTTGGGCGGATTGATTATCAGCGCTTACTTTAGTGGTTGCGCCGTGGCCGCATGGGGATTTTTTCTCAGAGTCTTTACGCCCAAGAACGAGCGTATAAAGTCTTGCGCAGATGTTCTGATTTATTCCAATCTATTGATGATTGCAGTCAACGTGGTTGCTATGAATCTCTCACCATTTATCGGTCTAAGCCTAGCTATGTTTTATCTTGTGATTGGTATGGCCTTTATTTGGATGATACCGGTGGTGCTGGAAAAAGAGAAGAAAAAAACATATAGAACTAAGACTCATGGAGGCATTAAAAACCCCCTAATATTACTGTGTCTTTTTGTATTTATCATTACAATTAATTCTGGACTGATGTATCAGGTCATCAACCCTGCTTTTGAGCATCTAACAGGGTTGGTGAGTTGGTATTGGGCCTTACCTTATATAGTAGCGCTTGCTATTATGCGCAACCTGCCTATGAAAGCAAAGCGTTCTAGAACTTTGTATATTGGAATGGCAATGATTATGGGAGCATTTATTTGTTTTATGCTACTTCAGCGAAAGACTTTAGACTATCTGATTGTAGATACCTTGATGCTGGGTGCTTGTGGTGTTTTTGACCTTTTTTGGTGGAGCATCCTTGGAGAAATGCTAGATTATAGCGACAATCCGGCACAAACATTTGGCATAGGACTTTCCGCCAATGTGTTTGGGGTATTTTGTGGGGGTGTTCTAGGAATGGCCATAACATCTATTGGGCTGCCTGGTGCAGAAGTTGCAGTGATAGCCCTTACTGTAGTTTGTGTTACACTGATTATGCTACCACCACTGAACCACCAGCTGGTTTTACTGCTGAAAAGCCATGTTTACCTTGCCGCCTATGACAATATGAGTCAGTCAGAGCAAACGGATATTGTTCGTCAAATTAAAACTCTTGACCCTCTGACTGCCCGTGAGCAGGAGGTATTGCAGTTAATCCTTTCAGGTAAATCTAACCGAGAAATTGCCGGGACTTTGTTTATCAGTGAGAGTACTGTAAAAACACATGCAAAGAATATTTTTTCTAAATATGATGTAGGTAGTCGTGCAGAACTTATTAGCACCCTGCTGAAGAATCAAAGGTTTCCAGACTTTCAGTAAGTATTCTGAAGGAGGAAATATATCAACTACCCATTTATATACATGGTGTGCTATAATATACCAAAACACAATTGAAAGAGAGTATGGGTAGGAGGGAGAACAAAGGTGAGTGAAAGAGTAGCTAGAGCTGAAGAAATGTTCAAAGAGGGATTCGTATGTTCACAAGCTGTATTTGCAGCCTATTCTGAGATACTAGGCCTTGATAAGGACATGGCGTTAAAAATTGGAAATGGCTTTGGTGGGGGAATCGCAAGAAAGCAAGAGATATGTGGTGCAGTATCTGGGGCAATAATGGTAATTGGATTAAAGCATGGCAAAACTCATGCAGCAGATAATATATCTCATGAGAAGACATATGCTATGGTTGAAAGATTTTGTAGTGAATTTATCGAAAGAAACAAGTCAATCAATTGCCATGATATCTTAGGCTGTGATTTGACTGAGGCTAAGGAAAAAGGATTATTTCCTACAGTATGCTTAAAATGTGTTAGAGATGCTGCAGAGATAGTTGAATCCATTATATGATTAAGGACTTTCTTCTATCATATTTGGTTCAGCATATAAAAAAGTAACATGACAGCATGTAACTGATGCCTTGTCCTCTAAATAATTAATAATTGATAATTTCAATAATTTAAATTTTTTCATCAAGCACTTGACTTAGAAGAAATTGGATGATATATTTGTATTTATAGAAATGAAACAACTTAATATTTTCTTCAGGGAGAGGTGAAATTCCTTACCGGCGGTAAAGCCCGCGAGCCTTAAATGGCAGATCCGGTTAGTTTCCGGAGCCGACAGTATAGTCTGGATGAGAGAAGAACATGTATTCATATATTACTACATATTATGTCTGCAAAGAATTTAGAGACCCTGGAGATTTTTCTTCAGGGATTTTTTAATGAATTTAATGAAGAGCTGTATTGGTTTGAAGAGAAAATGAAGAGTAATAATGGCTTAATTGAAATGTAAGCTGCTTTGAATTGAGGGATGAATGTGTATGATAGTTATATGCTAAGAGCATTGGAGTTAGCAAAGTTAGGATGGGGAAGAACAAATCCAAATCCACTTGTTGGTGCCCTTATAGTGAAAGAGGGAAAGATTATAGCAGAAGGATATCATGAGAAGCTTGGATCTGACCATGCAGAAGTAGTAGCATTTAAGAATGCAAAGGAAGATGTCAGTGGAGGGACACTGTATGTCAACCTAGAGCCTTGTTCACACTATGGGAGGACTTCCCCCTGTGCAAGAGCAATTATTGAGAAGAAGATTAGTCAGGTGGTAATAGCAATGACTGATCCTAACCCTATAGTTGCAGGTAGTGGAATTAAGATGCTTAAAGAGGCTGGGATTCAGGTGGTTTGTGGTGTTCTTGAGAAGGAAGCTAAAAAACTTAATGAGATATTTATTAAATATATTAGCAAGAAAAGTCCTTTTGTGATTATGAAAACTGCAATGACACTTGATGGCAAAATAGCCTCTGTCTGTGGGGATTCAAAGTGGATATCGGGGGAAGCTTCAAGACTTTATGTACATATTTTACGCAACAGGGTCGCTGGGATTATGGTGGGCATTAATACAATTCTTGTTGATGACCCATCTCTTACTACAAGGCTTGACAATGTAAAAACCAAAGATCCTGTCAGAATTGTTATAGATAGTAAAGGGCTAATACCTGTAGACAGCAGGGTTATCAATGTGGAATCCTCAGCTGGTCTAGTGCTTGCAACCACCAGTGCTATTGGACTTGAAAAAGAAAGGTTGCTTATAGATAAGGGAGTAAAGATTCTAAAGCTAGATGGTGTTGGAGGGCATGTGGATCTGGTAAAGCTTATGGGTCAGTTATATAAGCTTGAGATTGACAGTGTGCTTCTAGAAGGAGGGGGAGGGCTTAATGGGGCTTCCCTAAAGTCGGGAATTGTTGATAAGGTTATGACTTTTATAGCTCCTAAAATCATTGGTGGAAAAGATGCTAAAACACCTGTTGAGGGAGTGGGAATAGAGCTTATGCAGGATGCCCTTAAGTTACGTGATATAAGTATCACTAGATTTGATGATGACTTTCTTATTGAGGGATATGTGGAGGGGGATTTATGTTTACAGGAATAGTTGAGGAGATAGGAACCATAAAGGAAATTATTCGGTCTAGTAGAGCTATAAGACTTTCAATTACTTGTTCAAGGATTATGGATGATGTGAACATAGGAGATAGTATTGCTGTAAATGGAATTTGCCTTACAGTAAGCCAAATGGGGGATAGTTGTTTTTCGGCTGATGTAATGGCTGAAACCATGAGAAGAACAGGGCTTAGCAGGTTGAGGGTCTCAGATAAGGTAAACCTTGAGAGGGCTCTTAAGATTTCTAGCAGGCTAGGAGGGCATATTGTAAGTGGACATATAGACGGGACGGGAATACTGGTATCAAGATTTGAAGAGGACAATGCCCTATGGCTTACCATTGAAGCAGAAATCAGTATTCTCAAATATATGGTCATGAAAGGTTCAGTTACACTAGACGGTGTAAGTCTGACTATTGCTCATCTTGATGAAAGATGCTTTAAGGTATCCTTAATACCTCATACTGCAGGTGAAACAACACTTGGATCCATAAGGGTAGGAGAGCAGGTAAATATTGAGTGTGATCTTATAGGAAAGTATGTGGAAAGGTTTGTAAGTGGCGATACACAGGAATCAAAATCAAGTAAGGATATATCTATAGAATTTCTTAGAAGTAATGGATTTGCATAAATTCTGTAATTTAATTTAGTATATAAATATTAGGGGGGATCTTATTGAGATTTAATACTATTGAAGAGGCTTTGGAGGATATAAAAAAGGGCAGGATGATTGTGGTTGTAGACCATGAGGACAGGGAAAATGAAGGGGATCTTTTAATGGCTGCTGAAAAGGTGACGGC
>FZPS01000192.1_pt20 | contig 19068 bp, 14 predicted proteins | sample 1817821 | NCBI WGS metagenome assembly FZPS01 (sample SAMEA104158645, study PRJEB21678) | metagenome | place: Germany | collected 2015-04-21
CCTTCCCGTTTCTGTAAATAACAAAGAGGGCGTAAAACCGCCCTCTTTGTCGGAGTGAATCACTCTATTTAGGAGCCAAATCTACCAACCTTCGATTTGTGTTGCGTCCTCTGCCGGATATTCTACAGGCCCTCCCGCCAGCTCTTCTGTCGGTTGTTCAACAGACGTTTCTTCTGCCGGATCACTTACCGGGGTTCCTGCCGGCTGTTCTACCGGTTGTTCTGCTGGCTCTTTATTGAGAAGCTCGAAATGGATCTTTGCACCGGTTATCTTTACCCTGTTAGCGACGTAGGCCCTTATACGATTCCTGTCTTTTGACGGAACCGGCACGGCATCAACGACAACTCCATTTAAAACCGAACCAATTATTCTGTTATCTAAAATAAAATCCACCTTTGCTTCAAGCGGAATTCCTTCAACTGAGGCCAGTATTATCTGTTCCTCTGCCAGCTCTTCTTTTTGTTCTTCTGCTGGTTGTTCTTCTACCATTTCCTCAGCTGGTTCCTCAACCGGTTCTTCAGCCGGTTCTTCAGCCGGCTCTTTCACAGCTTCATCCATTGGTTCTTCTATAGGTTCGTCTGCCGGCTCGTCTGCAGGCTCGCCTGTCGGTTCCCCTGCCGGGTCATCTATTGGCTCGTTTGCAGGTTCTTCCTCCGGTTCATTCGTAGCTATTGGTCCCTCTGCCGGTTCCTCTGTCGATTCATTTACTGGTTCGTCCGTTGGTTCGGTTATCGGTTCTCCTGCCGGTTCCTCCGCCGATTCATTTGCTGGTTCGTCCGTTGGTTCGGTTATCGTCTCTCCTGCCGGATCTTCTCCTGCACCATCTGCTAATTCATCTGTTGAATCACCCACCGGTTCATTTACAACAGGTGTGTTAGATTCTGTAGAACTTCCCTCCCCGGCTTCTCCTGAAGGCCCCGCAAACTCAGAGCTTTGTGGGAAATCTGTTTCCAACGTGTCTCCCAGCGTTATTGAGGGAGCGCATAAAAGAAAAGATAAAGCAACCGCTAATACTCCCAACCGTTTTAATCCTTTCAGCATTTCTCCCTTCCTTTCTTCCTCTTTTTGTTCGGACCGAATTTCTCCATTCCGTGAAACTTATCACCCTCCCTTAATGCGTTTTGATTTCAAAAAAAGAAGACTACCCTCTGCGGAAGGGTAATCTCCATTGAAACCGAGGCTTATCCGTGGATTCTTTTCCACGCCCCTCTAATTTCCTGATTACGAAGTCTGTCTCTTTGTCCCAATATTCCAGGGCGTCCCTGACGTGTTCCTCCCATCGCTCGGGAACACAGACCGCGACTTTCGGCATGTTGCGCTTATCTTTAAATCCGGCAACAAACGCTTTTTCAACATGCTTTATTCCCACCAATTTGGGGTTGTAACGGTTCAAGACGATTCGTATCTTCGAGGGGTCAACTCCCATTGCCAATAACGTTACTGCGTACTTTGCAGTTTCCTGAGTGGAGAACTTACTCTGGTCTACCACTGCATATACCTGGTCGCACATGGCAAATACGCTATGCAGGCTAGCTTTTTCCCAAGGAGCCGGAGGCGTATCAATTACCACAACCTGAAACATGGTTTTTAATTTTTGAACTGCCCGGGTAAGGACTAGTCCGTCAAGTTCCCGCTGATAAGGCCCCGTCATCCCTGGTATAATCCAAAGGTTATCCTTAACACGAATAAGTAAATCGTCTACGTCCATGTTTTTAAGACATTCTAGGCCCCCGGTTGGTTTAATATCAAAAAACCCTGCTATGTCGGGTGCGCCAAAATCCATATCAACTAATACGGTCTTAACTCTTTTTGCAGCTAGGGATAATGCCAGATTTATTGCTGACGAGGTTTTGCCAACTCCACCTTTGTTTGCATAGCTTGCTACGACCAAGCTACTCAGTTTATCACTTTTTTCTGAAACGATTGCTTTTGGCGTGATTTTATCGAGCTCCGACTTTATATCCTCGGGAGCAATCATGATAACGTCCGGCCTCTTTTGTTTTACTGCCCAATCTGCCATGCCTCCGCTTTTCAAAACAAAAACCGGGACATCACCGGGGAGCGTATCAACGTGCGCTGCCGTGGCGACTACCGCCTCAAAGTCACCACCAGGATCGCTTGTTACAGAACAGCCGCGCGGTATTAAGGAATGGTCTACTCCTAAAACCAGAACCCGCAACCATCTCCCCCCTTGAGAACCTGGAATGCTTCTTCCGGCGTCGAAACGACCGGCACGCTTATGTCCTCGTAGGCCAGCCTGTCTTCAGTTACGATAGCGTCAAGCTTGTAGCCGGAAGCCAGCCAGTCTTTTACTGCCGGTACGCTACCAGCCCCTGCGATGTGGATTACTTTTTCCGCCCTGTTGTAAACCTTGTCCAGCACATCCGGCTGGATGCCAATAGGCACACTTCTACTAACGCTTTTTTAGCTCCCACGGGGATCATAGCCGCCTTCTGGTTGGCGTACCCGAAGCCCCCGGTCAGGGCCTCGTCCAGGTTGTCAGCATATGCCCTGTAAGAAGTCGGTTTGTCGGACAGTTCAACATGGCAGGCTTCCAGTTTAGCAGCGACTTCCTTGAAGAAAGCGGAGTGTTCTCCCTCCAGGACTATCCCCAGGATTATCGAATAATCCTTCAGAAAGTCTTCGAACTCCATCGGGACGCTTTCACGGGTCTTTATCGCTGGAATTTTTGGTGTAGGCTTACCCTTGTTTTGTTTCTGGGGTTCGGGAGTCCATATAATTTCTTCCTGGTGTTTCATTTCCTCCTGGATTTTTGGAGGCTCCTTCCGTTCCTCCCAAATCAGCATTTCCGGGAGCAGTCTTTTTTGGTAGGCATATTCAGCTACCTTTATGGCTTGTCTTACCGATATACCTCCCCTTACTGCCGGACCCAGGTCTGTCCCCGAACAAGTACGAACGGTATCGCCGATCTTGACGATAATGCACTCGTCGGGTATCCCCAGACTCCTGGCCTTCTGGATTATTGCTTCTCCGGCTTTGTCTTGATTCCCGGCAATTACTACTACCAGGCACTCAGCCTTGACCGCTTCTTCCAGGTTCATGTTGCTGTCCCGGATACAGAGGTATACCGAGTCGGAATTAATTTCAGCCGGAGAGTTAAATGCTTCCCCTGCAAAGGACGAAAGGGCTTTTCGTTTTTCGGGAGTGTCGTTGATGATGAGGTTCAAGCTATTCGCTCCTTTCGCTAAGTATTCTCAAGAAATAAAAAACTCGGGTTTCCCCGAGTTTGGATGCCTTTGCTGTTGTGGCAGCGCGGTTCTGGTGATCTTATTATGGTCCACACAATCTTATGGAGTGGATATTAAGAACTGAATTGCAGCAATAATGTCTGCCATTTCGTCAGGTGTCACATCACCTATCTTGCGGATGAATCTATCCTCGGATACCGACCTGATTTGCAGACAATCGGCTGCCGATTCTTTGTCTAGATTGTTAATTCTGCTTCGTTTGATACGTACAAACCATGGAATCTTTTTGTATCGATCATCCCATTCAGTTATCGGTACTACAACTCTCAGCAGTAGTATTCGGTATTGATCAGAAGTAATAACCACACACGGGCGAGTCTTATTGATTTCTTGACCCTTCGTTGGCTCAAGATTAACCAGCCATATCTCTCCCCTTTGAATTTTCTTAGTCATTCAGACCTCCAAATTTAGTTCTGGATTTGTCTTGTATTGCTCCGCAAGCCATAAGAGATCCGATTCTGCAACAGTGACCTGGCTCCTATCTCTCTTTGGAACCCCCCCCAACAATTCTGCTGCTCTAACAGGATTTATTAATTGTTCTGTAAGGGCCTGATGGACCAATATTTCAAACCGATAGGATCTCTCAACCTCTGTTCTCGGCCCTGGTTCTTCTTTTCGCCAACCCTGTTCACTGAATTGAATAACAAGCTTCTTATATGTGGCATTAGAGATGATTTTCAAATCCCTCGCCCGTCTAATAATAGCCTGCATGCTCATTTTGTACTTAGTCTTTAGGAACATTAATTCCAGCAGATCAAGATCTCGCCTTTTCTTCCCTAATTCTTTTTCAACTGCTTTTCGGGGAAACAGAAAAGCCCCCGCAAATCTGTGGGCAACATGTTCTTCGTTCAACTCTCCTTCAATTTTCAGCAGAATATGTCCCAATTCATGGGCAAGATTAAACCGTTGGCGGTCTCCACTAACGTTAAGTTGAGAAACGACTACCGGATTAGTACCGTTCGCCCAGCATGAATACCCATCAAACCCGGGCGGAGCTTCAATACCCAACACAAACACACCATTCTCCTCAAGAGTCTCGGTAAGGTTCTCAATGGCACCATAACCCGTTTGAAACAAGGATCTGAAATGATCAGCCGCGTCTTCTACTTCATCCATCGTTCTTACTGTAAAGGGCGTGATCTGAGGGTAGTCATTCCTTTCAAGGAGTGTCTCAACCAGCAGGTACTTCTCTAATGCGTCATGTATCTCAGCCTCAATTGCTCTCTGAGCAGTCTTTGTCAGTTTTGAACTCTTTCTATATCCAGTTAATACTACCTCTATTTCATCTTCTTGATAGAAATACCCAAGTGTAACACCAAGTGTTTCCGCGATTTTAAGAAGAACAGATTGACGTGGAATGTCCTTATCGCTCTCATACTTTGAAATGGCTGTATGAGACACTCCTACCAGTTTGGCCAGTTCTCTTTTTGATTTTTGGGCTTTGACTCGGGCTCTTCTAATACGGTCGCCTAAACTCATACTCTTCCTCCTTTCACGGTTTCCATTTTAGCATTTTCTTTACCAAATGTAAACCGCTAGCAAAGTTTAAGCGACCCCCTTCACCAGATTCTGTAACAATGACAAATCCTTGATAATCTTCCCTAATGCCTAGTGCCGCCGTCAAGAAAAAAGTCGTCATTAAACGGGGTTTTTAGACAGCAATCCGAATAATAGGTAGGATAGCAAAAATGCTTATTCCAGTTGCTGACAGGGGAGCAGCCAATGAAGCCAGTATTCCCGTTAAAGAAATATCTAAGGGGCCTTCGACAATAATGTAAACACTAAACGAAAATTGAGCCTGTTAGCGCGGAAACCTTCAAAAAGTAGCCACTACGTCAACCAAATCCCCAGGACATTGACAAGATACCGTACGGGAATCCCATGATACTGGCCACCTATACGTTTGGATTCCGGACGAAAAAAGGGGAGAGACGGTCAAGAGCTTCGTTGCTTTCAGGTCTACCATGGCCGAGAAAGAAATGACTGAATAATGGCGTCGCTACCTGGCCCCGTACACGATTCCGTCCAAAGTGGAATTCATAAGCTAACTACCTCGCACCAACGTAGGCAAGCCAATGCTACTCGCCCTTCGCAATCAGGGAAGGGATGTTATTGCCACTCTAAACTGACCGAAAGCTAATGGAATTGCCTTGCTGGGAGTTGCCGGATATAATGGCCATAGCTTAGGAAAGGAAAAAACGTCCCTGTTTGACGTGCTGCTGGACCAACAGAAGCACCAAGGACGTCATCACTTAAAAGCATGGTTGTTGTATCAAAATATCAGCTAATAGAAAACTCCGAAAAGGGGAGTTCCGCCTGTCGATAAGGTACTTTGTCTACAGGCTGAGGCCCCTTTTTTTGGGGGCCCCTAGTCGCCTCAACTATAAAGATTCCATGTAAATTTTTTTGCTGAATGTGTTATCCTGGAACTTGTAGGCTTTAATCGTAAACTTACCATTATCGAAATCAACCTTCACAGTGAGGTCGGGAGAAAGTATGTCTTTAACCTTAACACCTTTATTATTTAGATCATAGATTCCTAACTTAGCTCCATCAAGGCTTTTAACCGCTAAGTAATCACCTGCCCAGAAAACCCGCCTGGAGCCGTCCAACTTCGCTATTATGTTTTTGTCCTTTAGATCAAAGAGTGTTAATTCGGAATAGGTTTGTTGAGAAATATTAAAGCCATCTGTAGATTCAAAGACCATGTATTTACCGTCCGGTGATACCTGCGGATTCATGGCATTCAGTAAAACAGTATTCGAACTTCTGTTTCGTGGATCAAACGATCTTATGGCGGGCTTTCCGCTTTCACAATAGTCATAATACAGGTTGCCGCTCTGGTCATAACCAATAAAAACATTGGCGGGATATTCATACTCAGGATACTTAAAGGAATCAACCAGATCCGGCTCACCCCCCGATATGTTTTGGATATAAACGTAAACAGTACTGTCGCCACTCTTGGTGCCTATAAAGGCAATTTGATCCTCATGTACCGCATAATCCAGCAAGGCATTGTCGAGGGTTGGACAGAGATTTTCAATTCTGTCATAAACGCTCTTGTAGATAACGTTTTCACCCAAGATGACATCCCCGGTTTCTAGTTCGTAATAAAGAGGATTCTTTTCTAACCACGGCTTGTAGGAAAAACTGCCGATTTTCTTGCCATTCTTGTTTAGGACGTCATAAACAAAGCCGCCGTCGTCTGCGATTTCGCCGTTAAGCTTAATTGTGACATTCTTTGTTTTTTCACTGTCGGTTATAGAAACCACAGGTTTTGTTGTTCCAAGGCCGTTCTCAAGTAATTGGTCCTTCAAAAAAAACGATTTCATGTCGTTAGCATATAAACTACCAACAGCTACCACCAACACTAAAACAACTAACCAACCAATGTAAAACCTTTTCATATGTCTATCCACTATCCATCCACCTCCTTAAGCTAGGGAAGATAAACTGTACTAACAAGAAAATCGGTGTTAGGCCGGATCGTTACAACTTGGGTCTTGGCCCCATTGTTGTAACTTAATGTTACTCTTCCAGTGGAAGCTCTGCCAATATAATAATTTATACCGTATGCGCTTTCATCGGGGAAAGGATTGCCATTGGCCATAAGCGCATAAGTATATGTAGCTCCGTAATTATAGTCAGTTGGCTTACTTGCGCCCGAAATTCTGCATCGCCTAACCCAAGCATCGCTGGATGTTTTAACCCGACCATATACTCCACCATAACCATCTGACGTACTCCTAGCCAGAAGTCCTTCAGGATTTCTTTGGGCATACCAACTATTGCTTCCCATTCTGATTTCAAAATGCAAATGGTATCCAACGCCTCCGGTATTTCCGGAGACACCAATTTGTTGGCCTTTAGTAACTGTCTGACCTTGGGAAACATCTTGCCTGCTAAGGTGAGCGTAAAGATGATAAAATTTTGTTCCCGGATAATCCGGATGGTCAGACTCTATTATGATATACTTCCCATACGATGTGTTTCCCAGATCCGTAACAGTAATAACTTTGCCGTTATATGCTGCTTTAACAGGTAAAAGCGTAGCTCTCCAGTCAGTCCCATGATGTTGTGAACGGTAAAATAAAAGGGAGAAAAATTGGCCAATAAAAACGGATAATATTTACCGCAATGTTCCAGACCAGCTAAAATTGTTTGTTGAAAGACAACAATTTAGCAGGGAGAGGAATCAGGTGAAAGGGTGGCCGATGTATCAAGATCTGCAGCAACTAAAAGCGATGGGACTTAACAAATCACAGGTTAAGCGACGATTAGGGATAGATTGGAAAACCGTTGACCGTTATTGGAAGGTGACGCCAGACGAGTTTTCGGAAATGAGGCGGAACAACCAAAGAACAAAGAAACTAGAAAAATACGAAGATCAGATAGTGAGGTGGTTACAAGAACATCCTGATATCTCGTCAGCCCAAGTACATGACTGGCTCAAAGAGCATTATCCCGATTACCACGGAAAGGAGAGGACACTTAGACGATACGTAGCCAGTTTGCGAATAAAGCATGGAATTAAGAAATCTGTTAAGGTCCGCCAGTATCAGGCAACAGAAGAGCTGCCCATGGGTTACCAGGCCCAGGTTGATCTAGGATTTATCAACCTTAAGAATACTGAGGGTCAGAAGGTAAAGCTTACTGGATTCGGGCTAGTCCTATCACGCAGCCGTCAAAAGTACGTTGAATGGGAGGACAAACCACTAACCACGGCCAGGTTCATACATATGCATTATCGGGCATTTGAATTTATGGGAGGGGTGCCAGAAGAAATAGTCTACGACCAGGATAGGCTCTTGGCCATAAGCGAAAACTCTGGTGATGTCATATTTACGGCCGAGTTTGAGAGGTTCCGGCAACAGATGGGATTCAGAGTATATCTCTGTCGCAAAAACGATCCCGAGACCAAAGGTAAAATTGAAGCGGTTATCAAATACGCAAAGAACAATTACGCCCGGCACCGGATCTTTGATAACATCACGGATTTTAATCAGGGGTGTATAGAATGGCTAGCAAGAACCGGAAACGCCAATATACATGGCACAACAAAAATGGTACCGGCAGAAGTGTTTAAGGAAGAGCAAAAACACTTAAAACCGATACCGAACATAATTAATCAACCTGAAGAAATTGTAACAAGGCAGGTGCGTAAAGACAATACCATATGGTTCAACGGCAATCGGTATACTCTGCCCCTTGGCAGTTATTATCCCGAAAGGGAGGTAGTAATTAAAGAAGACCAGGGTCTTCTCAGTATATTTGACCTGAATACAGGTGAGCAGTTGGCCATTCACAGGATAGCGCTTGAAAAAGGCAAACTAATCAGCAACAACAACCATAAGCGTGACCATTCAGCAAAGATAGCCGAACTTTTTGAGAATACACTGGCTAACTTGGGAGGAAGTGAGACAGCAGTTGCTTTCTTGAAGGGCATTCGTAAAGAAAAGCCCAGATACATTCGTGACCAGTATGATCTTATCAATCGAACGATTGCAAATCATGACGCAGAAACGATATTTCAGGCATTAAGCCATTGCTTAGAAAGACGGATTTTTAGTGCCGTCGAGTTCGCAATAGCTCTCGATTACGTTGCCCAAACCAAAGAGAGCAAGACAAGTGGATCCATACTTGATACATCGGCCATACCTCCCGCCTACCGAATCAAAACAGAGGTAAGAAATATTAGCGAGTATGCCGCTATTTATGGAGGTGTGAACGTTGAACAAGGCCGAAGAAACCAGAGGTTACATGAAAAGCCTTAATCTTTCTTGGAGCCGGGACAACCTGGATCAGGCACTCCAAGAGGCTAACATTACCGATATGTCGTACTTGGAGTTCTTGAACCGCCTTTTGCGAGGAGAGCTGACATACAAGGAAAAGCGGGCTGAGGAACGCAGAATGAAGATGGCCGGGTTCCCCTTTATCAAAACAATTGACGAGTTTGATTTCGTATTTCAGCGTTCTATTACCCGGAAACAGGTTAATCAGTTATTGGATATGCAGTGGATAGAAAAATGCTACAATCTGATTTTTTTGGGCCCTCCCGGGGTCGGCAAGAGCCACATGTCAGTGGCTATTGGATATGAGGCAGTCAAAAAGGGGTACAGGGTGAGCTTCGTAAACATGGATGAATTGATGAAGCACTTGAAGCTGGAAGCCACTTCCCCACGCAGCCGGCAGAAGGTAAAACGGCTCATGGCTTCGGACTTGGTGATTATTGACGAGATAGGTTTTGTCCCTATCTCGCGCCAGGAAGCCAATTTGTTCTTCCAGTTGATATCGGCACTTTATGAACAGGCATCATTAATCATAACATCAAACAAGGGTTTTGAAGATTGGGCCGAGCTGATGGGCGATCCCATTATTACGACCGCAATTCTTGATAGAATCGCTCATCACAGTGAGATTTTTAACCTGTCCGGGGAAAGCTACCGACTGAAGCATCGAGATTCTATACTAAGACAATAGTCCTATGGAAAATTATTGGCCAAAAATTCTCCAAAACACTTGACCGGTTACAGCAGGGAAAGCGATGCACCATACGGCATTTGGGGAACCATTGCAGAGCAATTGGGTAAAAAAGAAATCTTTAAGGACTATTATACCCCTCTGCAGGCGCCTGGACAGACAGCATGGATTAACCTTTTAAAGGGAGAGCCGCTCCTAATTTTGCTAGATGAGCTACCTCCTTACCTAGAAAATGCCAAAGCTAAAACGATCGGCGATTCGAATTTGGCCACAGTAACTACTACTGCCTTGGCCAACCTGTTTAATGCTTTGGGCAAAGAAGAGCTTTCCAACGTCTGCCTTGTTATATCCGACTTAAAAGCTACATATGAAAGCGGAAGCGAGTTGTTACAGTCATCTTTTAAGGATCTAGAAAATGAGGTTAACCGTTCAGCGTTAAATGTTGAGCCTGTAAGCAGCACATCCGATGAAATATACCACATCTTAAGGAGAAGGCTTTTTCAGAAGCTACCGGGGGAAAACGAGATAAACGAAATTGCCAATGCGTATAAACAAGCTGTCCTAGAAGCAAAACAAATGGGTTATACCAATTTGTCCCCAGAACAGGTTTTTGTGGGGATTAAAGATTCTTACCCATTTCACCCTTCCATAAGGGACTTGTATGCCCGATTTAAAGAAAATCCGGGTTTTCAGCAGACGCGGGGCCTGATCCGCCTCATGCGGATTATCATTTCCCAGTTGTATAGAGGAGAACGGCCAAAGGCACAGGAAAAGTATCTGGTGAATGTATATGACTTTGACCTAAACGACCCCGAGATGCTTACTGCAATTACCCAGATCAAACCTTCCCTTGTCAACGCCATTGCCCATGATATTGCCTCCGATGGTAAGGCTGTTGCTGAAATTGTTGATGCGACCATGAACGAGACTTGCATGCGGGAGTTGGCCAAGCTGATTCTGGTTTCGTCCCTTGCCGATATCCCCAATGCACTTTTAGGTCTTTCCTTACAGGAAACAATCGGATATTTGTGTGAACCAGGGAAGGACATTACGCGGGTTAAGAAGGCCCTGGACGAATTTGTCATGCGGGCATGGTACCTCTTTACCGACAGGGACGGCAGGATCTTTTTTAGAAATACCAAAAACCTCATTGCCGAATTGAATTCCTTGGTGGATTCCTACGATAATGAAAGCGCAAAGAAAGAATTGAGAACTTTTTTAGAAGAAAAATTCAAACCGACGATAGGAGATTGTTATCAAAAGGTGCAGGTCTTCCCAGCCGTGGATGAAATCAGCCTAACAGAAGATAAAGTACTCTTAGTGCTCTTTGAACCCTATACTGGAGGGACGGGTCTACATCCAGATTTGCAGAAATTCTACGAAAACGAACGCTACAAAAATAGGGTGATGTTTCTCTCGGGGACAAGAAGCACTATGGATAAGCTCTATCATGTTGCTAAAGAGCATAGGGCGATAAACCAAATTATTGCCAGGATGGAAGAAGAAAAAGTGCGAGAGAACAATCCCCAGTACCAGAAGGCTCTGGAAAAGCGGGACAGAATCAAGCTGGAGCTTTTGCAGGCGGCCAGAGAAACCTTTGTCCAGCTTTACTACCCTGCCAAAACTGGGCTGTTGAAGGCTGACTTCATCATGGAATTTACAGGCAATGATTATAACGGCGAGAAACAAGTCAAGGATGTTCTTTTGCAGAGACAGAAATTTACCGTTGATGTAACGGATGATAACTTCAGGAAAAAATGTGAGGACCGTTTGTTTACCCAGAAGGAAATGCGCTGGAGCGATGTTAAAGATCGCGCGGCTACCAATCCAGTTTGGCAGTGGCACCTGCCACGGGCTCTGGATGATTTAAAAGATGACATGCTGAAAAAAGGTATCTGGCGAGAGCACGGCGGTTATATAGAAAAACCTCCTTTTCCCAAAGAGAAAACAAAGGTTTTTGTTCAAGAACTCCGACGAGATGACTCAACGGGAGAAGTGACTTTAAAACTTATTCCCCAGTATGGAGACAGAGTTTACTATGAAGTTGGGGCACCTGCCAGGACAGCATCCAACCGGATAGAGAACTTAAACGAATTCAAAACAAAAGAGTTGAAACTGTCGTTTTTGTGCATAGACAGCACAGGGGAACATGAAACTGGTGACCCTGTGGAGTGGCGGAATAAAATTACCCTCAAATATAGGATTTTTGACAGAGGTGATGATAAGGTCGTGGAACTTCTGTCAGTGCCTGCAACCACAATAAAATATACAACAGATGGTTCAAACCCCAAAGAATACGGCGGAATTTGCGATGGGGAGATTATTGTTCCCAAAGACTCTGCCTTTGTTTTGGCAGTAGCGGAAGCCCATGATATTTATTCGGACACCATCCAAATAAAGATAGATTGGGCAAAAGGATCTAGCATTGTCGTTGATACAGAAAAGCCTATTAAATTGGATAAAAGGTGCAAAACCAGTGATACGGCGGAAACCTACCAGGAGCTAAACCTCTTAAAGAAACATGGAGCAGAACTCTTCGATGTCGTTGTAACCTTGTACAGGGTTGATGACGGTGCCAGCGAAAAAGGATGGATTGAGTTGACTGTTGATTCTTCCCTGAAAGTGGAGATAGAGGGTTTGGAAAACAGCATTGATGCCGTAAGAAATAGTTTTATGGCCGAGGGTAAGGTGAACATCAGCCTGGAATACGGCACAGCAAGGTTTGCCACGGGGCAGAACTTTCTGGACTGGGTAGCCGCAAAGAAAAAATCGTTGCAGGATTTTAAGGAACAGGAGATTGTACAATAATGGCGGAAAGCAGACAGGTAATCGGTTTTGGTTTTATTCCCGCCGAGTCCCAGCACCATTTTTTAGTCATAATCCCCCGCAGAAATGACGGGAAGGTGATTATCTTCGAGCGCTTCGAGTGGCAGAAGGATACTGAGGTGCAGACTATTGATTTTACCATTGACAGGCCGAAAGTGGAGCTAGGCAAATACAAATGGAAACTTATCGAAGATGCGTTGAAGGATGAATTTAACAGCAGGCTGAGAAAAGATAGGCTCCCATTGGGCAAATGGCATATCGGGCAGGTACCCGTCCAACGGCTTTTCGGCAAGGAAATGGTGCTTTTGGCCTGGGCTATCGAGGACAGCGACCCGTCGGTGATTCCGACAGCGATTAAGAACTGGATGGGGCTGAGCCCCGAGGAGCGCTGGTGGCTTTTCACCATGACCAATGCGGCCACAGGTGGGCTGAAAGACAAATGGGGCTGGCGGAAGGCTGTAAAATACGCTTTGACCGAAAACCCCGTGGAAGAGACCTATCGCCAGATGGATCTTTTCGATCTAATAATTAGTAGGACAATAGACGACTGAAAAGGCGGTGTAAAAATGGCTCCTTCTGAGCAATCATTTATAGAGGTGCAATTTCCAGTATCAAAGTTATCAAAAGAAAGTTATAAGGAAAGGAAGGCGGGAAGCGGCCAAACTTTGACGGGGCTTGGCAAATGGTGGGGCAGAAAGCCCCTTATTCTTGTCAGGGCGGCACTCTTAGGGCTATTGATGCCTGCCAGCAGTAACCCAAAAAGGGATCAGGAAATTTTCCTGAAAATCATGACCATGGATGAAGAGGGACTGTGGCTAAGGAAAAGTAAATCTATACCCATGCGGGAGGTATATGACAACCTCACTCCAGGGGAGAGAAAAAGGTATTTTGAAGAAAATAACGGCAAGATATCTTACCACAAAGAAATAACCAGGGAAGAAAAGGAAAACCTGCAGCGACTGGTTTTCAACAGGTTGTCCTATGATCAGAAACTTACTTACTGCAAAAGGCCTGAAGAGGTAGAAAACCTCCCCGAAGCCGAGTGGAAAATAATCAACGAGTATCTCGGTACAAATGCTTCAAACCTTCAGGAACTGGTGCAGGAGCTAGGTAGAAGAAGGTTTGGTAAAATTCCCGTGGTGGGCGACTGCTTTTGCGGCGGAGGAAGTGTCCCCTTTGAAGCAGCAAGGATGGGCTGCGATGTTTATGCCTCTGATTTGAACCCCATTGCCATGCTTTTGACCTGGGCAGCTCTCAATATCAACGGCAGTTCCGAGAATGAAATACAAGAGTTAAGGAAGTTTCAGGAAAAGATCTTTACACTTGCTGACAAGCAAATTACCGAATGGGGAATAGAGCACAATGAAGAGGGGCACAGGGCAAACTCCTACCTCTACTGTAATGAAACGGTCTGCCCAGAGTGCGGCTGGGGTGTGCCTTTGTCTCCTTCCTGGGTGATAGGCAGGGGGACAATGACAGTAGCGATCTTGAAAGAGAACAAAGAAAAAAACGGTTATGATATTGAAATAAAATCAAATGCTAGCAAGACAGAGATGGAACAGGCAGAGAAAATGGCGACGATAAAGGACAACAGCCTGTACTGCCCCCATTGCAAGAATTCAACTCCCATTACTGCCATTCGCAAGGATAGAAAGCTTGAAAACGGGACAGTACAATATGGCCTGCGCCGCTGGGAAGTCCATGAATTTCTTCCACGTCCTGATGATGTTTTCCAGGAGCGGCTCTACTGCGTCAGGTATGAAAGGGAGTATAAGGATGAAAAAGGGAATGGAAAAACTGAAAGGTACTACACCACTCCGACTAAAGAGGATCTGGAAAGAGAATACAAGGTGGTTCGGCTCTTGGCGGAAAGGTTTGCACAATGGCAGGAGAAGGGATATATTCCCCGCAATAGGATTGAGGAAGGCGAAAAAACTCTTGAACCAATTAGGACAAGAGGCTGGACTTACTGGCACCAACTGTTCAATCCCAGACAGCTCCTGATGCACGGGCTGTTGATGCAGTTGATTGTTCAGTATGCCAGGACACAGAATGAGAAGGTTGTGGGACTATTAGGGGTGAACAAATGCTGTAATTGGAACTCAAAATTATGTCAATGGGATAATACAAGAGAAGACAATGGGAAACAGACTTTCTATAATCAAGCATTTAATACAATGTTTAATTATTGTACAAGAGGTCTTATAAGCTATGGCTTTTTTATAAAATTTGGCAGAGAGAATAATATTTGTAAAAAGAATACAGTTAACGTCAAAGATGCAAGACTGATTAATAATGAGGTTACTATCTGGTTCACAGATCCCCCGTACGCCGATGCCGTGAACTACCATGAACTTTCCGAATTCTTCCTCGCCTGGGACAAAAAGGTATTCCTTGATATCTTTCCCGATTGGTATGCCGACAGTAAAAGAGCCCTGGCAGTGAAAGGGACGGGTGAAAGTTTTAACCAGAGCATGGTGGAGATCTATCGGAATTTAGCGGAACACATGCCGGAAGACGGCATGCAGATTATCATGTTTACCCATCAAAATGTCGGTGTATGGGCAGATTTGACCTTAATCCTGTGGGCGGCAGGTTTACGTGTTACAGCCGCCTGGAATATTGCCACAGAAACTGATGCCAGCGGACTTAAACAAGGTAACTATGTCAAAGGAACTGTACTTTTAGTTTTGCGAAAACAAACATCCGAGGAAACAGCTTATCTCGACGAGCTCTATCCAGAGATCGAGCTGGAGGTAAAAAGACAAATTGACAGCATGCGAGAACTGGATGATAAGGAAGACCCCAACTTCAGCGATACGGATTACCTTTTGGCGGCCTACGCAGCTTCCCTTAAAGTGATGACTTCCTATAAACAGATCGAAGACATTGATGTTAACTACGAGCTTTCCAAGACCAGCGTTTCTGGCGAGGAGTCCCCTGTAGAGAAAATCATCAATGAAGCAGTAAAAATCGCTTACGATTATCTGACACCCAGTGGCTTTGATTCGTACCGCTGGAAAATGCTCATACCTGAAGAAAGGTTTTATATAAAAGGTCTTGATTTAGAGAAGGAGGGCATATACCAAATCGGGGCATATCAAGAGTTGGCCAGAGGGTTTGGGGTAAAAGAATATAAGAACTTACTTGCCTCTACCCGTGCCAATCAGGCCAGACTCAAGACCGCTGTGGAATTCGGCATGCGAGGTCTTGGCGGTGGGGACAGCTTCAGCAACTCCCTGCTCCGCAATGTGCTGGCAGCTATTCATCAGACAATCAAAGCCGAAGATACCATTGAAGGAAGAAACTGGATGAAAAACGAACTGCCTGACTACTGGAGCCAGCGACACACAATCGTAGAAATACTAGAATTCATTTCTGCTTTCGAAAATATCGAAAATATGCCCCACTGGAAAGAAGAGGCCAGGTATGCCAGGCTTCTGGCCGAGCTTGTCAAGAACGATGGGGTATAAACGGGTGATAGAGAGATGATTCATCGGTATTCTTCTAGAAGAAAAAAGCTGGATGCAGCGTTCTTGAATGAAAAGTTAAAAGAGTCAATTAGCTACGACAGGATTGCAGGTTATTTTAGCTCTTCCATCCTGGAAATAGCCGGAGAGGCTCTCGAAGAAATTAAGGGGTGTGTTCGAGTTGTCTGCAATGCGGAGATGCAAAAAGAGGATGTCATCACCGCCAGTGCAGCGGTCAATGCCATGCGGCGGGAGTGGTGCAGCAAAAAGCCCGAGGAAATATACGGCAGTGCTCCTGAAAGGTTAAATAAACTCTATACCTTGATTAAAAGTGGTAAACTCCAGATCAAAGTAATTCCCAACGATATCTTTGGTCTTATCCATGGGAAAGCAGGCGTAATTACTTTAAAAAACGGGAGTAAAACATCATTTATTGGCAGCGTGAACGAAACTTATACGGGCTGGAAACTGAATTACGAAATTCTTTGGGAAGATGATTCCGAGGAGGGGGTAAAATGGGTCCAGGAGGAATTCGATTATTTCTGGAACAGCCCCTATTCTGTCCCACTGGCTGACTTTATCGTTGAAGACATCAAAAGGATCTCTGAGCGGAAGGTCATCCATTCAATAGAGGAATGGAAGGAAGATCCAGAGCCTGCTTCTGCTGTTGTTGAGGCTCCCGTCTACCGACAGGAGTTGGGACTGTGGGAACATCAAAAATATTTTGCAAACCTGGCCTTTATGGACCATAAAAAGTGTGGTGCCAGGTATGTGCTGGCTGATATGGTAGGGCTGGGCAAAACAGTACAGCTTGCATTATCAGCTCAGCTCATGGCCTTTTACGGTGACAAACCCATCCTGGTTATCGTCCCCAAGACCCTTTTATGGCAGTGGCAGGATGAGATTAACACTCTCTTGGATATGCCCTCGGCTGTTTGGAACGGCCGAGAATGGGTGGATGAAAATGGCGTTAGATATCCTGCCAGCGGCGACGGAGCCATAAAAAAATGCCCAAGGCGGGTGGGGATTATTTCTCAGGGGTTGATTACTTCCAATTCGGCACAAGTACAGCACCTTTTGAATATGGAATACGAATGCGTCATCGTTGATGAAGCGCACAGAGCCAGAAGAAGGAATTTAGGCTCTGGCAAAGAGGATGAAAAACCGAACCCCAATAATCTGCTAAAATTCCTCTTGGAAATCTCGAAACGAACAAAAAGCATGTTGTTGGCCACTGCTACACCCGTCCAGCTGTATCCCATTGAAGCATGGGATCTTTTGAACGTCCTTGCCCAGGGATGCGACAGTGTGTTGGGTAATCCGTTCAGTATGTGGAGAAGATATCCTGTTAGAGCCCTTAACCTGATCATGGGCAAAGAAAAACTCAACCGCTTTGATAAGGAAAACTGGGAATGGATCAGGAATCCTTTTCCACCTGCTGCCGAGGGTGAGATGACATTTGGACGAATTAGGCGGGAGCTTAACATGGCTGACGATGAATTTGTGATCAAACCTGAGACGATTGAAAAATTGAGCGGCCCTAACAAAAGAAGGATTAGGAGGATAATTGACGACAACTTTATTGCCGAACACAATCCCTTTATCAGGTATATTGTTCGCAGGACACGTGATTTTCTAGAAAACACGATCAATCCCGAAACGGGCGAGCCGTATTTGCAAAAAGTCGAAGTGGAGTTGATGGGGGAGAGCGAAGAGGAAGCCATTGTCTTGCCACCGTATTTGAAAGAAGCCTACGGGTATGCAGAAGAATTTTGTGAACTCTTACAGAAGAGGGTAAAGGGCGGTGGATTTTTAAAGACCCTACTCTTGAAAAGAGTCGGTAGTACCATCATTGCCGGTAAAAACACAGCAGAAAAAATGCTTTCTAACTGGGGCCAGGTTATTGATGAGGAAGACTATGAAGAAGAGGAAACAGAAGAAAAGGCCTTGCAGAGCGAAATCAAGAACATAACGGATGAAGAAAGAATCTGCTTGATGAAGTTCATTGAAACCCTTAATGCGAATAAGGAAAAAGATCCAAAATACAAACTGTTGCTCAAACTTTTGCTTGAGGATACTTGGATCAAACGGGGCTGCATTGTCTTTTCACAATATTATGATTCCGCCCGCTGGGTGGCCGAGAATTTATCCAACGACCTGCCTAATGAAAAAATCGGTCTCTATGCAGGTGGAGACAAATCAGGCATATTTATTGGCGGCATTTATGAAAAACGAAACAAGGAAGAAATCAAACGGATGGTTAAACAGAGGGAACTAAGAGTATTGGTGGGCACAGATGCCGCCAGTGAAGGGCTAAACCTGCAGACTTTAGGCTCCCTGGTGAACCTCGACCTGCCCTGGAACCCAACTAGGCTTGAACAGCGTAAAGGCCGTATACAGCGCATCGGGCAGGTTTATGACAAGGTTTATGTCTACAATATGAGATATAAAGGCTCAGTGGAGGACAGGGTGCACTCCCTCCTTTCGGAGCGGTTTGCCAATATATACGGCATGTTTGGTCAGATTCCTGACGTTTTGGAAGATGTCTGGATTCACGTCGCACTAAATGATATTGAGGAAGCAAAACGGAAGATCGATGCATTTCCCAAACAGCACCCCTTTGAATTAAGATATCATGTCAATGTGGGTAAAATTGATTGGGAAAGCTGCGCGAAGGTGTTGGACAACAGGGAGAAGCGGAAGCATCTGATGGCGGGGTGGCAGTAAATATTTATATTTATAGAACATTGAGGGAGAGTATTAATGTTAAAATTCATTTTTTAACGTAGGTCACTGATTGTGCTTTAGTACAATGTCCTCAAAGGACAATGTTAAGAAAGGGGATTAATTGGTGTAAATCTTGCTTTCGTTTTGACCCTCCTTATCGGCCCACCTTTCATCACATGGATTGGAACCTCATGATATTAGAAATAACTTCCTCCAAGAATAACGTTATTCCCTTCCTTAAGATTTCTTTTTGTTTTGGTTCGGGTTGGAGGAAGGGAAAAAGGTCAAAAAAT
>FZPS01000215.1_pt35 | contig 19030 bp, 17 predicted proteins | sample 1817821 | NCBI WGS metagenome assembly FZPS01 (sample SAMEA104158645, study PRJEB21678) | metagenome | place: Germany | collected 2015-04-21
CCCCAGGACAATGTACCTGAGGAGCCCCAGGAGAATAATCAGGAGCAGGGTGCGACAGACACCGAGGAGCCCAATGATGCCCAGACAACAGCATCCATCGTCAATGAGGAGACGGCATTTAAAAAAGCTATCAGTAAGGAAGGTACATGGATCATCTGTACTTTAAATGATCTCAGCTTTGATGAGGACCTCATTGTAGAGGGGGAGTTCAGGGATAAAGATGATGAGGATAACGACCTCTACCGGAAAATAGCTCTATATGCTCAGGATGAAGATCGAAATGTGACCGATCGATATACCCTTACTGCCCCCAAGATGATCATTAGGAGCCCCAATACCAATATTGTTAATGGGACCTTTAAGGGAGATATCTATGTGGAGGCGGAGGGATTCACTGTATCCGGGGCCGTCATCGATGGTAATGTTTACTTCGCCAGTGAGGAGTATGAATCCACCTTTGAGATGGCGAATGAAGGGGAGGTAACAGGGGATATTGAGGTACGGGACCAAGGGGACACCGAGGGTGAAGCCGAGGGAGGAACCGAGAATATCGAATAGCATAAGGATTCAATGATCTAAGACTTTTAGAACCCTTGAGAATGAACTTTCTGCTCAGATGGCTTACCGCTTTTTGAAAGAAATGAAAAGGTAAAAGCGGTTGGCTAACTCGCAAATGAGTTAATTTCTCAAGGGTTTCATTATGAAGAGCATTATTTAACAAGTAAAACATCCCGGGCCTTCCTATTCAGTGACATTACTCCTGTATTGACAGATGTTAATATTTCCCTTACAATCAGTTTATACAATATGTGTTTAAGGCAGGTGTTGGGTATGGAAGAGGGTAGGAAGGAACACTTTTTAAAAAGGAAGAACATTGAATTCACGGTACAGAGATATCTCATTGACGCTATGAGCTACATGGCATTGGGGCTATTTGCCTCTTTAATTGTGGGGACCATCCTTAATACATTAGGGGATAAGCTCGGGATCGTCTTTTTTACCGATGTCCTATGGCCCATTGCCCAGAAAATGACCGGACCGGCAATCGGTGTTGCTGTGGCATATGGTCTGCAAGCACCACCCTTGGTCCTATTTTCATCAGTACTTACCGGGGCGGCTGGTGGTGAATTGGGAGGACCGGTTGGTGCATTTTTGGCTGCTGTGGTTGGTGCCGAATTTGGTAAGATGGTACATAAGGAGACCAAGCTGGATATTATTGTCACACCTGCGGTCACCATCATCCTTGGGGTATTAATGGGCAGGCTGGCTGGTCCCGGAGTGGCAGCCCTTATGACTGGTTTGGGGGAGATGATCATGTATGCCACCACCTTTCAGCCCATTCCCATGGGAATAATTATTTCGGTACTGATGGGAATCATCCTTACCCTGCCTATCAGCAGTGCTGCCATCGCCATTATGTTGAGCTTAGGCGGACTGGCGGCGGGGGCGGCGACCGTAGGCTGTTGTGCACAGATGATCGGATTCGCCGTTATGAGCTATCGGGATAATGGGATGGCGGGATTACTTGCCCAGGGCTTGGGCACCTCCATGCTGCAAATGCCTAACATTGTGAGGAATCCCAGGGTATGGATACCACCTATTGTAACATCAGCCATCCTAGGCCCTATTGCAACCTATGTACTTAAGATAGAGAACATCCCCATTGGAGCGGGGATGGGTACCAGTGGTTTGGTGGGGCAATTTGGTACCATCCAGGCGATGGAGGCCATTGGTCGAGGGGGGATTTCTCTATACCTTATCATACTCCTCATGCACTTTATCCTCCCAGCCATACTTACCCTTATCATTGCCGGTTTCCTAAGAAGGCTTGGCTGGATCAAGGATGGGGATTTGAAGCTGGATCTATAGGCTTATGGGGATTCCTATAGTGCTAGGGAACAGTGGCAAGGGAACAGGGAACAGATGTTAGTTACTAGATTTTGGGTATCTCTTTGAAGTCTGAGTTACCAGTTACCGGTTACCAGATACCAGACCTACGGTATTCCTTTAGGGTTTTTCTAAACCAGACCCCATGGGAATACATCGAGCCTGATAACTTATAACTGTTATCTAGCATCTTTTCCTAAACTCTAGTAACTAGCAACTAGCATCTAGCAACCAGCAACTAAAATCTGAAAATTAAAACTATAATTCATTCATTGACAAAGGGGTAAAGTTCGAATATACTATTAAAAATAATTAAAGAAGCCCTACTCATATGCCCCTAGAAATAAGGTCTGGGGGTCTCTAAGCGACGGTAAATCGCTTGACTATGGGTGGAATCTACCTTACCCCAAAATTTTTATAGACACCCAATTCAATTCGAAGTTAAAGCAAGTAGGTATGTTTCACTCAGAAGCTACTTATTTGCTTTTTGATTTTAGGGTAAGGTTTTTGCATATACTAATCATAGGAAAGGAGTATGAATGATGGACAAGTTTTCCAAAGAGGGACTAACCTTTGATGATGTACTATTGGTTCCTGCGAAGTCAGAGGTTCTACCGAACAATGTGGATGTTTCCACCAAACTTACTAGGAAGATTCGGTTGAATATACCCATACTAAGTGCCGGAATGGATACAGTCACCGAAGGCCGTTTGGCAATAGCCATTGCTCGAGAGGGTGGTATCGGAGTGATCCACAAAAATATGACCATTGAAGAGCAGGTCATGGAGGTGGATAAGGTAAAGCGTTCGGAGCATGGGGTTATCGTTGACCCCTTTCATCTAAGCCCGGACCATCTCATTGGGGATGCCCTGGAGCTGATGGAACGCTACCATATCTCAGGGGTACCCATCACTAAGGGAGAGAAGCTGGTTGGCATTATAACCAACCGTGACCTTCGTTTTGAAACAGATATGACCAAAAAGATCTCTGAGGCCATGACTAAGGACAACCTGGTTACAGCACCAGAGGGGACAGGCCTCAAGGAGGCAGAGCTCATCCTAAAAAAGCATAAGATAGAAAAATTGCCCATTGTGGACAAGGAGAATAACCTAAAGGGACTTATCACCATAAAGGATATTGAGAAGGCCATCCAATACCCCAATTCCGCAAAGGATGAACGGGGCAGATTGCTGGTAGCTGCAGCGGTTGGTGTCGGCAGAAACACCATGGATCGTATCGATGCCCTGGTCCAATCCCAGGTAGATGTCATTGTCATTGACACCGCCCACGGTCATTCCCAGGGTGTGATCGATACGGTTAAGAAGGTCAAGAGCGTCTATCCCGACCTTCAATTGGTGGCAGGGAATGTGGCCACTGGAGAAGCCACTAGGGAGCTTATAGAGGCAGGTGCCGATGCGGTGAAGGTAGGAATTGGTCCTGGATCCATCTGTACCACAAGGGTCATTGCTGGAATCGGTGTGCCCCAAGTGACCGCCATCTATGATTGTGCCCAGGTTGCCAATGAGTACGATGTGCCCATCATTGCCGATGGGGGAATCAAATTCTCCGGGGATATCACAAAGGCAATTGCAGCCGGTGCAAGTACAGTGATGATTGGCAGCCTATTTGCCGGTACCGATGAAAGCCCGGGGGAAACCATAATATTTCAAGGACGAAGCTATAAGGTATATCGGGGTATGGGTTCCCTAGGTGCCATGGAGGCAGGGAGCTCGGATCGTTACTTCCAAGAAGGAGAGAAAAAGCTGGTACCCGAAGGAGTAGAGGGAAGGGTACCCTATAAGGGGCCCTTGGCTGAAACTATCTTCCAGTTGGTAGGCGGCCTTCGTGCCGGTATGGGATATTGTGGGACTGCCACCATCGAGGACCTAAGGGAGAAGGGGCGGTTTATTCGAATAACTTCTGCTGGCTTGCACGAGAGTCATCCCCACGATGTCTCCATCACCAAGCAATCTCCTAATTACAGTGTTTAAATTCCCTAAAGGACCCTTGTTTAAAGAGGTATGATGAGGAGGGCGATCTATGAAAGAATTTATCCAAAGGAGTATTAATGAGATCAGGGATCAAATAGGTGATAGAAAAGCACTATGTGCACTTTCGGGGGGCGTGGACTCCTCGGTAGCTGCTGTATTGGTTCATCGGGCAATAGGGGAAAACCTTACCTGTGTATTTGTGGACCATGGGCTACTAAGAAAGAATGAAAGGGAAGAGGTAGAAAGGGTATTCAGGGATGAGTTCCGTATGAACCTGATTGTGGTCAATGCGGAGGACCGATTTTTAAATAGATTAAGGGGTGTCACAGATCCAGAAGAAAAGAGGAAGATTATCGGGGAAGAGTTTATAAGGGTATTCGAGGAGCAACAAAGGGAATTAAGCGATATTGAATATTTGGTTCAAGGTACCATAAAATCCGATATCATCGAATCGGGGACGAAGGGCAAGGTGGCTGTTAAAAGCCACCATAATGTAGGAGGCCTTCCTGAGGATGTCAATTTTGATCTGGTCGAGCCGCTGAAAACCCTATATAAGGAGGAAGTAAGGGAGGTAGGCAGACTGTTGGGGATATCCTCTGAGATTGTAGATCGACAGCCATTCCCAGGACCGGGTTTGGGGGTAAGATGTTTAGGGGAATTGACCAAGGAGAAGTTGGATATCCTTAGGGAAGCGGATTATATATTCAGGGATGAGATAAAAAAAGCTGGGTTAAGTATATGGCAGCATTTTGCGGTACTGCCCAATATCCAATCGGTTGGAGTGGTAGATGGGAAAAGAACCTATTGTCATACCATAGCTCTAAGAGCGGTCCATTCAACGGATGGTATGGTGGCGGAATGGGCAAGGATACCGATGGATGTATTGGAGAGGCTCTCTACTAGAATTACCAATGAGATCAAAGAAGTCAATCGGGTGGTATTGGATATTACCAGCAAACCACCGGCCACCATAGAATGGGAATAACTCCTATCACTCAATCTATGACGATTTAACTTTAAACGAATGAGTTCCCTTGAGCTTAGCCTTTCTGCTTAGATAGCTTTGCCGCTTTCTAAAATGATCGATATGGTGAAAGCAGTATGCTAATTTGCTAGAAAAAAGTTCTTAAGGGTTTAAGATGAATTTAATATTTTATTATCGATTTTGAGCCATTTAGGGCTCTTTTTTTATCGATAGCAGTATAAATGTTCAAGGAATTAAATAATTTTACTTCCATTCCACTATATATCAAAAGTGTTAATAATTGACAACGGGTGAAAAATGAAATATAATTTAAATAAAGAATCCGCAAAATATTTCATTGTTTGAGATATACAATGGGCAAGTAAGGGGGACAACTGTCTCCCATACTTATAAATATATAAAGGAGTGGTTATATGTTTAAAAGATTTACTAATGCATGTGTTGCTTTAGTACAGAAGTATTTACCAGATCCTTTTGTTTTCGCCATTGTTTTATCAATAGTAGTATTTATACTGGGGATTGTGGCAACTGGGCAGGGACCTATGGATATGATTACCCATTGGGGTGCCGGATTTTGGAATTTGCTAGCATTCTCAATGCAAATGGCTTTAGTACTGGTAACAGGCCATACCATGGCAAGTGCTCCAATTATTAAGAAAGGGCTTTCCAGGCTTGCATCCGTTGCCAAGACACCAGGACAGGCAATACTAGCAGTATCATTTATTTCTGCCATTGCCTGCTGGATCAACTGGGGGTTCGGACTAGTTGTCGGAGCTTTGTATGCAAGGGAATTGGCAAAGAAGGTTAAGGCGGTGGACTATCGATTATTAATTGCTGCCGCCTATTCAGGATTCCTTGTATGGCATGGCGGACTTTCCTCCTCCATAGGGCTTCAATTGGCTACAACAACTTCAGACCTTGCCACAATGACTGGCGGAGCCGTTACTGAAATTATACCTACTTCTCAAACCATATTTGCACCTTGGAATTTAGTTATATCAGGTCTACTTATTATTACTTTACCCTTAATCAATAAGGCAATGCATCCGGAGAAGGGCAAAGAGGTGACCATCGATCCTAAGCTACTGGAGGATGTAGAAGAAGAGGTTGTAGTTGCAAAGGAAAATATGACACCCGCGGAGAAAATGGAAAATAGTCCGGTCCTATCTATGATTACCGGATTAATAGGGATTATCTACATTATTTATCATTTTAGTACAAAGGGATTTGATCTAAATCTAAATATCGTTAACTTTATATTCTTAATCTTTGGAATCATATTACACGGAACCCCAAGGAGGTACTTAAATGCATTAGCAACCGCTGTTAAGGGCGCCGGGGGGATTATCCTACAATTTCCATTCTATGCCGGGATCATGGGAATGATGACCGGATTAAATCCGGATACAGGTGTATCCCTGGCAGGGGTAATATCCAATGCCTTTGTAGCTATCTCTAATCAAACAACATATCCACTATTCTCCTTCTGGAGCGCAGGGGTTGTAAACATCTTTATACCTTCAGGTGGAGGTCAGTGGGCGGTACAGGGACCAATCATGATGCCCGCTGGATTGGAGTTAGGGGTACCTGCAGCCAAAACCGCTATGACGATCGCCTGGGGAGATGCTTGGACCAACATGATTCAGCCATTCTGGGCCCTTCCCGCTTTAGGAATCGCAGGACTTGGCGCAAGGGATATCATGGGGTATTGTCTCATTGATTTACTTTATGCAGGTATCATTATCAGTGCTTGTTTCCTGATCTTTTAGTAGAAAAGGGTGATTTTCTGAAAAGAAAATCACCCTTTTTCCTTACCCTTCCGGTCGTCTTTCTTCAAAGTCTACATTCTCATCGGAAATGAGAATTATCCTATCACCTTCCAGGATGACGGTATCTCCTGCGGCAACGACAATTTCTGAATCAGCCCGTTGAATCATAAGAATCAGTATATCCGAAGGAAGATTTAAATCCACGATTTTTTGATTGACCCATGGATGGGAGGAGGTAATGGTGAATTCAACCAGATCCTTCCCCATGGGGTCAAAATATTCTTCCCCGCCAAGGACGATGGTATCCCCCTCCTCTAATACGACTTCCCCTCGGGGGACAATGGTCTTATTGTCGCGTTTAATTTTTGCCACTATAAAGTCAAATGTTAGATTTAAATCCTTGACCATCGTACCGGCAAGGTTGCTTCCTTTACAAATCTTGGTTTGAAGAAAGCTTATGTCACTTTTATCTTGGTAATAGTTAAAGGTTTTAAGTACGGTATCGTTGGGATCCAGCATATCTGTTTTCCTGGCAACCCATGGCATTAACGAACCTTGGAATAGGGAGGAGAGGAAACAGATTCCAAAGACTATGTGATATATATCATTTATGAAGGAAATATTGCTATTGACCACCATAATTGCAAAGGCGATGGCTGCCGCCCCCCGAAGGCCTGCCCAAGAGATGGTAAGAAGTTGGTTTAGCTTCAGTCTAAAGGGAAAAGTTAGCCCAAAGACAGAGAGGGGTCGAGCAATAAAGGTCATAAAAAGCATGATCAGTAGGGCAACAGGTAATGCAGAGAGAATTTGCACTGGTTCAGACAGAAGGCCCAGGAGGAAGAAAAGGCCGATGTTCATTAACTCTGTTGCACCATCAAAGAAAAATACAACATCCCTCTTGCCTAAAAAATGTTGATTTCCCACATAGATTCCAAAGAGGTAAACAGCAAGGTAGCCATTTCCCCCCAGTATCGCCGTTAGGGAATAGGTGAGCAATGCCATGGCAGCCATAAAGACAATGGCAAGACCGTCCTTATTGAGATTGATTTTCTCTAGGATTTTTTTCACCCCAATGGCAAGTAGAAAGCCAAGTCCAACACCTATAATAACTTGCCGGGCAATTAGTATGGGAACCGAAACATTTGTTCCCGCTATAAGGGATAGAAAAAGCATGGTCATGGAATAGGCCGTGGGGTCGTTAGATCCGCTCTCTAATTCCAAGAGGGGCGAGGTATTATACTTTAAGTTCAAATTCTTCGAACTGAGAATGTTAGAAACTGAAGCATAATCTGTGGAACCCACAATGGACCCTAGCAGCATGCCTTCTAACATGGAAAAACCCAATAAATAATGTGCGAAAAGTCCTGTCAGTAAGGCGGTAGACACAACACCAAGGGAAGAAAGGACAACAGCTTCCTTTACAACGGGTCTTCCCATGCTCCAATTGGTACCAAAACCCCCATAGAACATAATGACCATTAGTGCCAAGGTAGAAAAACTTTCCGCAACCTCATAGTTTTGAAATTGAATGCCTAAAAACTTACAAACAATCCCAAGTACTAGAAAAAGAAGGAGGGAAGGGATGCCGTAAGTATCCGAAATGTTTATAGCAAAAAGGGCTAGGATTAAAATAATTGCAATAAATAATAGTATAATGGTAACCACCTCTTTGTAATATTAAAAAAGCTATGGTATATGGCCACAACTGTGAACTCCGTATAATATGCAAATTTATAGTAGAATTAGCCACCTATATATTATACATGAAAAGGAAGCAAGTACAAACTTATTAATATTTTGAATGAAAACTTGCCAACATTTACTTGACAGCATCAATCTTAGTTAAAAGTTTGAATTTTAAGAATTTTGTGATATAATTAGGTCAAAAATAAATATACAAATCCGAGTTAATATTTCTAAGGTGTACCACTATGAATATTAACCGATGGGTATAATAGGAAACTGTTATGCCTCCCGTTATTTGGAAAGGATTTGGATACGGTAGTTGTTTGAATAACTTGTATTCATTTTAAACCAAATTAAAAGGGGGGTTCATTTTATGTTCAAATTTATTCGTGTGAATATGACAACCCAGGAAGCTTCAATTCAGGAGGTGCCGGAAAAATATGTAGGACTGGGAGGGAGGGCCCTTACTTCAAGCATTGTCCATGACGAGGTAAAACCCACCTGTCATCCCCTTGGAAAAAACAACAAGATTGTCTTTGCCCCAGGATTGCTGAGTGGAACTTCTGCACCAAACTCGGGACGACTTTCAGTAGGTGCAAAAAGCCCGCTAACCGGTGGCATTAAGGAATCCAATACCGGGGGCACTTTTTCACAACACTTGGCTAGGCTAGGCATTAAGGCATTGGTGATTGAGGGGATGCCGGAGGATGAGAAGTTCTATGTTATTAAGATTACGAAGGAAGAGGTCACCATTGAAGAGGCACCAGAGGAGATCCTAGGTGGCTGCGGTAATTATAAAGCGATTCAAGTACTAAATGAAAAGTACGGAGACAAGGCTGGAATTGCCCTGATCGGTCCGGCAGGAGAGTATCGGTTACCCTCTGCTAATGTGTCATTTAAGGATCCTGAATCTAACATCCGCAGTGCAGGTAGGGGAGGATTGGGTGCCGTATTGGGATCCAAGAGGGTCAAGGCCATTGTCGTTGATGATACCGGTGCTGAGGGGGTGCCCATCGCCCATCCGGAAAAATTCAGGGAGGCTTCAAAGGTATTTGCAAAGGCCCTTATGGACCACCCTGTTTCAGGGGAAGGGTTGGCGGCCTACGGGACGGATGTACTGGTTAATATTATCAATGAATCCGGCGGGCTTCCTTCCTACAACTTTACAAGGGGACGGATCGATCATGCGGACAATATCTCCGGTGAAACCATGAATGCAAATATCACTGAGCGGGGCGGGGATGGAAAGGTCTCCCATGGCTGTCATAGGGGTTGTGTAATAAAATGCTCCCAATGGTATGCGGATAAGGAAGGGAAATACATTACCAGTGGCTTTGAATATGAAACCATCTGGGGATTAGGGGCCGATGCCGGTATTGAGGATTTAGATGCCATTGCCTATATTGACAGGGAGATGGATGATGTAGGCGTAGATAGTATTGAAGTAGCTGTGGCAATCGCTACGGCGATGGAAGGTGGCCTAATACCTTGGGGGGACGGAAAGGCAGCCCTTGAGATCGTGAAGCAAATGGCTGAACCTACGCCACTGGCGAGAATTATAGCAGGAGGCTGTGCTGTAGTAGGCAAGCTGTGTGGTCTTTATAGGGTACCGGTGGTCAAGGATCAGGCAATTCCTGCCTATGACCCGAGACCCATTAAGGGGATTGGCTTGACCTATGCCACAACACCCATGGGTGCTGACCATACTGCCGGCTATTGTATCTCAGGGAATGTACTAAAGATTGGAGCCAATATCGATCCATTGAAGAAGGATGGACAAATCGAGTACTCCCGTGCTATGCAAATTGGGACAGCTGCAGTGGATAGCACAGGGATGTGCCTATTCGTTTACTTTGGCATCGCTGACAACCCTGATGGATACCAGGCATTAATCGATATGATCAATGCCCAATATGGCTTATCCCTGACTGCTGAAGATGTGGATAAATTAGGGGAGACGGTACTTAAGTTAGAGAGGGATTTTAATAAGAGTGCAGGATTTACCAATGCCCATGACCGTCTGCCTGAATTTATGGAGTATGAGTCATTACCACCCCACAATGTGGTTTGGGATTTTACACCGGAAGAGATTGACCAAGTGTATAATTTTTAATTCAGATAGTTTATAAAAGCCGGACTTTGTTCCGGCTTTTGAACAATCACAGAAGGGAATGTCCAGGATGGAAGAAAGAAAGGGTACGATAGAGCTAAGAGGGTTCATGCAATTGAATCAATTACTAAAGAAAAAATTTGGGTCCATGCCGGTTATCATTGAGTTAGATCAGGAGACAACAGGTGCTGACCTGGCAAAAAAATTAGATATTCCATTGGATGAAATTGAAGTGATCTTTGTCAATGGCTTTGTTCAAGGTTTAGAGTTTACAATTCGCCCTGGGGATCGGGTGGCATTTCTACCACCGGGATGTCCAGGACCCTATCGAATCGCCCTAGGTTTCTATGGTAAGAATCAGAACAACCCTGCCAATTTTAAAATCAAGAGATGAACCATGTGTGGATAAAAATGGGAAAGGGGTGGACGCATGAAGGTCACCGTTAAGTTATTTGCCAGTTTAAGAACCCATAATGAAAAGCAATTGGATTTAGATTTACCCCAAGGTGCTACCCCCGGGGATATAATGAAAAAGATGGATATCCCCCAGGACCATGTGGCAATCATCATGGTCAATGGGTTAAATAGCAGCCGGGATACCCATCTTGATGAGGGGGATGTGGTATCACTCTTCCCGTCCGTGGGAGGGGGATAGGAATAATGCCCTCATCCTATCTAAATTTAGCCCATCAAAGCTTTCTATTATGAGATCAGCCTTGGATAGATCTTGATTGCCCGAGTTGGGATTCCTAAATCCTATACATTTCATACCAGCAGCCTTTGCAGCCAGGACGCCATTTTCAGCATCCTCAATGACCAGGCACCCATCTGGATCCATCCCCATTTTCCCGGCAGCGGTTAAAAAGATTTCCGGATGGGGTTTCCCATGGATCACTTCCTCACCACTTATGGAGAATTTGAAATATTTCTGCAGATTAAAGTTCTCAATGACGGCATCCACTGCCTTCCTATTATTGGATGAGGCGAGGGCCAGGGGATACCCATGGTCATATAGGATGGAGATCAGGTCGCACACCTTCCTTACCAGGGGTGCCCTATGTACTTTTTTTATGAATCGCTCCTTTTTCATTCGAACCATCTCTTCAACAGAGGGTTCCAAATGAAACTTCTTCTTGTAGGTGGTCCACATGCTGTGATCGGTGGTCCCTACTAAAGAATGATGGAACTCTCTATCGAACTTGCCTCCTAATTCCTCTAGCAAACCCCTTTCAATCTCCTCATGTATGGGCTCACTGTCTATAATAACACCATCCATATCAAATATTACTGCTTTCAATATAGCACTCCTCCACAAAATTTTTCTTATTGGACAATAATATACACTAAATAAGGAACTGGGTCAAAAAGACAGGTTTGCCATACAGTCCCAAAAGACTATCTGATCCTATGGCTTGAAGCGCTCATAATGTATTTTTTCATAGTTTAGGCTCTCTACATCATGAGGGCTCTTGGTTTCAGCGGGGTAGCCTAGGGATATGATGCACTCCACATGATATTCCTCGGGAAGATGTAAAAGATCCCTTACATAGCCCTCGGCACTTTTCCCCTCAGGTGTAGTACGATCTCTTATTTGAATCCAGCAGGAGCCCAGACCTAATGATTCTGCCATTAACTGTATAATAATGGCCATAATGGAGCAGTCTTCTATCCAAATATCACCTTTTTCAGCCTTTGCAGCCACCACAATAGCCATTGGTGCCCTGGTTATGGGAGCGGAGGCAGCCCCCCTAGAAGCCCCAAGCTTGCTTAGTTTCTCCTTCTCTTCAACCACGACAAGTTCCCAAGGTTTTCTGTTATTAGAAGATGGGGAGGTTAAAGCGCCAAGTAAGATCTTGTCCAGTATATCCCTGTCTATGGGGCGATCCTCATATTTCCTAATGCTTCTCCTTCTGAGAAGTAAATCCAACATAAATCATCCCTCCTTGAAAAATATTTGATTCTATTCTATCATATGAAGCCTATTGAAGGTATCCATGGAAGAAATTTAGAGTAAATGGATGGAAACCATTCCCTTCCTATCATTATGTGTACTTGTTATGGTACAGGAGGGGTACATCGCCTAGGCAATGTATTGTTTAATATGATAAAATAAAAGAAAATATAAGGTTGATAAAGAGACATTTAAAGCTCTAGCAAAGAAAAACAGGAGAAGGATCTATATGGAAAGGACTTATAAAATTGTTGATCTTTTTGCGGGGGTTGGGGGATTGAGCTATGGATTTTCCATAAACCCCCAGTTTGAAATCCTTGCAGCCAATGAAATTCAGCGGGATATCGCAACCGCATACTCCCTTAATCATCCCGAGGTGACCATGATCAATGAGGACATCCATTCCCTAACCCGGGAGACCCTTGAGGAGGCATTGGGGGGGCAATCGGTAGACCTGGTGGTTGGAGGTCCACCCTGTCAATCCTACTCCACCTTGGGCAAGCGGCGAATGGATGATCGTGCCAACCTCTTTATGCAGTATAAACGAGTGCTGTCCATACTGAAGCCCCGTGCCTTTGTCTTTGAAAATGTGGTTGGGCTGTTGAGCATGAACAAGGGACGATTGTTTGAGATCATTCAGGAGGAATTCCATTCCCTGGGCTATATATTAAAGCATAAGATTCTGAATGCTGTGGACTATGGGGTTCCCCAGCTTAGGGAACGTGTATTTCTGGTGGGCTTCCTGGAAGAGAATAGTTTTGAATATCCAAAACCTACCCATGGGGAGGGTTTGAAGCCCTATGTGACCCTGGAGGATGCCATAGGCGACCTTCCTGTCATAAAAAGTGGGGAGACCGGTGATGCCTACTTAAAGGAGCCTGACAACGAGTTCTTGGAGTTCGTCAGAACCACCCATACTCTTACCGAACACACTGCCCCTAGGAATGGAGACCATTTGATAAGGATCATGGAAACCCTGAAGGACGGACAGGGGAAGGACGATCTCCCGGAGGAGATTCGCCCCAAGAGCGGCTATGGGAATACCTATGCCAAGTTATGGTGGAAGAGGCCGGCAACCACCATCACCCGGAACTTTGCCTGTCCCTCCTCCTCTAGATGTATCCACCCCAGGGACTCTCGGGCTATGACTATCCGGGAGGGGGCACGCCTTCAGAGTTTCCCCGATGATTACCAATTCTATGGCAGTGCAGGAATAAAGCGGCTGGAGATCGGAAATGCGGTACCGCCCCTACTGTCTATTGCAATCGCAAAGGAGATGGCAAAGGCATTGCAAGATTAGGAGTATGAAGAATGCAATCCCCTTACTTTGGGGGTGTATTCAGACTGTTGAAAAAACCCTTGAGAATTGCCTTTCTGCTCAGATAGCTTACCGCTTTTTGAAAGGAATTTAAGGGTAAAAGCGGTTCGCTAATTCGCGAAAAGTCATTTTCTCAAGGATTCCATTCAGTAACAGCATTTTTACAACAAGCTCAGTGCAACTCCCGATACTTTGGGGGTTACATGTATTATTCTGCCATGATTTGATGGATCCTATCGTACCTATGGTGAAATTGCATTTGGGCTTGATGCCATTGGACAAAGCCAAAGGGGAGCTGGATGGTGGTACCCCCGCCCCTTGTACCATAGGAAGTATGGGCTTGTGCTGCCCTTTGGACTCGGTTGCAAAGTTCCCCAATGGGGATGACCTCATCCACCGAATTTTCCCCCAGCTCGTTTTTGTACCAGAGGATATCCGCCCAATCCTCCCTGTTTTTTGCCAGACCCTTAGAGAAACAGAAGTCAGTGATCTCATAGGCATTATCTACGAACCATTGTAGAAGCTCATAGTAGAGATTGGCATCGTAGACCTTTAATGAATCTGCAACCAGCCTATTCTTACGCCGCTCGTAAACCTCGCTTGTCCCATAGGCTTTTATCAAGTCGGGGGTGTCCTCAGCCGAACCCCAGAATACCTGGATGGCTCTCTGTACGCTTTCAGGTATAGGTTTCCCGTATTGACTTTCAAATCCCAATATGAATCGCTGATCCCTGATCAGATAGACCTGGCCACCCAGGCTCTTTTTAATAGAGATATTGCACCGGCTGCCATCATCCAGAAGGATGTACATATCGGTTTTCGATTTGGTGGTCTCCCCCGGAAAGATGCATTCCACATTCTTCTCCCTGGGTCCACCCACCGAGGCATGGAGGAACCTACCATCCCTTCCAATCCTTCTTAGGAGATCCCTCTGATAGTCCTCATCCCTATTTAACCTTTTATCCAATAGCTGTTCATTACTATGACCAGACAGCTTGGCGTGTTTCCAGCCGCTGGCTCGATTCCTGCCGCTCATATAATATTCCCTCCAGTAAATTTCCATTTTGTCCTGTTTTTTCCCACACCCTATATTCTAACATATTAATAGGCTATAGTGGTCACCAAGATATGCAAGTTACATAGCATGGGATGCCATCATTCAAACTATTCAGCATATTGCTTTATAAAAATCAATATGTTAAAATGAAATCGAAATTCAGGGAATAAATGTAAAATTATCCCTATTTCAAAAAAAAATAAAGGGGGAAGTTTTTCATGGCAAAAGAGAGCTTAAGCCCATTGGAAAATGCTCAGAGGCAGGTACGGGCTGCTTGTGAAGCATTAGACATGCCTCCAGCTGTCTATGAGCTGCTAAAGGAGCCCTTAAGGGTGATCGAACTCTCTATCCCGGTTAAGATGGATGATGGCAGCATAAAGGTATTTAAGGGCTATCGATCCATGCATAACGATGCTGTAGGACCCGGAAAGGGTGGTATTCGCTTCCATCCAAGTGTGAACCTAGAGGAAGTGAAGGCGCTTTCCATCTGGATGACCTTCAAATGCTGTGTAACCGGCATACCCTATGGGGGCGGTAAGGGAGGAATCTGTGTAGATCCAAGTCAACTATCCCAAGGGGAATTGGAAAGATTGGCAAGGGGATACATACAAGGCTTACATAAATATCTGGGTGAAAAGATCGATGTTCCTGCACCCGATGTAAATACCAATGCCCAAATCATGTCCTGGATGGTGGATGAGTTTATCAAACTTAAGGGCGGCGAGCAAGCCCTTGGCGTAATCACCGGTAAACCGGTACAATGGGGAGGCTCCAAGGGTAGGAACGAGGCAACCGGTCTTGGTGTTTCTGTAATAGCCAGGGAAGCGGCTAAGAAGATTGGACTTGATATTACCAAAGCAAAGGTTGCTATCCAAGGATTCGGTAATGTGGGCAGCTTTACCGTGAAGCATGTACAGAAACAGGGTGCCACCATTGTAGCATTGGCAGAATGGGATAAGGAAGTAGGAACCTATGCACTATACAATGAAGAAGGGTTAGACTATGAGGACTTAGCTGCATTCAAGGCAGAGCATAAGTCCATTGTGAATTACCCCAAGGCGGAACGAATTACCCTAGACGATTTTTGGGGTTTGGATGTGGATATACTGATTCCAGCAGCCTTGGAGAATGCCATCACTGAAAGAGAAGCCGAAATGATCAAGGCAAAATTAATTTGTGAGGCAGCCAATGGCCCTACCACTCCACAGGCGGATGAAATCATAAATAGGAAGGGAATCACTTTAACCCCGGATATACTTACAAATGCCGGCGGTGTGACCGTATCCTACTTCGAGTGGGTTCAGAACCTCTATGGGTACTATTGGAGCGAGGAGGAAGTGGTGGAGAAGGAAGAGATCGCCATGGTGGAAGCCTTTAATAATATCTGGAGCATCGTAGAGGAGTACAAGGTACCTGCCAGAAAGGCAGCCTACATGTTCTCGGTGAAGAAGGTTGCGGATACCATGAAACTAAGAGGATGGTACTAAGGGGTATCCATCCATGCTCTTCATATAAAGAGAGAAGTCCTAAAAAAGGACTTCTCTTTTAGATTATTTAAAACCCCTTGAGGGTAGCTTTTCTGCTCAGATCCTTAGGGAGATTATATGTTTTTGAGGAACTCTATAAGAGTAATAATGTTTTAAAGGTTTCATTTAGGAACAATTTTCAATAAGCTCAGAGAGAAGCCCTAATAAGGGCTTCCCTCAAGGATCAAACATTCTTTATTGAGGTATGCAGATGGTTTGACCGATTTGCAACCTGTTTGGATCAACGCCGGGGTTTGCCCTTCGGATGGCATCCACAGTGGTGTTAAAACGCCGAGCCAGGCTGAAGAAGGTATCCCCCGCCCTTATTTGATAGGCGATATGATTGGGGGGACAGACTCCCGGGAACATCTGGGGAATACAAATAATCCGACCTACCTGAAGGAAATTGGGGTCCAAGCCAGGATTTACTGCCAGGATGGCGTTCACCGTTGTATTGAATCGATTGGCGAGGGAGAATAGGGTATCCCCCGGTCTTATGGTATAGGCGAAGGTACCTGAAGGACAGGTTCCCGGTGGGATGACGCCAGGGATACAAATGACTTGCCCGATCATCAACGCATTTGGATTCACGCCAGGATTTGCGGCGATCAGATCCTCTACCCTGATATTGTATCTCATAGCCAGGGAGAAAAATGTATCCCCCGGCTGAATGGTATAGAGTATTCCCGTACAGGGGGGCCTTTGGCCAGGGATGCAGATGACCTGACCGATCTGAAGGTTGTTCGGGTTGATATTGGGGTTCAAGGCGACGATTTGTTGAACCGTCGTATTGAATCGTCTTGCAAGGCTAAATAGAGTATCGCCTGCAACGATGGTATAGGCAAAGGTGCCGGATGGACAATTTGGACTCATGGTTTCACCTCCTTATAACCACTATATTCCGCCTTCCCATAATTGCCACAGGATGGGCCAATGAAAATTCTCCCCATGTTTGGAGAAGGGGAGAATTTTTTTTATATAGATGCTAATTCCTATACCCTAGGGACGCAGATTCGCTGACCGATCTGTAGGTTATTGGGATCCACTCCTGGATTCGCCCTTTGAATGGCTTCCACAGTGGTATTAAAGCGCTGTGCCAATCTAAAGAAGGTATCCCCGGACTGTATGGTGTAGGCGAAGGTACCCGATGGACAATCCCTGGGCATGGATTCAGGGATGCAGATTCGCTGACCGATCTGTAGGTTATTGGGATCCACTCCGGGATTTGCCCTTTGAATAGCTTCCACAGTGGTATTAAAGCGCTGTGCCAATCTAAAGAAGGTGTCCCCGGACCGTATGATATAGGAGAAGGTGCCCGGAGGACATACTGGAGGTACGGTGGCCTCAGGGATGCAGATCCGCTGACCGATCTGTAGGTTATTGGGATCCACCCCTGGATTCGCCCTTTGAATGGCTTCCACAGTGGTATTAAAGCGCTGTGCCAGGCTAAAGAATGTATCCCCCGATCGTATGGTGTAGGCGAAGGTACCCGATGGACAATCCCTGGGCATGGATTCAGGGATGCAGATCCGCTGACCGATCTGTAGGTTATTGGGATCCACCCCTGGATTCGCCCTTTGAATGGCTTCCACAGTGGTATTAAAGCGCTGTGCTAAGCTAAAGAAGGTATCCCCCGAACGAATGATATAGGCAAAGGTGCCCGGAGGACATACTGGAGGTACGGTGGCCTCAGGGATGCAGATTTGCTGACCGATTTGTAGATTATTGGGATCCACTCCTGGATTCGCCCTTTGAATGGCTTCCACAGTGGTATTAAAGCGTTGGGCAAGGCTAAAGAAGGTATCCCCGGATCGTATGGTGTAGGCGAAGGTTCCTGGAGGACAAACTCCCGGTGTCGGTGGTTGTGGCGGAACAGAGACCTGTGGTATACAAATGATCTGCCCCACTCTCAGAGCATCAGGGTTTACCCCTGGATTTGCTGCAGCTAATTCTGCTACGGTAATATTGAATCTTCTTGCGATGGAAAAGAAGGTATCCCCTGCCTGTACCGAATAGGGTCTAGTGCCTGCCGGACAGGGTCTTGGCATCGGAGGGATGGGTAAACAGATGACCTGCCCTACCCTTAGACAATAGGGATTGACCCAAGGATTGGCTCGAATAATATCATTAACGCTGATATTGTATCTCATAGCTATACTATAGAATGTATCTCCAGCTATTATAGTATAAGGAACGGTGCCCATGGGACAACCTGGTTTACGGTAATACATAAAATTTCACCTCCTTGTTTCTCTAATAGTATATTCTGGCAGGTGCAAAAAGGTTTATAAAATAAAAGAATTATTCTTGGAGAGAATGAATAGTAGTAATTGTAAAGTGAGGTTTGAAAAAAAGGAGGGGAGACGGTTGGGTCTTATAATCTATGGTTGTTTCTATATGGGTTGTCTACTACTGGGCTTTTTTGGCATCGCACCCATCATTGTCGCTCCAACCTTTGATGATGGGTTTCCCTATATGGTTTTGGTGATATTTGGGTATACCACCCTTATTGGGCTTTTGATCCATGCCCATAGGTTGGGCCATTTAAAACGCCCCCTATTTAGTAAGCGGAAAGGGAGGATGAAGGCAGAAGAATTGGAGCTAGGGCAGGGGAAGTCCCCGGAGGAAGTACCCAAGGAAAGCTAGTAAAATGTAGGATCTACTCTTCAGCAGGTGGAGAAATGCCTATGATTTAAGAAAATTACAGACATAATGTTCGGAATTATTCAGGTTAATACCCATAATACAAG
>FZPS01000068.1_pt121 | contig 19028 bp, 19 predicted proteins | sample 1817821 | NCBI WGS metagenome assembly FZPS01 (sample SAMEA104158645, study PRJEB21678) | metagenome | place: Germany | collected 2015-04-21
AAATACATATTTAAATATCAAGCAAAAAGATATTAGGTAGTTTTTACCTAATTTAACTAATTTATAAATAGGTAATTTCTTATTTTTACATTGACAAAAGAACAAAATGTCGTTAACATTATTAAAGTAAATATTTTGCGGGCGTGGTTTAGTGGTAAAACTGGAGCTTCCCAAGCTCTCGCTGTGGGTTCGATTCCCATCGCCCGCTCCACAAAAACATAAAACTTTTGGTTTGATAGCTGTATATCAAACCATTTTTAAAATATTTGGAGAATATATGAAAAAGAAAGCAATACTTTTTGATATGGACGGTACTTTGGTAGACACTGTAGACGACCTTACCACCGCGTTAAATCACACCCTAAAAACGCTTAATTTTGCTACAAAAACGCGCGAACAGGTGCAAAGCTATTTGGGAAATGGCATAGTAGCTCTTGTAGAACTTGGACTGCCTGATGACCAAAAAGACCAATTAAGCAAAGCTGCTAAAATTTTTAAAGAGTACTATAAAGACCACCTTGCCGACTTTACCAAACCTTACAATGGCATTGTAGAGCTTATAGACTTGCTTAAACAAAAAAATTACCGCTTAGCTGTCATTAGCAATAAAATTCAACCAGCTTTAGATGAACTTGTCACAAGATTTTTTAGCAATAAATTTGAACAAATAATAGGCCAGCGAAATGACCTAAAGCAAAAGCCTTATCCCAACGGCGTCAACCTTGCTCTCCAGCTTATGGGAGTAGATAAAGATGACGCCTTATATGTAGGCGACAGCGATGTAGACCTAAAAACTGCGCAAAATGCAAAATTAGATTGCGTAAGCTGTAGCTGGGGATTTAAGACAAAAGCTGAGCTAATCTCTTATGGCGCAAAAATAATAATTGACAAGCCTATGGAATTGCTAAACCACCTATAATGTCATTTTAGGCATCTAAACTTTGCCTTATGGATATCCAAAATCAATTTAATAGTAGAAATTTTAAAATAAAAAACGCCCATTTATTAAATGGGCTTAAAATTTAGTTAGAGTATTTATGCAACAAAAAACTGACAAGCTCTAACGCTCTATTATATTCATTTTCGCTGTTTACCATAACTAAGGTAAACTCATTATTAGTGTCTATTATGTGTTTAGGACGCTTAAAAAGCCTTTGCGCTCCTCTATCTTTAGGGCTTAATTTTAGATAAAGATGCAGCTTGCCATTTATTATATTAAACTTTGCTATCATCTCTTCTTTTGCATAAAAACATTCTTTGCCTAAATATGTTCTATTTTGTATTTTACCATTTGAAATTAGCATAGATTTTATGTTTTGGTAATAGCCAAAAACATTTTTATCCATTTTCTCTTTTTGCGCTTTTATGCTTACATTTTCAAGGTTATGAATGATTATAGCGCCATTTGTTTCTTCAATATAAACGCTATCGTCTAAGTTGGAAAAATTATCCAAAATTAATGCTCCTTTTCAAAGTTGTTGTTTAAATTATAACCTAAACGCTATCATAAAATCAATAGTTTGTCTCTTTTCTTTTTTTTGCAAATATGTTATAATCAAAATTACAAAAATTAGCTGGAGGTATCAATGAAAACCATTGCTGTAATAGGTCTTGGAAGTAGGGGCACTAACTATATGCGTTTTGTGCGCATACTACATAAAAAACAAGCAAAAATCGTGGCTCTTTGCGACATTAACCAAGTTAAAGTGCAAGAGATAGGCAAAAAGTACAAAATAGACAGTGCCAACTGTTTTACCGATGAAAATGAATTTTTCAAAGAAAAACGCGCTGACGCTATATTTATTTGCACGCAAGACAATGACCATTATCGTCATTGCATGGCTGCTCTTAATTTAGGTTATCATATTTTGGTAGAAAAACCGCTGTCCTATGACATTGATGAATGTTTGGAGATAGAAAAAGTAGCAAAGGAAAAGAATTTATATGTAGTAGTTTGCCATGTTTTAAGGTACAGCAACTACTTTAGCAAAATGAAAGACCTAGTAAGAAATGGCGGTCTTGGTGAAATAATGACCATTAACCACCAAGAAAATATAGCAAACTTTCACTTTGCGCACAGCTATGTAAGAGGAAATTGGCGAAAAAGAGAAATAGCCACTCCCATTCTCATGGCAAAATGCTGTCACGATATAGACATAATTAGCTGGCTGATGGAAGCTGAAGCTGAACAAGTGCAAAGTTATGGCGCGCTTTCTTACTTTACTAAGGAAAATGCACCAAAAGACGCTCCTTATCGTTGCACTGACGGCTGTCCTGTAAAAGATTGCCCTTATAATGCAGAATACCTATATGTCACAGCGCCTTTACACAAAGCGACTTGGCTAAAGTTTTCCCCAAGAATTCTTACAGGCAAAGCGCATTCCACTAAAAAAGATGTGCTGGACGCCTTAAAAACAGGTCCTTATGGCGTATGTGTATACCGTAGCGACAATGATGTCTTTGACCACCAGTCCGTGCTTATGAAATTCCCTGACAATCGTGTAGCTACTCATACCCTTTCTGCGTTTACCGACAAATTTTATCGCAAGACGCATATCACGCTTACCAACGGCGAAATAATTGGCGACACACTAACTGGCAAACTAACTGTACATCGCTTTAATGGAAAAAATAAAGTATACCGAACAAGCTTTATACAACTGCCAGGTCATATAGAGGCAGATGCAAAAATCATAAAGTCATTTATTGCTTTATTAAACGGCACTTTACAAAACCTAGACGATGTCACCTTTGTTTCAGCAACAATACCCTCTCACCGCACCATAGTGAGAGCAGAAGAAAGCATAAAATCATGGGAATAGCTTAAAGAAAGTATTTACTCAAAAGAAAACCGCCTTTTAATAAGGCGGTTTTTTGTATTATAAATTTAATTATCTGTTTGTTTTTCCATATCCTTTTGCCGTATTTCTCCCCTTCTTATTTTACCGTTAAAGGTTTTTGGAAGTTCTTGCACAAATTCCACAATTCTTGGATACTTATATGGCGCTGTCGTATTTTTTACATGGTTTTGTAATTCTACTGCAAGTTCGTCGCTAGCTATATATCCTTTTCTTAACACTATTGTAGCTTTTACATTAAAGCCCCTAATAGCGTCTGGTACGCCAGTTACCGCAACTTCAAGCACAGCTGGATGTTCTAATAGCACACTCTCTACTTCAAAAGGCCCTATCCTATACCCTGATGACTTTATAACATCGTCATTTCTGCCTATGTAGTGGAAAAAGTTATGCTCATCGCGATTTGCTTCGTCACCAGTGTGATAATATCCACCTTTCCATGCTTTTTCATTTGCGGCGTCGTCTTGGTAGTATCCTTTAAATAGTCCGCACGGCCTATTGTCCATAGTTGCCTTTATACAAATTTCGCCCGCTTCACCTGGCATACATATATTGCCGTCTGAATCAATAAGCTCAATGTCATAGCCAAGCACAGGCAGACCCATAAAGCCAGGAACAGGTTTTGTAAATGGGTAAAGCGTACCTAGGCAAATGGTAGTTTCTGTTTGTCCAAAACCTTCATAAATCTCTAGGCCTGTCGCTTCTTTCCATGTGTTAAAAATCTCAGCATTAAGTGCTTCGCCAGCAGCGCAGCAGTGCTTAAGCGAAGTTAAGTCATACTTTGTTATGTCATTTAATAAAAGCAGTCTATACATGGTGGGAGGCACGCATAAAGTAGTAACTTTAGCCTTTTCAATAACAGAGAGAATATCAGCTCCGTCAAACTTTTCAAAATCATACACAAGCACAGAGCTTTCTCCCATCCATTGACCGTAAAATTTGCCCCACAATGATTTTAGCCAGCCTGTATCTGAAATGGTAAAGTGCAGTCCGCCGTCTATTACCCTATGCCAAAACACGCCTGTGCAAATATGCCCTAGCGGATATGTGTGGTCATGCTCTATCATTTTTGGATATCCTGTTGTGCCAGAAGAAAATGCAACTATTAAAGTATCTGTTGCCATTATTTTATCTTTGCCTTCAGGGCGGTCAAAACTATCGCTTGCATTTTCTAGCCCTTGCTCAAAATCTAGCCAGCCGTTTACTTTTTTATGTTTTGTCACCAGTCTAAACTTTACGGTAGGACAACTATCTAGCGCTTCGTCAAAGTGACAGGTGCAATCTCCGTCGCCAGTTAAAATAACAGCTTTAATGTTAGCTTTGTTACAGCGGTAAACATAATCACTTGCCTTTAGCATATGGGTTGCTTGTATAGCAACTGCGCCAATTTTGTGCAGGCCAAGCATTGCAAACCAAAACAGATAACTTCTCTTTAGTACAAGCAATACTCTGTCGCCTTTCTTTATGCCTAAAGAAGTAAAATAATTAGCGGCTTTGCTGCTATATGTCATCATATCCCTAAAGGTAAAACGCTTTTCTTTTTTGTCATTGGATATGTAGTAAAGCGCTTCTTTATTAGGCTTTGTCGTACCCAGGACATCTATGACATCATAAGCAAAGTTAAAGTCATCAGGGTATGTTATTTTGTACTGCTCTCTTGCTTCATTTAAGCTAAGGTTGTAAAATGATTCTCTTGTTCTTCCAATAAATTTTTCGTATATTGCCATCAAATATTCTCCTTTACTTCATAACTATAGCAATAAATTGTGCGTTTTGGTCGCCTTTCACTTTGAAAAAGTGGGGAATGCCAGAGTCAAAATACACGCTGTCACCTTCTTCAAGCTCATAGCGAAGGTCACCTATATAAAAGTCCATTTTGCCAGCAACCACATAGTTAAACTCCTGCCCCTCATGCGCGTTAAACTGACTTTTATCAATGGGATTATCGTTAGGGGTTACGGTAACTAAAAAAGGCTCTGCTTTCTTGTCCTTAAAAGTATAAGCAAGGTGTTTATAGTCGTATGCATTATTCTTTTTAATATGAATGCCGCGCCCCTTTTTTACTACAGCGCACCTACTAAGCTGGGGAGACTGTCCGCTCATTATGTCGGTTACATCAACGCCTAAGACAGCAGCGGCGTTATTTACAAAGCTAAAAGAAAAGTCTACTTCGCCATTTTCATAGGCTATATACTCTTTTTCTCCAATACCTGTTTTTTCTGCCATTTGCGCTGTGGTATAGTTTCTTATCTCCCTTAGCGCAGCTAGTCTTTTGCCCATTTCTTTTAATTGTTCTGACATAAAATAACTCCTTTAATATAAAATTTTATTTATAGTTATATCCTATTTCAATTGCCTTAAGATTATATTCTAAAAGATTAGCTTTTTTAGCTGACACCACTTTTTGCATTGCTTGTTTTATGTAGTCATAATCAATAGCGTCACACTCTTTTATAACTTTGCCCAAAATTATCATATTAGCTAGTCCGTCTAGCTTGTTATCTATAGCAAGCTGAGTTGCAGGAATAGCAAACACCTTTACATCATCTTTACTTACACTCTTTGTAATTATAGAGTTGTCATATACTATCATACCGCCTTTTTGCGTTTTATTTTGATACTTTTCAAGTGAGGGCAAATTTAATGCAACTAATATATCGGGTTCAGCTACAATAGGGGAGCCAATTTGCTCATCGCTTATAATTACGCTGCAATTTGCAGTGCCTCCTCTCATTTCAGGTCCGTAAGAGGGCAACCAGCTAACTTGCTTTCCTTTTAACAATCCACTATAAGCTAACAACTTGCCTGCAAAAAGTATGCCTTGACCGCCAAAACCTGCAAATAAAAAGTTTTTTGTGCTCATACTTACTTTTCCTCCTTTGTGCTATCTTTATATACGCCCAAAGGATAATAAGGCGTCATATTGTCCTCTTGCCACTTTAATGAATCCAATGGATTTTTACCCCAATTGGTAGGACAAGTAGAAAGTACTTCTATCAAAGAAAACCCTTTGCCTTCAACTTGGTTTTGAAAAGCTTTCTTAATAGCTTTTTTTGCATTTCTTACATTTCTGACATTATTGACCGCCACCCTTTCTAAATAAGTGGCTCCATCAACTTTAGACAGCATTTCGCACATCTTTACAGGAAACCCTACTTGTGTTGTATCTCTGCCATATGGCGATGTTTGCGTAACTTGTCCAGGAAGCGATGTCGGCGCCATTTGTCCGCCCGTCATGCCATATATTGCGTTGTTGACAAAAATAATGGTTATATTTTCATTTCTTGCCGCCGCATGTACTGTTTCTGCTGTGCCAATGGAAGCTAAGTCGCCGTCGCCTTGATAGGTAAACACTATATTTTCAGGATTTGCCCTTTTTACGCCTGTTGCAACAGCAGGCGCGCGGCCGTGCGCTGCTTGCACCATATCGCAGTCAAAATAGTTATAGGCAAACACAGAGCATCCAACAGACGCTATCCCTATTGTTTTATGTTGTATTCCAAGTTCATCTATAGCTTCTGCTACCAAGCGATGAATAATGCCATGGGTACAGCCTGGGCAATAATGCATAGGCATATCAACTAAAGACTTTGGTTTTTCAAATACTATCATTGTTTACCTCCATCGACTTCAATAATCTTTTGTAAAATCTCTTCAGGCGACATAATCATTCCGCCCGACCTTGAGCAAAGAGTGACAGGACGCGAGCAGTTTATAGCAAGCTTTACATCATCTATCATTTGTCCCATGCTAAGTTCTACCGAAATAAACGCCTTAACTCTTTTAGCCGTTTGCGCCAACACTTCATTTGGGAAAGGCCAAAGCGTAATAGGTCTTATCATGCCTGCCTTTATACCTAGTTTTCTACCGGCGTTAACAGCGTTTTTAGACACTCTTGACGCTATGCCAAATGCCACAATGCAAATTTCAGCATCTTCAGTTAGGTACTCTTCATATAGCGTCTCTTCTTTAGCTATTTTATTATATCTTTCATACCTTGCCTTGTTCCACTCTTCCAATTCTTCAGGGCGCAAGCAAAGAGAATTTACAATATTTTTTGTGCGCTTGCCATAAGTTCCCGTAACCGCCCAACTTTTATCATATGTAGCGTTTTTGCTTTGATTTAGAGAAACAGGCTCCATCATTTGCCCTATTGTGCCGTCTGACAAAAGCATGACAGGCATACGGTACTTATCGGCTAAGTCAAAGCCCTTAAAGGTAAGGTCTACCGTTTCTTGCACAGAATTTGGCGCAAGCACAATAAGTTTATAGTCGCCATGCCCGCCACCTTTTATTGCTTGAAAATAATCAGCTTGAGATGGCTGTATTCCGCCAAGACCAGGTCCGCCCCTTTGCACATTTACAATAAGAGCAGGCAAATCGCACCCAGCTAGGTAAGATATACCTTCACTCTTTAGAGATATACCGGGACTTGAGCTAGAAGTCATTGTTCTTTTTCCAGCAGCCGCGCTCCCTATTACCATATTTATAGCCGCTATTTCGCTTTCAGCTTGCAAAAACACTCCGCCAACCTTTGGCATGCGTCTTGCCATATACGCAGCAATTTCTGTCTGTGGCGTAATAGGATAGCCATAATAATGCTTACATCCTGCCATTATTGCAGCTTCAGCTAGCGCTTCATTTCCTTTCATCAATACTTTATCTGCCATTTTTTATCCTCACTTTTCTACCGTAATCACAACATCAGGACACATGGTCGCGCAAAACACGCACGCAATGCAGTCTTCTTGTCTTGTTATTTCCGCAGGGCGATAACCCTTTGAGTTAAGTTTTTCTTTGGAAAGCTGTAAGATTTTTTTTGGACACACGCTAACACACAGTCCGCATCCTTTACATCTCTCTTCCTTAAATGTTACCTTTGCCATTTTTTCTCCTTTATTGCCAACTGCCATACTTTATTATTTGCATTGGCATTAAGTTTTTTATATTTCCTTGTAAGCTATGATACAAATCTTCTCTAATGCAAGTAAATTTTATCTTTAAGCCTGTCTTATTAGACACTTCTTCTATAAATGCTATGCTATCTAGCACAGTTTGAGCCGTAGTTTCATTGCCTAAGTTAGAGTTGTTTACAATGCCGTTAAACTTTATATTGCACGCTCTTTCTATCTCATCTTTTATATTAAGCACGCCATCTATATCTTTAGTTTCAAAGCGATATTTATTGACAACAAGCAGCATATCATAATTGTTTTCGGCTATTATATCTTTAGCATACCTGCCCAAAGCAAGCGCTCCTCTGTCATCTCCGCCAACATCTACAACAGCGTGCTTTTTTCTATTGTCCACAATGCCATAATTGCCTGCTTCCATAGCTGGCACATCTACATTGGTTGCCGCGTACTTTGACGCTACAAGCTCTACCCCATACTTATCTAGCAAATTCTTACCATCTACTGTGCGAAAATAGGGATTTACTATGTCAAGGTCATAAATGGCTGTGTCTATTCCTTTGGTTTTAAGCAAAATTGCATAGTTTATCGCAGCGTTTGTCTTGCCGCTGCCATAATGCCCCATAAACAAAGTAATCCGTCTTATATCTTGCACCTTAATCTACCTTATAGCACCAATTAAATTTATCTTCTTTAAGACCAGCTTGAATGCCTGTTAACTCATCATAAAGCTTAGCTGTTAGTTCACCTATCTCATTGTTGTTTATAATGTAGTCAACACCTTGATAATTTAATAGCCCAATAGGCGATATTACCGCCGCTGTGCCTGTTCCCCACGCTTCTTGCAGTCTGCCCTCTTTAACAGCCTCAGCTAGCTCATCTATGGAAATTTCTTTCTCAATTACTTCATAGTTCCAGTCTTTTAAAACTTCAATTATTGACTTTCTGGTAATTCCGGGAAGCACGGAACCTGTTAACTTAGGCGTATAAACTTTGCCGTCTATCATAAACATTACATTCATGCTGCCAACTTCTTCAACATATTTTCTCTCCACGCCGTCCAGCCATAACACTTGAGAAAATCCTTTTTCCGATGCCTTGGTTGCCGCGCGGTTGCTTGCAGCGTAGTTTCCACCGCACTTTGCGTATCCTGTACCCCCTCTTACCGCCCTTACATCTTTTGTTTCAACAGTAATCTTTACAGGGTTTATGCCTTCAGCATAGTAGTTGCCTACGGGAGAGGCAATAATAACAAACATTGCCCTATCTATAGTGCGAAGTCCAAGTAATGGGTCATTGCCAAACAAAAAGGGACGCAAATAAAGCGATGTGCCTTTTTGCCTTGGCACCCAGTCTTTTTCAAGCTTTACAAACTCATGCAATGCTTTTAGCCCAAACTCTTCATCAAGCTGGGGCAAGCACAATCTTTCTGCCGACATATTCATTCTCTTTACATTTTCAAGTGGCCTAAACATTTGCACTACGCCTTTTTCTGTCCTATATGCTTTCATTCCTTCAAACACTTCTGCGCCATAATGCAAAACAGTGGACGCAGGGTGTATATCAAGGTTGCCAAAAGGCACTATCCTTGCGTCATGCCACCCTTTTTCTGCGGTGTAATCAGTAATAAACATATGGTCTGTAAAATATTTGCCAAAGCCTAAATTGCTTTCGTCAGGCTTTGCCTTAGGGCTTGTTGTTTTTGTTATACTTATGTCTAACATTTGTTCCCTCCTAAAAAATTAATTTTTATTTAACGCTTTAAGTTTAGCTTCGGCAGCTTCTCTCATTTTGTATTTTAGTATTTTGCCTGCGGCATTTGTGGGGAAACTGTCGGTAAATTCTATATACTTTGGCACTTTATGCCTTGCCATTCTCTCTAAAGAAAATTGCCTTAACTCCTCTTCAGTCATACTTTGTCCTTCTTTAAGTATGACATAGGCATAAGCTTCTTCACCATACACTTTATCGTCTACCCCAACCACTTGAACATCTTGCACTTTAGGGTGAGTGTAGATAAAGTCCTCTATTTCCTTGGGGTAAAGGTTTTCTCCGCCCCTTATTATCATATCTCTAAGCCTGCCTGTTATTTGGAAGTTGCCATCAGGTCTGCGAAGCGCTAAGTCGCCAGTATGCAGCCAGCCATCTTCATCTATTGCATTAGCTGTCGCTTTTGGCATTTTATAATACCCTTTCATAAGGTTATACCCGCGCACTACAAACTCTCCTATTTCGTTATCGGGCAATTCTTTATTAGTTTCTGGGTCAACAATCTTACACTCTATGTTAGGAAGGGGACTACCTACTGTGCTTACCCTAACTTCAATTGGGTCATCGGTACTGCTTTGCGTACATCCAGGAGAAGATTCCGTCTGTCCAAACACAATAGTAATCTCTTTCATATTCATTTTTTCTTGCACATCTCTCATAACAGAAACAGGGCATAAACTGCCTGCCATAATTCCTGTGCGCATATATGAAAAATCAGTTTTTGCAAAATCTTCATGGTTGAGCAACGCAATAAACATTGTAGGCACGCCATTAAAACAAGTTATTCTTTCTTGATTTATGCACGCAAGCGCAGGCTTTGGCGAAAAATAAGGCAAGGGCAGCAGCGTTGAACCATGCGTCATACACGCTGTCATAGAAAGCACCATGCCAAAACAGTGGAACATCGGCACTTGAATCATCATTCTGTCTGCAGTAGACAAGTCCATTCTGTCCCCTATGCACTTGCCATTGTTTACAATGTTATAGTGCGTCAGCATTACTCCTTTTGGAAAACCTGTGGTGCCTGATGTGTATTGCATATTGCAAACATCGTGCTTATCTACATTTGCAGCCCGCCTATACACTTCTTCTAGCGGCACTTTCTTTGCGTAAGCTAAAGACTCTTCAAAGGTAAGAGAACCTTTTTGGCTAAACCCGCAAGTTATGACATTTCTTAAAAACGGCAACCGCCTAGCATGTAAAGACTGGCCTTTTTTAAGAGTGGCAAGTTCAGGGCACAACTCATTTATTATTTGAGCGTAATTAGAATCTCTATACCTTTCTATCATAACAAGGGTATGAGTGTCAGACTGGCGAAGCAAGTACTCAACTTCATGAATTTTGTATGCGGTGTTTACAGTGACAAGCACTGCGCCAATCTTAACAGTTGCCCAAAATGTTATAAACCACTCCGGTATGTTAGTTGCCCAAATTGCAACATGGTCGCCTGGCTTTACGCCTAAAGCTATCAAAGTTCTTGCAAAGGTATCTACATCATCTCTAAACTCTGCATAAGTGCGAGTATAATCTAAAGTGGTATACTTAAATGCGTATTGATCAGGAAATTCCGCTACCACTTTATCAAGCATTTGAGAAAATGTATAATCAATTAATACATCTTTTTCCCAAATATATCTGCCTGTTTTTCTCTTATTGTAATAAATCTTTTTTTGCCAAGACGGTATTTCTTCAAAACTGCCCATATAGCTTACAAACTGTGGCAAAACTATATCGCCGTCGGCAAAATCCTCTATCCAAGAGGGCTGAAGTTCTAAAGACATAGATTTTTCATAGTTTATAGAACGCAAAGAGTCAAACACGCTGTTTAGCGGCAGCTCTCCTTCACCAAGCAAGCAATAAACTATCTTATCGCCATTTTTCTTGCTGTCTTTTATATGCAAATGCCTTATGTATCCGCCCAAGTTTTTTATAGTGTCTTCAGGGCTTTCGTTTGCAAAATGATAGGTATGATGTATATCCCAAAGAGCAGCAATATAATCTTGCGCAAAATAATCAAGCACATTTTTAAGGCGCGTAGTGTCTGCATAAATGCCCATTGACTCTATAAGCAGCGTAACTTTATTATTGGTCGCTATCGGCAGCACCTTTTCTATAATTTCTATTATTTTTTTATCAATAGCCAGGCTATCTAAGTTTTGCTCTTTGCTGTTATAAGCATGCAAGCGGATATAAGGGCAATTTAAGTCTTTTGCAAGCTCAATAAGCCTTTCTATCTCTGCAATTATATTTTGACTATTTTGATAATCAGCTAAATTGCTTACTGCGTCAAGGCAACAAATTCTTAGTTTGTTTTCATTAAGCTTTCTTAAAGTTTTTGCAATATTCTGCTTGCAAAAAGGCTCTTCTTTATCAAAACTTGAATGATTAATATCGTGTATCTCTATACCTTTTAGCTTGTTTTCCTTTGCAATTTGCACCAATTCATCAAAACTAAAACTCCAGCCATTAGTGGAAAATGACAAATTCATATTTTACTCCTTGTACTCTATTTTGTTAAGCGCGTTTAGGTAAGCCTTAATGCTTGCTCCTATAATATCGGTGGAAACGCCGCGGCCAGAATAAAGTTTGCCGCCGTCGCGAAGTTTTACCAGCGCTTCACCAATTGCTTCTCTTCCTTCAGTAATTGCCTGAATTTGAAAATCGTCAAGTTCATAGTGATGTCCTGTAATATTTTCTATTGCCTTAAAAGCTGCATCAATAGGCCCGTCGCCATTGCTAAGACCATACATCTCTTTACCTTCTTTTTGCAGTGATACGCTTGCTGTGGACACTAGTATATTACCGCTGTTTATCACATAGTTATTTAGCTTGTAAGTAGCTGAAACTTGCAATGCCGTGCTTGCAATAATAAAATCAAGCTCTCTTAAGTTAACGCTCTTTTTCTTAGATAATTTTACATATTCTTCATAAACTTTTGCGCTGTCGTCAGCATTTAAGTCATAGCCTCTATTTTTAATAATTTCATTTAGCTCTTCTTGAGTAGCTGACGGGTTTAAGCTTTGACTGTCGTCATCAGGCAGTTTATCTTGCTTGTCTGTTTTTTGTGTTTTAGTAAGCATTGCAATACGGCTAGCAGACCGCACAAGCGCTGTAGTGTTAAGACCAGAATATACATTTAGCCTGTCGCCTAATGTGCTAACTAATTGCGCTATCACTTCAAGCTTTGGCGCGCTTCCGCCAGTAACTGAGCATTTTATACCAATAGCGCCAGCTTTAATTCCTGCAAATACGCAAGACGCTGCAAGCGACAAATTGTTGTTGCAAAGTATAGCTAAGCTAACATTGCTTAAAGCAGGCACTTTGTTATATAAATCTTGTAAAAAACTATAATACTCTTGGCTAAGCAATGTGCCTGCATGGTCGCTTATAGTAATTATAGTTGCACCTTTATCTATAGCTAAAGCTACCATTTTTGCCAAAAAGTCAAAGTCACTCCTTGTGGCATCTTCAAAAGAAACTTCCACATCGTCAATATAGTATTTTGCGTGGCTAATAAGCTTGGTCATAGTCTCTAGCACTTTATCGGGCTTTTGGTGATAACTATATTCCATTTGCGCAAAAGACGCAGGGATACTAATTGCAATCCGCTTATGCTTTGCGCCTTGGATAGCATTCCACACCTTGTCTATTTCTTGCGTGGTTTTGCCTGCAAAACAAGTAAGTACGCTGTTTTTTAGAAATGTTGCTATTGTCCTTGATAAAACAAGGTCTGTCTTATCTTCAAATGATGGTTGCAGTTCTATACTGTCTACCTTAAGCTCATCAAGCCTTTTTGCTATCTCCAATTTTTCTTTAAAACTTAATCCGTTCTCTCCTAAACGCATGGATATATCGGATATAAATAATCTTTTCATAATTAGGTCTCCGTATCTTTTATTTTTTATCTGTGTAATTTTATAATTTTTTAATAAACAAGTCGCCGCTTACAGTGCTTACTTTTATTTCAGCCAAGCCGTCACCATAAATATATTTGCCTTTGCCTTGAGTTGTGGTGGCAAAGCTGTTTTCAATTTCCCCTGACACTGTGCTAAAGTCAAGAGTAAATCCGCTATCTGGAAGCGTAAGATAAACTTTTGCGCTTATTGCATCAACTTCAATGACGCTAGGCATAACGCTAGGCGTAAAATTTAAGTCACCGCTTGTTAGCTCTGCAGTAAGGTCAGTTATTTCAGAATTAGCTACCACAATTTCTTGTGAAATGCTCTCCAAGCTAAGTCCGCCCATTTGGCAACCTATGACACTAATTTTGCCAGAAACTGAATCTATGTCGCAAAAAGCAACTTTGTTATCTTGCAAATCTATATCGCCGCTTACGCTTTCTATGTCTATATTAGCAGCTCTTATATTCTTAATGTCTACACCTGTGCTAACCGCGTTTATCTTGATATCCTTAAATTTATTTGCCTTATCGTTTGGAACTGTTATTTGCAGCGTCTTCTCTAAATCAAGGTCTTTTAGCTGCAATTTTGGCGCGGCAAACTTTATGCTAAGCTCACCTTCGGTTAAAAGATAGCGCATTTTTTCATTTTGTTGTAGTTCTCTATTTCCTACTTCCTTAACTGTAACAGTATCCACATCAGCTGGAATAATTTTAATTTTTCCGTTTATCCAGTCTATGTCAATTGAGTGCAAATCTTGGGGGGAAAAATTACTGTCACCAACTAAATAGTCTTTATAATTTGCCCAGCTAGAATAATAGCTGTATTCACATGACGCAAATCCTAGCATTGCAAGGCAAATTACCGCCATAAGCAATACAACCTTAAAATTTTTCACTTGACTTTTTCTCCTTAACATAAAGTTAATTATTCATATAATTATACCAAGTCATTTTACTTTATACAACTATTTTATAGTAAAAAGATAGTAGTCTAAAAAAGTAAAATACTAGAAAATAAGTCTTTTCTATATTCGTAAAATATGGATTTTACGAAAACAAAAAACTTACGCATACCTTTTAATAAAAGTTTTTCTTAGCGTAAGTTTAGCTTAAGTAATACTCTTAATTTTGTTTCTACTTTACAAAGTAAGCTTTATTTATTACTTGATTTTCTCTTGGCCTATCGTTAGAATCTGTCTTTGCCATAGCTATTTTATCCACCGTCTCTATGCCTTGCACCACCTTGCCAAAAGATGCGTATTGCCCATCTAAAAATGTGGCGTCTGCGTGGCAGATAAAAAACTGAGAAGATGCTGAATTAGGCATTTGACTTCTTGCCATAGAAATTACTCCGCGCCTGTGCGACAGTGTATTATTAACGCCATTTATGGCAAATTCTCCTTTTATTTGCTTATCGCTGCCGCCATAGCCTGTGCCTGTAGGGTCGCCGCCTTGTATCATAAACCCTTTAATCACTCTGTGAAAAATAAGCCCGTCATAAAACTTTTTTGTAATCAAAGATTTAAAGTTTTCTACCGTTATAGGCGCAGCTAAGCTATCAAGCTCAATTACTATGTCGCCAGCTGAAGTCTCTATCTTGACTAGGTCAGTGCTTTCATTATTTTGAACAAACTCCATAAATATCTCCTAAATGAATTTTTTTATAAATATTTTGCTATTTATAATAATAGTATTCGCTATTTTCAGGGCTTGTGTTGTGGTTTTCCACAATGAGAATTTTTGACTCAGGCGTCATAAACACGCTATGCCAAACATCTCTTTTGACATTATAAATTTTGCCCTTTTCCATAGGCAAATGCTTCATATCTTTGCCAATAATTAGCGTAGCTTCTCCATTTAGCAGCACGAAAACTTCATCGGTTAGATGATGCCTTTCAAGAAACTTTAGCTTTGTCCTTTCCGTTTGGTCGCCATAATTAAGAAAAGCCACCCTCCAACCGTCAGAATTCATAGTGGGGTCATAGTTTGGACCATTGTACTCAAAAATCTCAACTTCTCTTTCCATTTTTTGCTCCTTAAAAATAATTTACTTTTTTACTTTAGCATTTTGAACCTTATTAAGTCAACATTACTGAATAAATGCCAACAAAAACAGCAACTGCTTTTTTTACTGATTTTGTTTTTGCTGTTTAAATTTTTTTATAAGCCTAATAATATTTAGCGATAGCAACGCTATAAATACCGCAAACCAAAGTATGCCCGTTGACCACTTTAGCGTGGTAAATACGCTTATTGCTTTGCTAAGATTGGCGCTAATGTTTGGATAAGATGATATTGCTATTTCAATTAGCGTATTTTCAATAAGGTCTAAGCTAGAAGGCAATAAAGGGAAGACAACCCAAACCCATTTTGCCGAAGTAACAAGCCTTGTTATAGACATCATAACCATACAGTAAGAAACTAGAAAAAAGTAGTCTATTATGTGAAAAACAGTATATTGGGCTCTGCCTTCTGCGCCAAGATTTGATAAAGTCTCTTTTATATAGCTAGGCGGATAAAACCATTTTCCGTCCATTACTTCAATGCCTTTTTGCGGCGCAATAGCACCTAGATTGGTAAACATAATTATATAGCCTACTACCATAAAAAAAATAGTGGACACTGCCACAAAAATTGCTTTGTTATGCTTTATAAAAAACTCTTTCATAATTTAATACTCCTGCGATATTTAGTTAAATGCTGCATAATATAAAATTATAGCATATTAAATTGCGAAATAATATGATTACAGCATAATTTTACATAATATTTTAGCCGATATTGATATAAATAAAATCATTATGTTATAATAAACAAAAACGGGGTATATAAATGAAAATTTCTTTTCTAGGCGCCGCGCAACAAGTTACGGGTAGCTGTTTTTTATTAGAGCATCAAGGTATTAAAATTTTAGTTGACTGCGGAATGGAACAAGGGCCGGATATTTTTGAAAGACAAAATTTTTCTGTGTTGCCATCATCTATTGATTGTGTGCTATTAACACATGCGCATATAGACCATTCAGGACTGCTTCCGCTACTTTATGCCGACGGGTTTAGAGGCATTGTGTACACAACATCGGCAACTAAACAGCTATGTAACATCATGCTAAAGGACTCAGCGCACATTCAAGAAATGGAAGCTGAATGGAAAAACCGCAAAGCTCAAAGGAGAAATGGCGAAATAAGCGTACCGCTATATACTATGCAGGACGCTGAAAATGTCATGACGCTATTCCGCACCTATGAGTATAATCAAAGCTTTATTATAAACCGTGACATTAAAGCGCGCTTTTTAGATGCGGGGCATTTGCTTGGCTCTTGTCACATAGAGATAACTTATGTAACTGACGGCAAACAAAAGACCATAGTCTTTTCTGGCGACATAGGCAATTTGGACAGACCGCTCATTAACAATCCTACCTTTATAGAAAATGCTGACTATATCATAATGGAATCTACCTACGGCGACCGCGACCACGACATAGCGGTCGACGCAGTAACTAGGCTAGCTAGCATTATTCAAAGCACCTTTGACCAAGGCGGAAAGGTAATAATTCCTTCCTTTGCAGTAGGCAGAACGCAAGAGTTGCTATACTATATAAGACAAATTAAAGAACAAAACCTTGTGCAAGGCTTTGGCGATTTTACCGTCTATTTAGACAGTCCATTAGCTATTGAAGCTACAAACATATTTGAAAACATAGACAGCAGTTATTATGACCAAGATACTTTGGAACTTATAAAAAAGGATATTAATCCAATTGGTTTCTCAGGCCTTAAGCTTTCCCTTACCAGCGAAGACAGCAAACTTATAAACCTAAGCCAAACTCCCCATGTCATAATTTCGGCAAGCGGTATGTGCGAAGCTGGCAGAATAAGACACCACTTAAAACACAACTTGTGGAAAAAGAATAACACTATACTTTTTGCAGGATACCAAGTGCAAGGCACGCTTGGACATACCATACTATCGGGAGCTGAATCAGTTAAGCTGTTTGGCGAAGTAATTGCTTGTAACGCTAGAATTATGACGCTTGACAATTCAAGCGCGCACGCTGATAGAAGCACGCTTATAAAATGGCTATCTAAGCTAAAAAAGGCACCCAAACGCATATTTTTGGTACACGGAAACAGCCGTGCTTGTGAAATGCTTGCAGAAAAAATAAGGCAAGAATATAACTATAACGCCATTTGTCCCTACTTTGGCGAAGCGTATGACTTAGAACAAAACATAAAGACTGAAAATGCCATAAAGCGTGTTAGCTCTAAGAGAAAAGGCAAGCTTTCAGTAAAGCAAACGCCCTTTAATAAACTGCTTCATGAATTAAGACAGCTTACCCTTGTTGTAAATGAAAGTGAAGGCAGAGCGAATAGAGATTTGGAAAAATTTGCAAAACAGTTGCATGAGCTTAGTGAATGGTGGAAAAGGTAAATTAGCCTAAAACAATATCTTTTACTATTTGTCTTGCTTCTTTGCCTTCAGGAATGGGAAAAAGCGCAAAGACATGGAGCATATTGGGATATTCAAAATAATCTAGAGGTATTTGTTTTTGTCGCGCTAACTCTACAAAAAGACGGGCGTCTGGCAACAAAATTTCCGCTGTTCCCATAAATAGTGTAATTGGCGCTAAGTTATCAAAACTGCCAAAAAGCGGACTGACTAAATAATTTTCTAAATTTTCTTTACCGCCTGCATAGCTTTCTATCTTTACTTTAAGAGAGTCAAGTCCAAGCATAAGGTCCTTTTTTTGATAATTTGCAATATCGGGATTATCTAGTTTTGCGTCCATAACAGGACTAAAAAGCACAATGTTTTTAGGTTGTGGTATGTCATTCTCATTAAAATATTGGCAAATAGAAAGGGACATTGACGCGCCTGCGCTGTCGCCCATTACTGTAATATATTGGCTTTCTACACTCTTAATTAAGTCAAGATATGCATTAACTACCATAGAAGTTGTTTTTTCAAAAGTATAATTAGGCGCTTTTGGATAAATAGGCATAACTATGGCTGCGCCTGTTTCTTTACTTAATTTTTTAAGAAAATTAAAATGAAAAACAAGGGGCTGTTCAGAATAAGCTCCGCCATGCAAATAAAAGATAGTGTTTTTTTCAGTGGAGTTTTTGTTAAATACCACCACTTCAAAACCATCTATTTTGTATATGTCTAAGTTGTAAGTTTTGATATATCTTTTAGGAACTGTATAATTTTCATTGATTTGACGATTTTTTTCTAGTCTTTTATACCCCCATTCTTGACTATTGTGAAGATTATTGTAATTAAGCAGAACAAAAACGCCGTTTACAAATACCGACTGGTAACTATGCCCTGTGCCCTCTGCACACACCACAAAAGATGTAAAGACTATACCAAGTATTAATAATACGGTAAATAATGAAATTAAAACTTTTCTTTTTGTTGTCTGCATTGTCACCTTAATTAAATCTTTAAGTACCTAATAATTATACCACAAAAAAAGAAAATTCAAAACAAAACAGCCATATTTACATGGCTGTCAATTATTCTACTTGCTCTTTTTTTTGAAAGAAATAAAGTAGCTAAGCAAGCTAAATATAAACACAG
>FZPS01000229.1_pt265 | contig 19018 bp, 16 predicted proteins | sample 1817821 | NCBI WGS metagenome assembly FZPS01 (sample SAMEA104158645, study PRJEB21678) | metagenome | place: Germany | collected 2015-04-21
GATGTACACGGCGTTCAGCCAGGTGCGCGAAGGCATCGAAGATGAAGAGGATGACGAGTATAAAGAAACCACATTTGTGCGCATCGTCCGCAAGGTTTTCCCTGTAACGGACGGCTTCCTGTCAGACAAGATGCTGCATCGGCACGCGGGTAAAACCTACCTTACGCCAATGCTACTGGTCATCATCGCGCTGGGATCCGCAGACATCATGTTTGCGTTTGACTCTATCCCCGCAATCTTTGGTCTAACGAACCAGGCGTACCTGGTGTTCGCAGCAAACGCGTTTTCACTACTGGGCTTGCGCCAGCTGTACTTCTTGATCGATGGACTGCTGGAAAAGCTCGTGTACCTGCACTTTGGTCTAGCCGCCATTCTGGCATTCATTGGCGTGAAACTAATCCTGCATGCTCTTCACGAAAACGAAGTTCCCTTCATTAATGGGGGTCAATCGTTCGACGTGCCAGAAATCGGTATCCCCGGTTCACTCGCGTTTATTGGGATCACACTGCTGATCACGGTTGTGGCGTCTCTCTTGAAGACTCGCTATGACAAGAAGAAAGGCATCACTGCTTAGCGGTTGCGTTTCGGATCAGTCTCACTGCAAACAAATGTCTGTGTGAGACGTTAGGATCATCATTGTGAGCAATGTAGATTCCACCTCCGAGCGCTTCGCGGGCCTTGTTGGCCGAACCGATGAAGAAGCCGCTCGCGCCAAGCAGCTAGGGGAGACCAACTACGTTGTCAGGAGCAGTTCCCGCCCAATAAAGCTCATTATCAAGAGCAATATTTTCACGCTGTTCAACACGATCCTGACCTCAGCTGTGCTGGTGGTCCTAATCGTTGGAAACTGGCGAGACGCAGTGTTCGGGATCGTCATGGTCACCAACGCGCTGATCGGAATCCTTTCTGAAATCAGAGCAAAACAAGTTCTGGATAACCTCGCGATTCTTGAAGCGCCCCGGTCAGCCGTAATACGAGATGGCACCGAAAAAGTCATTCCGTCCGATGACATCATCCACGAAGACCTCGTCGTGTTGCGATCAGGGGATCAAGTTCCAGCCGATGGAAAAATCCTGCGCAGCCACGTCCTCAAGATTGATGAATCGATGCTGACCGGTGAGTCCATTCCGGTTCGAAAAGAAAAGGGTGACCAGGTACTTTCTGGCACGACTGTCATCGCCGGAGAGGCCGTTTACGTCACCGAAAAGATTGGTTCAGAAGCCTACGCAAATCAGCTCACGAAAGAGGCCAAGCAGTTCAAGAAGGCGCAGTCAGAAATCGCTGACGGTATCAACGTTATCCTGAAGTGGATTTCGTGGGTCATTCTTCCATTCCTGATCCTGCTGGTGGTTTCGCAGTTGCGCTCCGATGAAGGCACCACCTGGAAACAGGCGATTGTGCTGGCCGTGGCCGGCATTGTGGGCATGATTCCGCAGGGTCTCGTCCTACTCACGTCCCTAAACTTTGCACTAGCTGGCGCAAAACTCGCACGCAAAAAAGTGCTGATCCAAGAGCTCAACGCCGTTGAGGTCTTGGCCCGTGTCGATCGGCTTTGCCTGGACAAGACGGGAACCCTTACATCCGGGGAGATCTCACCAAGAGCCCTAATCGCCCTCGACAAATCAAAGGAATCACGGGCACGATCCGTTCTGGCGAGGCTTGTTGGGGACGCGGAAAATGAGACCGCGCGGGCAACGCAGATCGCTTTGAAGGACGATCAGCCCGCCGACGTCGACATTTACGTGCCATTTGATTCGATTCGGAAATGGTCCGCGGCAAGTACATCGGATGGTTCGTGGTACTACGGAGCTCCAGAAATCATCACACGCAACGCTAAGAACTTCGAAGAGGCCGACAAAACGGTCACCAAGTATGCGGAGACTGGGGCGCGCGTTATCTGTCTAGCGCATTCTTCCAGCCAGAAATTAAATGAGGACGACCCGCAGCTACCCCAGGATCTCACCGCCGTATTGATCGTCGTTCTTGAAGAAGAGATTCGCGAGGACGCTGCTGAGACTGTCGAATACTTTCTAAAGCAGGGCGTTCGGATCAAGGTGATCTCTGGCGATAATCCGGCGACTGTGGGAACTATTGCTAACCGCGTCGGCGTGCGCGGCGCCGACCCCGTGAAGGTAATGGATGCTCGCGACCTGCCCGAAGGTGAAGATGAGCTTGCTGAGATTGTGGAGGAATACGACGTCTTCGGGCGGGTGACGCCTGAGGTGAAGCGGGCTATGGTGAAGGCTCTTCAGTCGAAGGGGCACACGGTTGCGATGACAGGGGATGGCGTCAACGACATTTTGGCGCTGAAGGATTCTGACCTGGGAATCGCAATGGGTTCTGGCGCGCAGGCTACGCGCGCGGTCGCGAAGCTGGTTTTGATTGACGGTAAGTTTTCGAAGCTTCCCCGCGTGGTTGCCGAAGGCAGGCGCATTATCGCGAATATGGAGCGCGTGTCGGCCCTGTTCCTTACGAAGACGACCCTGTCCGCTTTTATTGCGGTGCTGGTCGCAGTGTTTATGTGGAGGTATCCGTTCTTACCGCGCCACCTCACGGTCATCGGCAGTTTGACGATCGGGATTCCGTCATTTTTCTTGGCTCTTACGCCAAACCATGGAAGATACAGATCTGGGTTCTTGAAGCGGACGCTCTACATTGCGATACCTTCGGGCTTGGCCCTTGGAACCGCGGGAATTGTCGCTCATCGTCTGTACGCTGTCGGAGCTCCAAATATTGCCTCAACAGTGGCCACACTGACAGTAATCGCCTCCGCCCTCTATCTTCTGTCTGTTATGTCGCGCCCAATTGTTGCGTACAGGGCGGCAATTCTCTTCAGCATGGTGGGTGCCGCTGTTGGGTTAGTGCTGATTCCTCCGGTGAGGAAGTTTTTTGCCCTGACCTGGCCTACCGCAACCGAGTGGTTCACGATCATCATCATTGCTTCGGTTACGTGCATGGCGATCGAAGGAATCTATCAGTACCACAAGCAAAGGTTCGGAGCTGCAACAAGAATCGTGAGCTCGCTGGATGAGAATCAGGAATAGAAATAAGGCGCTACTGCACACCTAAGTAGTGCAGTAGCGCCTTATCCGGAGCCTAGAAGGGAACTCCACAACGCAGAATCGTATTTGCGTACGGTGATGCCTCACCCGTACGAACGACAAATGCGCACTGTGGAATTAGTTCCTTCAAGGCCTCGTGGCTGACAGTGACTCGTTGCCCGAGCAAGTCGGCGCGGCTGTCGAACCAGTCTTGCACCGGAGTCCTCGCCGATTCGCTTGCGATCGTGTGGGACTCGATAACCAGCTCACTTAGCATTGCGTCAAGCACTTCGGTAAATGAAGGTACTCCGGCAACGACTGCTAGGTCCACGGTTGGTACCCCTGCAGGGATGGGGAGGCCGCAATCAGCTATAGCCACGAGCTGTGTGTGTCCAAGTCCGGCCATTCTTCCAGCGAGTTGTACGTTTAGGATCCCTTGCTTCTTCATTTTGAGAGATCCTCAGCACTTGGATATGAAGGTTGCGCACCGTGATGGCGAACCACCCACGCACCAACCTGATTACCAATTCTGGTGGCATCCTCAAGGCTATCGCCGGTAGCTAGACGGGCAGCAACTGCTCCTACAAAAGCATCTCCGGCTCCAGTCGTGTCAACGGCCTGAACCTTTTCAGCTGCCACTTCTGTGTATCCCTTGTCAGTGATAACAAAAGATCCTCTGGATCCCAGAGTCACTATCAGGGATTTAGCACCCTCGTCGATTAGCTTCCTCGCCAAATCTATTTCTGAAAGGTCAGAGAAATCATCGCCAAACAGAGATCTTGCCGCGAGGCGTAGTTCGTGCTCGTTCAAGACAAGGGGATCGGCGCCAAGTAGTACATCACGATCTAATTCGCCCCACGGAGCAACATTCAGCACAACCCGAACGCCTCTATCCATGGCTGAACGCGCAGCAGCCTCGGTAGTCTCCCGTGAAAGTTCGCCTTGAAGCAGCAGAATGTCATCTTCTCTAAAACTAGCGATGGCTGCTTTCGCATCATCAGGTGAGACTAATGAGTTTGCACCCGCAATGTAGACGATGGTGTTCTCTCCGTCATCGGACACTGTAATGACTGCCAAGCCGGTCGTGGAGTCCGAGGTAACCTTCACCAAGCTGAGGTCCACGCCGGCTTCATCAAGCAGTTTTAGCGCAACGTCGGCATTGGAATCATCACCGACTGCACCCACCATTGTGACATCTGCGCCTAGCAATCGGGCGGCCAGCGCCTGGTTCGCACCTTTGCCACCGGGAGCCTCCGATACTGAAGAACCAGCTAAGGTCTCACCCGGATTCGGATGACGTTCAACGTGAGAGATTAGATCTAGATTGATTGATCCAACGACAACGATCCGACTCATCAGTTCATGAACTCCTCAACATTTTCAGCTGTAACAGTCTTTACCTCCACCGGAGTTTCGGACTCAACGTCCTCTCCATTAATAAGTTTCAATGCGAGCTCGATAGCCTTGCGCCCTAGTTCAGCGGGCTGTTGCGCAATCGTTCCGTACAGGGTGCCTTCCTTTATTGCACTCATTGCTCCATCGGTGCCGTCAAAGCCAAACACGAATACTTCCTTGCCGGCCCGGTCACCTAGCGCTTGAATGGCTCCAAGAGCCATCTCGTCATTCTCAGCGAAGATTGCTACCACGTCCGGGTGCGACTGAAGCAGGTTCGTAGCGACGTCGAGCCCCTGGGCGCGGTCAAAGTTAGCAGGCTGGCTGGCTACGACGTTGATATCTGGATACTTTGCGATTCCTTCGCTGAATCCTGCGCCGCGGTCACGAGAAGCAGACGTTCCAGGTACACCCTGAAGTACGATCACATCACCCTTCTCACCAATTGCCTCAGCAAGAGCATCGGCAGCCTGGGTGCCGCCAGCAACGTTGTCAGAAGAGACTGTGGAAGCAACTTCCTGTCCCTCCACGGTGCGGTCAACAGCGATGACAGGAATATCACTGTTAATCAGAGGAGTCACCGCTGCAGCTGCAGCGTCGGAGTCAACCGGATTAATGATTGCAACATCCACATCCTGCGTAGCCGCGTTTGTCATCTGGTTCTGTTGGACAGAAGCATCATTTTGAGCATCTACAACCTCCAGCTTTATGCCAGCCTCATCAGCGGCTGCCTGAGCACCGTCACGCAGTTGAATAAAGAACGGATTGTTGAGCGTAGAAACCGCAAGCGATACCGTGCCAGCATCGCCAGCACCGCCCTCGGAATCGGAACCAGATCGGCCACATGCCGACAGTGTTAAGGCCATGGCGATTGAAGCACCAATTGCCACGTTACGTACTAGTTTGTTTCTCATCTTTCACTCCTTTGTGTAGGTATTTCAGTTAGCTTTGCGGCGAAGGACATCTATGCCCACCGCGATCGCGATTACCAGGCCAATGAAGACCTGTTGCCAGAAAGAGTTAACGTTCAAAATATTCAAACCGTTGCGAATCACAGCCAGAATCAAAGCGCCGATCAGGGTGCCGAATGCGCGACCAGAGCCACCCGATAGGGATGCCCCACCAATGACGACTGCAGCGATGGCGTCGAGCTCATAGCCAGTACCGGCCTGCGGCTGCGCAGATGCGAGCCTTCCCGCGGCAACCATTCCTGCGATGCCCGCATAGAGCCCCGAGAGTGCATAGACTGTCGCGATTGAGCGCTTTACAGGCAAACCTGAGAGGCGTGCGGCCTCCTCATTGCCACCAATTGCGTAGAGACCACGCCCAAAGACAGTGCGATTCAACACGATCGCGGTGATTACAAACATGACCGCCATGACCAGCAGGGGAGCAGGCAAGAATCCAATATTCTTACCAAGGAATGCCGCCTCCGGTGGCATGGGTAGTGGCACACCACCAGAAATAACGAGGGTTAGGCCACGCCCTATTGAAAGCATCGCAAGTGTCGCAATGAAGGCCGGCAATTTCCCGTAAGCGATCGCAACACCAGAAACAAGACCAGTTAGAAGTCCGATAATCGGACCAGCGATGAGGACGAGCCAGCCAGGGAAACCCGAAGCTGCTAAATAGCCCGCGCCCATTGCTGACAGTGCGAGAACGGAACCAACTGATAGATCGATGCCGGCTGTAATGATTACGAACGTCATGCCGAAGGCGAGGATTGCAACCGTCGCTGCCTGCTCTCCAACGTTCAGCATGTTTCGCGCGGTCAAAAACTTAGGAGTGGCAATGAACATTGCCAAACAGACCACTATGAGGCCAACAAATGCTCCGTTATTAGCCAGGAACTGGGCGACCTTCTTCTTGGTGGTTCGCCTATCTTTATCAACTTTAGTGGACACGGGTAGAGTCAACCTCCTTGACGGCCAGCGTCATTACGCTGTCCTGAGTGGCAGATTCGGCTGGTAGCTCGCCTACGATTCGGCCACCGGCCATTACTAGAATGCGATCACTCATGCCAAGCACTTCGGGGAGCTCGGACGAAGCAAGCAAGACCGCTCCACCCGCATCAGTGATCTGGTTTATTAGTTCGTAAATTTCGACTTTCGCGCCTACGTCAACACCGCGCGTAGGTTCATCCAGCAGTAGGATTTCCGATTTCGCGGTCGTCCATCTTCCGAAAACCACTTTTTGCTGGTTTCCACCTGAAAGTGAATTAACAGGTTGACGCACACTTGCGAGTCGGATTTGAAGCTGCTCGCGAGCGGTCTCAGCTTGTTCATGCTGAGCTTTCAGATCCGCAAAAGGCCCTTTAGCATTGGCTTTCAAGGTTGCGTATCCAAGGTTCTCTTCGACCGGCGCCTTGAGTACTAGTCCTTGCGATTTTCGGTCCTCAGGCACGAGTCCGATACCGGCCCTTACGGATTCGCTCACCTTATGAGGGGGAAGCTTCTTGTCTCGAACTCTCACTTCACCAGACTCGTATTTGTCCGCGCCGGCAATAGCGCGCAGAACTTCAGTTCGACCTGCGCCAACAAGACCAGCAAGTCCAACAACTTCACCAGCGCGAACATCAATGGAAACATCTTCAAAAGCGCCCGCCCTTGTAAGGTTTCGAACGCTTAACAGAACATCGCCTGGTTCTGATTGCCGACGCGGATAGAGTTGATCAATTGATCGTCCAACCATGAGACGGACCAGCTCAGGCTCCGGAGTCGAGGCAGGAACCTCATCGACGTACTGGCCATCGCGTAGCACGGTTACGGAGTCACCAATCTCGGCGATCTCTTCTAGGTGGTGTGAAATAAACGCCATCGCAACACCCTGCTCTCGCAACTGCTCGATCACTTTGAAGAGCTGTTCGATCTCGGTACGTGTTAGCGCAGCAGTGGGCTCATCGAGGATCAAGATCCTTGCCTCAACCGAGAGTGCCTTTGCAATTTCGACCAGCTGTTGACGTGCGATACCTAGAGTCCCGACGGGGCGGTCTAAATCCACATCCAGACCAATCAGGTCAAGAGCCTCGCGTGCAAGCTTGCGCATCTCTTTCTGATTGACGAAACCGAAACGTGCTGGGGTACGTCCCAGGGCAATGTTTTCGGCTACAGACAGCGTTGGCACCAGGTTTAGTTCTTGGTGAATCGTGGCAATACCAAGAGCTTCCGAGGCGTTTGTGTCCGGGATAGAAACTTCTTTCCCGTCTAGAAATATTGACCCTTCATCGGGCTGATGAACGCCAGCGATCATCTTGATGAGGGTTGATTTCCCCGCGCCGTTTTCGCCGAGCAGACACTGTACGTGCCCCTTTCGAAGGCGTAAATCTACGCCATCCAGCGCAACAGTTGCGCCAAATCTCTTAGTGATTCCACGCAGTTCAAGAATGTCATCTGCATCCATCACTTATTCCTTCCTTAAATCTGACAGCCTGTGGGGTGCGATAGTGCACGATTCGCGCACAATCATTTGGGCCGGAAGCGTTATATCTGAAGCTTTTTTGCCAGCCAAAAGCAGTTCCAGTGAATCGACTGCCTGTCGTCCGAGGCCTTCGACGTCTTGAGCAACCACCGTCAATGGTGGGGAAATTAGTTCGAACGCCGGAAGGTCATCGAACGCAACTAGTGCAATGTCTTGTCCGATCTTGATATTGCGCTCCTGCGCAGCCCGCAGAGCTCCAATTGCCATCATGTTGTCGCCGGCAATCAGTGCGGTCGGAAGTATTTCTTGATCGAAAATCTTGAGCGCTGCGATGCGTCCTTTTTCCCATTGAAAATCGCCGTACGCGAAGCATTCTTCTCGCATCTTCAACCCGTGACGGGCAAGTTCTTCAACAGCTGCTTCCTTGCGGGTCCGTCCGGTAGAAGTGTGCAATGATCCAGAAATCAACCCAATATCTGTGTGGCCCTTTTCGACCAGGTAGCGAACAAGCTGAGCCATACCTTCGTAATGATCGGTGCTTACGACTGGAGGAGTGGCAACCGCGGGATCGCTCGAGGATGAAGTGCGGTCAACAAAGACCGTGGGAATATCTTCAGGGAAGCCAGTCAACGAGCCGTCCTGAGGGACTGCGATCAAGCCGTCCACGCCCTCCTGCTTAAAAGCTTTGAGTGCGCGAGTCTGACCTTCAACGCTTTCATCTGCATTCATCGTGATGACAACCCGGCCATGCTGCGCGGCTGTCCGGTCAATGACGTAGGCGAGCTCAGCGAAAAATGGGTTCCTTACATCTGAAACTAGGAGGCCAATCGTATCGGTCCTATTGGTGCGCAAGGAACGTGCTGCCTTGTTCACCCTGTATCCAAGCTCCTTCGCGGCCTCAAGGACCTTCTCTCTGGACGCCTCTGATACTGGCCCGCTCCCCGTAAGTGCACGAGAAGCAGTTCCCAAAGAGACTCCAGCATGTGAAGCCACGTCGCGGATGGTAGCCACTTGCCGCACCTCCCTTGGTGCAAATCATCGGTAACGCAATATCTGAAGAACCAAAATGGCTCCTAGAAAAAGTGAAAACGATGTTCAGACCCAACCGACTCTGGTAAGTGGAAACGTTTCCACTTTTTGTGTGAATAAGGTTACACGCGAGTTAACGATGAGTCAAGTGATTTAGAAAAGCAGTTTAGAAACCCGTCAGCCTGTAAGTTGCCTACGAGGCTTCCTACCAGGTTGATTCGGTTCCGTCGGCGGTCATGGATAGCCTGCGGGCGAGGACCGCTGCAACCATTAGCTGAAGCTGGTGGAAAACAATAACCGGAACCGTAACAGCCGCTACGATGTGGGGCGGGAAGATGATGGCAGCCATTGGCAGACCGGTTGCCAGAGATTTCTTTGATCCGCACATGAGTAGCGTGATGTTATCAGCGCGGTTGAGCTTGAGCAGGTGCCCAGCTTTCCATGTCGTAACCATCATGATCGTTAGGATAACTGCCGAAGCAATAACCAGCGCAATGGCGTCGGACCACGTGACTTCATCCCACAGGCCACGCGCAGTTGCACCAGCAACACCAGAGGCTACAACGATCAGAATCGTTCCCCGATCAACTGCCTTCGTGAGCCATCTGTGGCCCCGAACCCAGTCTCCAGCCCAGGGTTGCAGGAGCTGACCGATAATGAACGGGATTAGGAGCTGTGTCAAGACATTCACGATTGATCCCCAACCGACTCCCGTTGACGCGCCCATGATTAGCATTACGAGCAGGGGAGTGAACACCATTCCAGCAATGTTGGAGATAGTCGCGGCAGACACCGCGCCCGCAACATTTCCGCCCGCAATGGACGTGAAAGATACAGAGCTTTGAACCGTAGACGGCAAGAGCGTCATATACAGGGTTCCCATTGCGAATGTCGCACCCAGCAAGGGCTTCATAACCGGCATCAAGACCACACCGAGGATCGGGAACAGCACAAAAGTTGCCACGACGACGCTTACCTGAAGTCGCAGATTCTTCAGCGCATCAATCACTTCCGAAGTCCGTAGCCGCATGCCGTAAACCAGGAACAGCAGCATGACAGCAATAGTCCCGGCTTTGCTCAGCGCGCCAATCCAGGTCTCTGGGATAGGCACCAAAATCCCGACCACCAGGATCACTACCAGTGAAATGATGAATGGGTCTACATAGCGCAAGATCTTCACGCCCGCCATCCTATCCCTTAACAACTTGGAAACTTGGATGTAGTTTGGATACATGAGCAAACTGACATTGAGCTATGACATTCAAGGTCCACAAGACGCTCCAGTAGTCGTTTTAGGCTCTTCATTAGGTTCAGATCGCCACATGTGGGACGAGGTCGTTCCTGGCCTAAGTGACTACCGAGTAATGCGCTATGACTTCCCGGGACACGGCCAGTCTCCTGTGAAAAAGTTAGACGAACCCGTCGCCCCCGCAATGTTGGGAGACGCAATCCTCGACGCGGTAGATAAGGAGGGGATCGACAAGTTCCACCTTGCAGGCCTATCGCTTGGCGGAATGATGTCTCTTTGGATTGCGATCAACCGCCCCGAAAGAATCCAAAGCTTCGTAATGATGTGCTCCGGTCCGGCACTCGTGCCATCGAGTAACTGGACTGATCGTGCAGAGACTGTGCGGGCCAATGGAACTGAATCCCTTGTTGAAAACACGCTACAACGGTGGTTCACCGAGCCCTTCTACGCAGAAAATGGACCGGGCGTTCAAAGGACGCGCCAGACTTTCATCGACTGCAACGACGAAGGCTACGCGCAGTGCTGCGAAGTCATCGCAAACATGGACAACCGAAATGACCTAGATAAAGTGAAGGCTCCCATGGGCATCGTTCATACAGAGTTCGATGGCACCCTTCCGCAAGAAGATGCAATGGAGCTTGCCGAGGCCGTGCGGGCAGGTGGAAACCAAGAGGTGGACATCTACTTTGTTACGGATGCGGCTCACCTTGCCGCCGTTGAGCAACCAGACCAGGTTGTGGAGGCTCTGCGACGCCATTTGGAGAAGCACGCCTAAGCGAGCCATACATGCGCTGACCTAGTCGCAAGGTTCATATTTGCGCGGATGACGCGCAGATACACGCGAGTCTAAGAGAATGGCGCGCAGATACATGCGCCCGTAGGCGCCAAGTACAAATAGAGTTCAAACAAATTAGTGGTGGGGCAACTTCGTTGTTGCCCCACCACTGTGCTTCAGTCTACGTTGCTTTCAATCGCAGATATGGGTTACGGGTTCGAAATCGGGAAGTCCGAGACGTTATCAAAACGATCGGCGAGTTCACCAATGGTTGGCTTCCACTCGCGGACAATGATGTTGGTTACTAAGCCATGCTGGAAGAACGGATCTTTTTCAAGAAGCTCACGTGCTTCCTTGGCCGTATCGGTACGCATAATGAGGAGTGCTCCTCCTCGGTTTGCATCGCGAAGGTGGCCAGAGGAGAAAAGCTTGCCCTGCTTGTGCAGTTCTCGCAGGTAGGTACGGTGCTGCGGGCGCCAGTTATCGATTAGCGACAGCAGCTGGGGTTCATATTCATAAATCACGGCATAAGTACGCATGTCTCAATTATGTCTCGATGTCTTGATAAATGCACGCCAACGGGCTGACTAGTTTCAATTTCGGTCAAATCGGGCTTTGCGCTGATATCGAACAAATGTGCGGAATGCGTGTTAAGACTTTAAAGTGGTATGCGTGAACGAAGAGATTATTGTCCGCGGTGCTCGCCAACACAACCTGCAAAGTGTTGACCTGGATCTGCCCAGAAACTCGATGATTGTCTTCACCGGGCTTTCCGGTTCGGGCAAGTCATCCCTAGCTTTTGACACGATCTTTGCGGAAGGCCAGCGCCGTTACGTTGAGTCGCTCTCTTCGTACGCCCGCCAGTTCCTTGGCCAGATGGACAAGCCAGACGTTGATTTCATCGAAGGTCTCTCACCAGCGGTGTCGATCGACCAGAAGTCAACATCTCGAAACCCTCGTTCAACCGTTGGTACTATCACCGAGATCCACGACTATCTGCGTTTACTGTACGCCCGTGCAGGCATCCAGCACTGTCCGATCTGTGGTGAAGAAATCACCGCGCAAACACCCCAGCAGATTGTCGACTCCGTCCTCGAACTTCCTGAAAAAACTAGGTTCCTTGTTCGCGCCCCGATGATTCGCGGTCGAAAAGGGGAGTACCAGGAGCTCTTTGACGAACTGCGCCAAAAAGGTTTTGCTCGCGCGGTTGTCGATGGGGAACAGGTGCGCCTTGACGATGTGCCAACGCTTGAAAAGAACATCAAGCACGACATTGACGTAGTCGTTGACCGCCTGGTTATTCGCGATGGAATGCGCCAGCGTTTGACTGACTCGGTTGAAACGGCGTTGGAACTGACTGACGGGATCGTCGTCATTGACCGTATCGATCTTGAAGAGGACGATCCGCAGAAGGCGCGTAGGTACTCTGAGAAACGCGCCTGCCCAAATAATCACCCGCTGCTACTCGACGAGATCGAACCGCGAACATTTTCATTCAACGCCCCCTACGGCGCGTGTCCGACGTGTTCGGGTATTGGATCGCGGCTCGAGGTCGATCCCGAACTCGTCGTGCCAGACGAGGACGTAACACTGCGCGACGGCGCGATCGCCCCCTGGACGGCGAACAACAAGTACCACCGCAACCTGTTGAAGGCACTGGGTAAGGAACTTGGTTTTTCGCTTGACACCCCGTGGAAAGAGCTTTCCAAAGAGGTCCAAGAAGCCCTACTTTATGGCAAGGACTACCAGGTCCACGTTCGTTACAAGAACCGCTGGGGTAGGCAGCGTTCCTACACAACGGGTTTCGAGGGCGCAGTTAAGTACATCGAACGGAAACGGTCCGAGACCGAATCTGAGAATCAGCTCGAACGCCTCACTTCGTTCATGCGTGAGGTTCCATGCCCTACGTGTCACGGGGCCCGCCTGAAGCCTGAGGTTCTTGCGGTCACCATCGATGATCTTTCAATTGCGGAGCTTTCTGACCTTTCCGTGCTTGATGCCCGTAACTTCTTGCAGGATGTGAAGCTCGAGGGGCGAGCCAAGCAAATCGCCGCGCCTGTGCTCACCGAAGTTCTGCTACGCCTAAACTTCCTGGTTGACGTCGGTCTGAACTATCTGACGCTTTCCCGTTCGGCCGGAACACTTTCCGGTGGTGAGGCTCAGCGTATTCGCCTGGCAACACAGATCGGTTCGGGCCTGGTAGGCGTCCTCTACGTTTTGGACGAGCCTTCCATCGGCCTGCATCAGCGTGACAACCGCAGGCTTATTGAGACTCTGCTTCGCCTGCGCGACCTGGGTAATACCCTGATCGTCGTCGAACACGACGAGGAAACTATCGAGAGCGCCGACTGGATCGTCGACATCGGTCCGGGCGCTGGTGAACACGGCGGCAAGATCGTTCACTCCGGCACGCTTGCAGCCTTGAAGAAAAACAAGAAGTCGATCACCGGCGATTACCTGTCCGGTCGCAAGAGCATCGCGATCCCGCCCACTCGCCGCGAGATCGATAAGAGCCGCATGCTCACCGTTAAGGGCGCCCGGGAAAACAACCTGAAAAATATCACGGTTGACTTCCCGCTTGGCCTCCTCGTCGCTGTTACCGGCGTGTCCGGGTCGGGCAAGTCCACGCTCGTGAACTCGATTCTTTACCGATCCCTGGCTTCGCGTCTAAACCGCGCGCGCATTGTGCCAGGGCGCCATCGCACGGTCGCTGGCCTGGAGGAGCTCGACAAGGTCGTTCACGTCGACCAGTCACCAATCGGGCGCACGCCACGCTCGAATCCCGCGACGTACACCGGCGTGTGGGATCACGTGAGGACGCTGTTCGCTGAAACGCAGGAATCAAAGGTGCGCGGATACAAGCCGGGCCGCTTCTCGTTCAACGTGAAGGGTGGTCGCTGCGAAAACTGTAAGGGCGACGGCACCATCAAGATCGAGATGAACTTCCTGCCCGATGTGTACGTCCCCTGCGAGGTCTGCCACGGACAGCGTTACAACCGCGAAACCCTTGAAATCGAGTACAAGGGCAAGAACGTCGCAGAAGTCCTGGACATGCCAATTTCTCAGGCAGCGGAGTTCTTCGCCCACATCCCACGCATCGCAAGGCACCTCAACACCCTGGTTGAGGTTGGCCTCGGATATGTCCGCCTCGGTCAATCCGCAACGACGCTCTCCGGCGGTGAGGCTCAGCGCGTGAAGCTCGCATCCGAACTTCAGAAGCGCTCCCGCGGCCGCACCGTGTACGTACTCGACGAGCCCACGACCGGCCTACATTCCGAAGACATCCGCAAGCTACTCCTTGTCCTGCAGGGACTCGTCGACAAGGGCAACACCGTCATCGTCATCGAACACAACCTTGACGTCATCAAGTCCGCCGACTGGGTCATCGATCTAGGTCCCGAGGGCGGTGCTGGGGGAGGCCAGGTAATTGCTCAAGGCACTCCAGAGGACGTCGCCAAGGTCGAGGGCTCCTACACCGGCGAGTACCTAGCCGAAGTGTTAGCTAAGGAAAACTAGTTCGCCCGACGATCAAGAACGCGCCGCTTGAATGAAGCGGCGCGTTCATCTACGCATGCAGGCGCGTTGGAGGCTTAGCCGCGAATTCCGTTGGGTCATTCACCAGCCAGCGCAAACCTCTAAGCGCCCAAACGCTCTCTGACTTTTTGAACAGCGTGACCGGGTTGCCCGCAGCTCGCAGACTCCTAGATCAGCTTGACTGGGTGGTCCTTGAGTCGCAGGTTCCTAGATCAGCTTGACTGGGTGGTCCGCAGCTCGCAGGTTCCTAGATCAGATTGACCGGGCGCACCGAGATCTGCTCGACCATCGCGTCTTCGGACGCATCCAGTGCAAGGCGCACAGCGGCCGCAATGGAGGAGGGACGCAGGTGGTCTTCAGCGCGGTAAGGGCGTCTGGCCGCATCTTGAAGCTCGACCTGCATATCGGTATCGACGCGGCCAGGGTGCACTGAAGATACGCGGATCTTCCCGCGTTCCTCTTCGCGAAGCGCGTCAGTTAGTGCACGAAGCGCGAACTTGGAAGCGGAATAAAGTCCACCCCGAGGCCCTGCCCTAAACCCCGAACCCGAGTTGATTGCAACTACCTGACCGTGCGCCTTTCGCAGCGCAGGCAAGAAGTTACGAATCAGATCAGCTTGCGCAATGACGTTCATGCCAAGCATGCGCTCCCAGTCATCGTGGGTAGCCTCAGCAATAGTGACGTTAAACGCGATACCTGCACTGAGTACCAAGCCGTCAAGAGAATCAATCTTGGATGCGGCTTGCGCAACTGCGTCCTCGTCGGAAATATCAACGATCCACGGTTCGGCGGATTCGAGGGTGGAAACCACTTTGGAAACGGTTTCTTCATCGCGCCCGCCGACCAGGATGTGGTAGTCGGGACTCAGGTTTTCGCAGATCGCGCGCCCAATGCCGCGTGAACCACCTGTTACAAGAACTATTTTTCTACTCATGTTTACAGCCTATCGAGGTGGTCGGACATTCACGCGGCAAAGCTACTTGTTGTCGTTGTAGAGGGCCTCGATTTCATGCGCAAAATCGCGGGTTACGTTGGCGCGCTTCAGTTTCATGGAAGGCGTTAGGTAACCGTTGTCGACGGTGAACTCGGCGTTCACGATGCGGAACTTGCGAATCGATTCCGCGCGCGAAACATTGCGATTCGTTCGATTGATTGCCTTTTCCAAGGACTGCATGACGCGCGGATGACTCGCAGCCTGCGTAACATCCATTGGTTCGAGGCCGTGATTGGCCAGCCACGTGGGTAGCATTTCCTGGTCCAGGGTGATGAGCGCTCCGATGTAGGGCTTCTGGTCGCCAACCACGATGACGTGTGAGATCAGCGGATGCATGACCAGCGGCTCTTCCAGGCCGGAAGGCGCCACGTTCTTGCCACCTGCCGTGACGATGATGTCTTTCTTTCGGCCCGTGATGTAGAGGTTTCCGCGGCGATCAAAGTGGCCGATGTCGCCGGTGTGGAACCAGCCCTCATCGTCGAAAGCTTCCGCGGTTTCCTGCGGATTGTTGAAGTATCCCGGGAAGATGGAGGCGCCCTTCACGAGGATCTCATCATCTTCCGTGATCTTGATTGCGTTGCCGGGCAGGACCTTGCCAACGGCTCCCATGACGGGCTCTTCATGATCGGCGAGGGCGAGCGGGCCAGTCGTTTCAGAAAGACCCCAACCCTCCAATACAGTCAGACCTGCACCGCGGAAGAAGTGGCCAAGTGTCGGGGACAGAGGAGCGCCACCAGAGATGATGTACTCCATGTTCGGACCCAAAGCCTTGCGGACTTTCCGCAGGACGAGCTTGTCCGCCCAGTCACGTTCACGGCGCTGCTTGATCGTTGGGCCAAGTCTGGTTTCCAGGGCCTCCGAGTAAGCGATTGCCCTGGTTGCCGCCCAGCGGAACATCTTGCGCGTAATACCCTTACCGGCCTTGGCTTCTGCAGCGTTGTAAACCTTTTCCAAAACGCGCGGGACCAGAAGCAGAAGAGACGGCTGGAAGGTCTCAATATCGGTCAGTAGGTTCTTCGTATCCGGTGAATGCGCGAAAACACCGCGCCCCGAAAGCAGTGCGAACTGAACAAACCTTGCAAACACGTGCGCCAGGGGAAGGAACAGCAAGAAACGCGTCTTCTGGGAGTACAAGATATGCGGAACCGTGTCACCAATACCCTTGATTGTCTCCACAAAGTTGCGATGCGTGAGCATCACGCCCTTCGGACGTCCCGTCGTACCCGACGTGTAGATAACGGTCGCGAGCGTATCAATATCGATTTCACCCTGGCGCGCAGTCAGTTCTTCCTCAGTAACGCCCAGTGCTGCCTGGTGAATCGTCCTCATTGCACCGGATTCCAGCGACAAAATTCTTTTGATCGAGGGCGTGTCGGCGTGCTCAATTAGTTGAGCGCGAGAATGGGTGTCACACACCGCCAGGCGCGCATTCGAGTCCTTCGCAATCCACTCGATTTGAGCTACGGAGTCTGACTCATAGATTGGAACAACGATCACACCAATGGATAGGGCCGCCAGGTCAAGGGTCGTCCACTCGGGACGGGTAGCAGACATGATCGCAATGGAGTCACCATGCTTCAATCCAAGTCCAATGAGTCCACGAGCGGTCTCATCAACTTCACGCATCAGCCGCTCTGCTGTTACGTTGTACCAGCCTCCGACCTCGCGACGACGTTCCATCACGGGATCATTTGGGTAACGTGACGCGCGTTCGCGAAGTAGAGTCAAAACCGTTTCATGCTTTCCAGTTTTGAAGCGGCTAATGTTCTCGTGGATCTGCTTGGTCTTTAGAGCCATGAGTGTTCTCCCGGTAGTTTGGTCTGCAAGTTCCCACATGGTCCTACACCAATGCAAATGCGTCCAATACAATTTTGTAGGTTGAGCTGGCTGCGCCCTCGTCAATGTAGACTGGGGCGTATTAGGAAATGGGAAGGTGCCTTGTGATTCTGCGCCATACTTTGACTGTCACGCCGCTTGGTGACCTCACTTTGGTTGCCCGCGACGGCGACTTGGTAGGCGTCTATTTTCCCGACCACAACCCTGCGCCAGGCCCGGAATCGCTGGGAATTTGGGTGTCACCCGCGGATTCTACGCTGTCGGATGCGGCGGACCAGATCCACCAATACCTAGCCGGGGAGCGCACCGAGTTCACGATTCCGTACCGCCTACCCGATTCGGGATTCTATTCGGAAGTATGGAACTATCTGCCGACGATTCCGTACGGAGAAGTGAGCACCTACTCAAAAATTGCTAAAGCTATTGGGCGTCCACGTGCCTATCGCGCGGTCGGGACCGCGGTCGGGCACAATCCACTTTCGCTCGTGATCCCATGCCACCGCGTCATCGCGGCCGACGGATCCATATCGGGTTATGCGGGCGGCGTTGACCGCAAACGAACGCTTCTACAAATGGAGTACCGAGTCGCCAGAGACCGCGGCATGACCAAAGGCCAACCCAACCTGTTTACACAGTTCTAGTAGTTCGCGAGCAGTTGACACATTCGCGCGGCTTTAAGGCGCGCCCCACGAAGTTTGCGTAACTGTCCACGCACATATCAGACGGCGTGCGGCCCACGTTGTGTACGTAGGTCCGCGCGCGTCCTTCGAATAGATACCCATGTGCAAAGTTCGTAGAATCGAGCCGTGGCTGATCCTGTAACTTACCGACCGAAGACCTCTGAGATCCCGACTGAACCCGGGGTCTATCGTTTTCGTGACGAACAGGGCCGCGTAATCTACGTTGGTAAGGCAAAAAATCTGCGCAACCGGCTGACCAGCTACTTTCAGGATCCCGCGAACCTGCATCCGCGCACGCAACAAATGGTTTTCGCCGCGTCATCCGTGCAGTGGACCGTTGTTGCAAACGAGGTCGAGGCTCTGACTCTGGAATACTCCTGGATCAAGCAGTACGACCCGCGCTTCAACGTCATGTATCGCGACGACAAGTCGTACCCATACCTGGCGGTTTCAATGGGGGAGGAGATTCCCCGCATGCAAATCATGCGCGGCGCCCGGAAGAAAGGTGTCCGTTACTTCGGCCCGTACTCTCACGTTTGGGCAATCCGTGAAACCGTAGATCAGCTCCAAAAAGTGTTCCCCGTGCGCACGTGCTCGCAGGGCGTTCTTCGACGCGCACAAAGCCAAGGCCGCCCCTGCCTACTTGGCTACATTGAACGCTGCTCCGCGCCCTGCGTTGGCAAGATCTCCATCGAAGACCACTACAAGCTCGCCGAACAGCTAACCCAGTTCATGTCCGGCAAAGTCGGCCCATATATTCGCGATCTTCGCACCCAAATGAAGGAGGCCGCAGCTGAGCTCGACTTTGAACGAGCGGCCAAACTTCGCGACAGTCTGGCCGCAATCGACAAGGTACTGGAGCAAAACACAGTCGTACTTGACGATGGCACTGACGCGGACGTGTTCGCCCAGGTCGTCGATGAACTTGAAGCCGCCGTCCAGGTTTTCCACGTCCGCGGTGGCCGTATTCGCGGTGTGCGCGGCTGGGTAGTTGATCGGCCCGGTGACGCCACCGAGGCTGACCTCATGCAAAAACTCCTGCAGCAGGTTTATTCAGAAGCCGCTGAAGTC
>FZPS01000066.1_pt132 | contig 19004 bp, 13 predicted proteins | sample 1817821 | NCBI WGS metagenome assembly FZPS01 (sample SAMEA104158645, study PRJEB21678) | metagenome | place: Germany | collected 2015-04-21
TACCTGTTGCTTGCCTGGATAAAAGCAGCGCTCAAAAGCCCGCTTACAATCACGGAAGTTTCCAAAGTTGTTGAAGTATCAATCCTTTCCAAGGCTGATATCAGAGAACTTCTGGATGTTCAAATCCCGCTCACTAAAAATCAAAATGTCAATGAACTAGTTATAAACTTTTAAAAAAAAATTATCGCATCAGTAGTAATAATGTATTATGATAGATTTTAATTATTACGCTCCTACAGAAGTTGTATTCGGCAAAGAGTCCGAGGAGCAGGTTGCCTCCCTTGTCCGTAAGTATGGAGGCAGTAAGGTTTTGGTCCATTACGGGGGCGGCAGCGCCCGTCGCTCGGGACTGCTTGATAAGATATTGGGACTGCTTGAAAAAGATGGCATTGAGTATGTGACTCTTGGCGGAGTTGTACCTAACCCCCGTCTTTCTAAAGTTCATGAAGGCATAGAGTTGTGTCGCATGGAGAAGGTTGACTTTATCCTGGCTGTAGGGGGTGGAAGTGTGATTGACTCTGCAAAGGCCATAGGTTATGGCGTTTTCTATAACGGCGAGGTTTGGGACATCTATATGGGGCGTTATACTCCCGTTGAGTGTCTGCCGATTGCAACCGTGCTTACCATTCCGGCTGCCGGAAGTGAGATGAGTGAATCCAGTGTGATAACCAATGAGGATGGCGATATTAAGGTGGGTTATTCAAATGACATAAGTCGCCCCAAATTTGCCATAATGAACCCTGAGCGCACATTCACTCTGCCTGATTTTCAAACTTCAGCGGGCGTGACCGATATGATCATGCACATCATGGAGCGCTATTTTTCACATGATGACGACATGACGCTTACCGATGCCGTGGCCGAGTCGATAATGTGCACTATGATGGACTGCATATATGAGGTACTAAAGGATCCCGAAAATTATCGTTATCGTGCTCAGATAATGTGGGGCGGCAGCCTTGCCCATAATGGTCTTACCGGTTGCGGTTTGACCGGCGACTGGGCGACACATCAACTCGGACACGAGTTGAGCGGTCTGTTCGATGCAACTCATGGAGCTGCTCTTGCGGCTGTATGGCCGAGTTGGGCACGTTATGTCTATAAGAACAATGTCAGCAGGTTTGTCCGTTTTGCCGTCAATGTACTTGGGGTGACAAATGACTATTCCGACCCCGAGGGCACAGCTCTCAGGGGTATTGAGGCAATGGAGGATTTCTACAGTTCAATAGGTATGCCTATAAACATAGAAGAGCTGATAGGTCGTGAGATCACCGACGATGAAATCAAGGAGATGGTCCGTAAGTGCAGTCGCGGCGATACCGTACCTCAGGGTAAATTCAAGGTACTGAAAGCCGATGATATAGAGGCAATCTACCGTATGGCACGGTAATATTCCAATAAAAAAGGAATATTCACTTTTGGAATTTTGTCACGGGCATGCGAACAACATGCCCGTGATAGTATATATTAATTACCAACAAATAAGTATTACTTGGTGGAGCTTGTTGTTGTATCTTTGTAAAACAGAAAATCTGACAGTATAATGGGTAGGATGAGTATTGAATATGTCCGACAGGACAAAATGAGGGATCTTATTGATGATAACAATTTATTGCTTTTGGTAATAAGCCGTTTTGGAATACACTTCGGATTCGGTGATTCTACTATAGAAGAGGTATGCAGGGAAAACAATGTAGATTGTCCTACTTTTCTGGCTGTAGCAAATCTCATCAGTGGAAAGAAATATAGCGGGTACGAAGTATCGTTAAAAGACTTGATCGGGTACCTGAAACGTGCTCATACCTATTTCTGTGACTTCATCCTTCCCAATATACGCCGTAAGTTGATCGAGGCCCTGAATTGCAACGATGTGAATGACGTGGCGTTTCTCATACTTAAGTTCTATGATGACTATACCGTGGAGGTGCAGAATCATATGAAGTATGAGAACGACACCATATTCACATACGTTGAGAAACTACAGAGTGGACAATCCACAGGACGTTTCAGTATAACAAAATATCTGGCTACCCATAACAGTAGCTCACAAAAACTCAAAGAACTAAAAGACATAGTCATACGTCATTATCGCCAGCCCAATAATGATATGCTTAACTCTGTTCTCTATGATATTATTAACTGTGAGAATGATCTGATATCACATAGCGAGGTGGAGGAGAAGCTTTTTGTTCCGGCGGTAATAAAGTTGGAAAAGGAGAAGGCGGCGGACGGCAAACAGCTTAAAAATGAGGCATCTGGCAATAACAACAGTATAGACGTGCTTAGTGATCGTGAAAAAGATATACTGAAATGTGTAGCGCGTGGCATGTCCAACAAGGAGATAGCCGACAAGTTATTCCTCTCCATCCATACGGTGACCACTCATCGCCGCAACATAACTTTAAAACTGCAAATATACTCTACGGCCGGACTGACCATCTATGCCATAATCAACAAACTTGTAGATATTGCCGATATAAATTTGCAGTAAACTCTTTTGTTCTTTTAAACAGATGGATGTTAAGCGTGTTGCTGTTGGCGGTATTGTATGTATCTTTGCTTTCCAGCAATCAGTTTTTCTATTTGATTTTTAAATAATGATAGAATTGAATTTTTCAGGTATTGTTGTGGGTGTATGTTCGTTCTTAATTATTGGGCTGTTCCACCCGCTTGTAATTAAAGCCGAGTACTATTTTGGTGTTAGATTTTGGTGGGTATTTCTTATCATGGGGCTACTTGGTTTGGCCGGTTCATTGTTCGTGACTCATCAAATTTTGTCGGTATTGTTGGGCGTGTTTGCCTTTTCGTCGTTTTGGGGCATTCGCGAAATGTTCGAGCAGCGCGAGCGGGTACGTAAGGGCTGGTATCCCAAACGCGAAGTTAAGCTGTAGAGAGAAATGCATCGTCACAATCATACACACGCAGAAAACGTGCGGGGAAAAAAGTTGCTGTGGGTTACGTTGCTCAACTTTTCGATAAGTTTGGTGCAAGTGGCCGGTGGAATTATATCCAACAGTCTTTCACTTATTTCGGATGCCATACACAATTTGGGCGACACTTCGGCAATATTCATAGCTTTTTTAGCAGGAAAGCATGCCGATAAAAAACCTGATGCCCGTAAAACTTTCGGCTACAAACGCACTGAAATTTTGGCGGCTCTCTTCAACGCTGTGGTGCTTATCGCTATCTGTATTTTTCTTTTTGTGGAAGCCTACGAGCGTTTTAGAAATCCACAAGCCATTAAAGGCGGAATAATGTTATCGGTAGCCGTTTTTGGATTGATAGCTAATCTGATTTCGGTATTGGTGTTGCAAAAAGAGAAATCGCATAATCTGAATATACGTGCCGCCTATCTGCACCTGTTGGGCGATACGCTTTCTTCGGTAGCCGTTATCGCGGGCGGGATTGCCATTCTTGTTTGGCAAATTTATTGGCTTGATCCGCTTGTAACCGTTGCTGTGGGAGTTTATATTATTTATCATACCTGGGACGTTGTACGTCAAACGGTCGATATTCTTATGCAGGCAACACCCCGTCACATTGATATTCAGGAAATCAAACAGAGTTTGGAAGCTTTACCACAAGTGGAAAACATCCATCATCTGCACATTTGGCAAATGGATGATGAACATATACACTTGGAGGCTCATCTAAATATTTCTCAAGACTTGTCACTTAGCAAAGCTCAAACCGTTCGCCATGATGTGGAGACGTTGTTAAAAGATAAATTCGGTATTAGTCACATCACCTTACAGATTGAGTATAAAGGTTGTAAAGACAATGACTATCTGATAGTTAATCGTAGCAATAGTAGAGTGTTACATCGTTATTAAATAAATATCACATTAAATCCAAAATACCTACTTTTGGCTATTAAGCCATGTTTTTTTCGTCACTTTTAGCGATTGTAAGGGTGAAAAATTGCTTGTTTCTTTGCATTGAAATTTTAAGCAAAATAATAAAAAAATGAAACAAACAATCATTCTGATACTTGGACTTGTATTGACAGCTCAGGTTAAATCACAAGAAAAAACCGATGCCATGCTGTTTGGCGATGTAAAATCAGCAAAAACTCAAGAACATATACCTTTTTCTACAATAATGGTAAAAGGTACAAATATCGGTACAACTGCCGACGGTACCGGTCATTACAAACTTGCAAATATACCTGTCGGCAAGTGCATAATAGTGGCAAGTGCGCTTGGATATAAAGCAGAAGAGAGAGGGGTGATAATGGAAAAGGGAAAAGCGGTAGAGATATTCTTTGAATTGGAAGAAGATGCTCTATTACTTGACCAAGTTGTTGTTACTGCTACAAGAACGGAACACTATTTGAAAGATGTGCCGGTAAGAACCGAAGTAATTTCGGCAAAGGCCATTGAAAATAAAAATGCAGGCAATATTTATCAGGCATTGGAAGGTACTCCGGGTGTGAGAGTGGAAAATCAATGCCAATATTGTAATTTCACTATGGTCCGTATGCAGGGTCTGGGTGCCGAGCATACACAAGTGCTGATTAACGGACAACCAATCTATTCAGGACTGGCAGGAGTTTACGGTTTACAACAATTAAGCACGGTTGATGTTGATAAAATTGAGGTTGTAAAGGGTGCCGGATCGGCGTTATATGGTAGCGGGGCTGTAGCCGGAGCAATTAACATTGTGACAAAAGAGCCCGATTTTGTCCCTTCAACTAAGGTTGATGTTCAATTCGGTAATTACAAGACTAACAGGTTTGACCTGAATTCATCATTGCGTAACGAAAAGGGAAATATTGGTTTGAATATTTTTGCTCAACGCTATTCCGAAGGTGCAATTGACGAAACAGGACCCGGCTTAACGGCAAAAGAGGTAAGAGAGAAAGATGGCGTTTCCGACAGAGTGATGACAAATCTTACAAATGCAGGCTTTGGTCTCTACATAAACGATATATTTATGAAAAACGATAAACTTGCAATTCGCGGGAAATCGGTTTTTGAAAACCGTGAAGGCGGAACCATGATTGATGATTATTTCCGCAATCCTCTGACCGATGGAACGGAAAATATCACAACCGACAGATATGAATTATCTATCAATTACGAGAAAAAAATCAAAGCGAACTCGGAGATCAATTTGAGTGTTGCTTATACACACCATAATCGAAATGCCACAAACGATTCATATTTGAATGACTATATGGCAACGCATGGAGATTCAGTTCCCGATTTAAGGGATATGAGGCCTTATCTTGCGAACGAAAACTCTATAACGTCAACATTAACTTTTAATACAAGAATTAATAAACATAGTCTAATTGTTGGGTTACAAAGCTTCTATGACAGACTTGAAGAGTCGGGAATGTACGTTGTGGTTGATGAAACAAGCAGTTTTCTTGGTAAATCTTATCGTTCGGTAGCCGATAAATCGGCAAGAGAATTTGGATTATTCATACAGGATGAATGGGCAATTAACGATAAGTTAATGATAGTACCCGGTCTCAGAGTTGATAATCACTCTTCGGGCGAAGAGTACACATCGGATCAGCAGGTTTTTGCAACTGTAAATTTCCCAAAGACGAGTTTTGACGAAACTGCAATAAATCCCAGGTTGGCTATAAAATACAAACTATCTGAAAAATTCACTTTACGGGCAAACACGGGTACGGGATTTCGTGCGCCATACGGTTTTTCGGAAGACCTGCATCTTTGCAGCGGATCGCCGCGCGTATGGAAATCGTCTGACCTGAGTCCGGAATCCTCACTGAGTTACAATATATCGGCCGATTATTACGGTAAAAAAATCAGAGTCAGCACAAACATATTTCGTACAGATTTGAAAAATAAAATAGGGTTTACCGATGCTGATGCAACTATTGCTGCACTGGGTTACGATTACCAGTGGAAAAATATTGACGATGCTTTTGTGCAGGGTGTAGAACTGTCGATAATGGCCAATCTGGCCAGAAACCTTGACCTTGGAGTCGATTTAACCTATAATCAGGGAGAGTACAAAAATGTCAGGGAAGACTGGATTGGGACTCAATATGAGAACGTGAGCAAATATATTTCAAGATTCCCCACCACAACAGGCAATTTAAAAATTGAATACAGACCAAAAACTTGGACATTTTCCGTAACCGGAAATTATCAGGGAAGTATGTATATTGATTACTATAGCGAAGACGCGGATAAATCAAAAATCAAGAAAACCGAACCTAATATGATTTTCAATGCAAGGGTATCCAAACAATTGGATTCGTTTAAATTGTATGCCGGTGTAAATAACATTTTTAATTACGTACAAAACGAAAGACATCTGGATGATGCGGCATTTATATATGCTCCCGTCTATGGCACCATGTTTTATGGAGGCATTTCACTGGCAATAAGCCACTAAGGGGTATTCCGGAGCACGCCTGCCCACATTTGTCAATTGTTTCTTGCCGGCAACCCTGCCTCCTTTTCCAAGAGGAGTTACTTGCCGGCTTTGCTTTGCAGATAGGCTTTGAAAAAGCGTCCTTGAGTGGTTGGTGTAAAGTCCCAGTCACTTATTAGCATGGGCGACCAGTTGGCGTCGAAACACCATGCCGTGAACGAAATGCCCTTCTTTTCAAAGTATTTTGTTATATGTTCGCCATAGACATCGGTCGATATGACGGGTACGTGTGCTCCGGGTTCACCTTCCAGACAGTAGCCTATTTCGGTGCAGATAACGGGATAGGTATCGGCTACATATCCGAAATCCTCTTCCCACTTCTCCTCCCAGGGCTGCTCGCGTTTCATAGGATAGGGGTGTGACACATATGCCACACCTTTGCGGGCAACAGGCTCATTTGCTATGGGAGTCAGGTCGTATGCCCAGTCGAATCCGGCGCACAGGCATATGGCATTGGGATTGTATGTACGTATGGTGTCTATTATCTGCTCCTGCAGCACTTTCCATTCGGACCATGTGCAAGGGCCGGTTCCGTTTATGGTAGGCTCGTTGAAAAGCTCATAAAGAGCTACCTGAGGCTCATCCTTGTAGCGCTGAGCCACGGTGCGCCAGAATTTGAATGTCTCGGCCTTAGTGGTGTTGTACATCCTGGAGGTGTATCTCTCCTCCTTAAGGTTGCCTATGGAGTGCCAGTCCATGATGACATACAACCCGTGCTGTTTGGCCCATTCTATACCCCGGTCCATTGCCCGGAAGGTCTCTTCCCAACCCATTGAGTTGATATTCTGCGGATGCACCGCAAACCGCACGATATTGGCGCCCCAATCGGCAGCCTCGGCAAAGTAGCGCTCATTCCATTGTCCTCCGCGTACCAGTTTGACAGGATCGGAAAAGCATAGTCCTCTGAATATTATCTCATTACCTTTGGGGTCAACGAACTTGTTGCCTTCGACCTTTACCCAACCGTTTTCGGCCGAAATCGGTGTCATAACAGCCATGAACAGAGTCATGACAAAAAGAACATTTTTTCTCATATAAAGTCAGTAATATGCAGGTTTTCTGATATTCAGGTTATTCAACAGATATAGCGGTTTGGGGATAATAATCATTTTGTTATTATCCCTGTTATATCAGCCATTGTCAATGTTTTCTATTACCAGCTTGAGCAGGCTGTCGGCATTGAGCCGGCTGCGCAGATTCTCATCCCGGAAGCCGGTCAGGTACTCAATCAGATAGTCTATCATGCTGTCGGAAAAGACGCCGCGCGATGTGTAGATTGCGCGGTCCTTGGCCAGTTCCTTTGCGCTGTCAACGCAGCAGCCCGGCAGTTGTTCGAGTGAATCCCGCACAGCGCGGTTTTTCTCGTCGTGTATGTTTATGCCCAGATCTACGAATGTCTTTTCGGCCACGGCCAAGCTGTCGGGTATCTCGAATCCGTGGCGGGCGGCGCAGCAGAGTGCTGCCATGAGCAGATGGGTGTTGGCAAAACCGTCGCTGGCACGCCATTCAAATGTCTGTTTGTCGCTGAAATCCCTCTCATGAGCCTTTTCAAGCGGATTGCATCTGGCTGCCATATCTATACGTTTGAGCCAGCCCAATGGAACGCGTACCAGTGCGCTGCGGTTGGAAAATGACCAACAGAGCGATGTGGGAGCCTCCTGATTAGGCACCAGACGCATGAATGATAACGGATGCGGGTTGCCGAATGCAGGCAGTGAGGTACCGGCGACCATATATCCTGCTATAGCCTTGCGGCACTCGTCGGTAAGCTTGCCTTCATTGGTCATCACCGACTTGCCGTTGCGGGTAAACATACAGTGTATATGCATTCCTGAACCTGCCTTGCCCACGGTAATTTTAGGGGCGAAAGTCAGAGTCACACCGTATTGGTATGCCAACTGGCGCATGACCCATTTGGCCACCACAAGCTGATTGGCGGCATCTTCAATATCGGCAGTGAGGAACTCTATTTCGTTTTGTTCGTAAATTTTTCCATCTCGGGTGAAGTTGCCCACCTCGCTGTGGCTGTACTTTATAAGACCGCCGCACTGCGCAATAAGCTTCATGGCTTCGGTACGCAGGTCTTCAAACTTGCAAAAAGGGGTGCTTTCGTGGTAACCTTTCTGGTTAGGGGTCAGGTAGAGCTCCTCGGCATCGGCTATGACGTAATATTCAAGTTCTCCCATAGCCTGCATCTTAAGTCCCGTCACCGCGGTGAACTCGGTATGGGCCTTTTGCAGGACATATTGCGGACTATGCTCAAACTGATTGCCGTCGCGGTCAAAATAGGAACATAAGAGGTCAACGGTAGGGAGATTTGCAAACGGGTTTACGAAAGCTGTCCTGTAGAGCGGCAGCACATAGAGGTCGCTCTTGCCGGCTTCAATAAAGGGGAATAGGCTGGATCCGTCAATACGCTCGCCCGCCCGGAGTATATTTTCCAGATGCTCAACGCTGTTAATTACAAAGTTGAGCGTTTTGAGTTTGCCGTCCCAGCCGCAATAGTGCAGATTGATGAATTGCACCGCATTCTCACGGCAGTAGCGTACTATATCGTCACATGTTAAATCACTTGCGGGCTTACCAAGATAACGCACCAGCAGGTTCGGGTTCATCTCAATATTCTTGTCCATATCGGATATTATCTGTTGTCAACCGAGCTCCAATCGAAATCAAATCTGTCAATATCATCTTCAGTCAAAAGAGGACCCAACTGAACCTCAACGAATGAAAGTTGCGTATATGCTTTTATTGTATGCTTATACCCGCGAGGGATAGTGACCACATCGCCGCGCTTCACCTTTCGTACCTCCCCGTTTAAGACAAGTACTCCTTCTCCTTCAATTATGTTCCATGTTTCGGAACGATGATTATGAATCTGGTAACTTATACTCTTACCCGCTTTCAGGGTAATGATTTTGGTCAGGGAGTGTACTCCATCCTCCATTACGGTGTTGTCAAGCACCCGATATGTGCCCCAGCGGCGCTCTTCGTACATGGGTCTGGTAGCAATAGGGTCAACGAAAGACTTCAACGCTTCGCTCTTCTCTTTGTCGCACACCAAAATACCGTCGGGACTTGCAGCCACTATAGCGTTATCTATTCCATTTACGAAAAGCGGAATATTAAGCTCGTTAATGGCATGGACATTGGTACAATCGGGACCCAGCGTGGCGTTTCCCAGAGTATGGTAGTCGAGTGCAGCCGTAAGGGCGTTCCATGTCCCAAGGTCTTTCCACTCGCCATTGTAGGGTACGACTGCCACCGATTGAGCCTTCTCGGCCACCTCGTAGTCAAAGCTTATTTTGGGCAACTTGCCGTAGTTGCGGAAAACCTCTTCGAAAGAGTCGGTATTTATGTACTTGCGCAGTATCCCGGTCATATAACCCAGCTTAAAGGCGAAAATACCTCCGTTCCACAGAGCCCCTTCACTCAGTAAACCTTCAGCCTTTTCGACCGATGGCTTTTCGGTAAATCTCTTTACTTTTAGCGCACCGGCCCTATTCGGATTCCCGTTTTGTTCAGCACCTGCACATCCGGATTGCGTTGAAGGTTCAGGAATCACATATCCGAATTTTGTTGAAGGGTAGGTCGGGGTTATCCCCATCAGTACCATATCGGCTGTTCCTGATTTCAACACCTGAGCCATCGTGCGGACAGTATCAAAATATCCTGATTCGGTATAAGGGTCGCAGGGCATAATGACGACCGTCTCATCGGCGGAACATCCTTTTTCAAAGGCCAGATATGCCGTTGCCAATGCAATGGCGGGAAACGTGTCACGACGCTCGGGTTCGGTTACGATATCTGTCAGTTCGCCCAGCTGGTTTATTATTATATCCCTTTGCGAGGCATTGGTGGCTATGGTGATGCTTTCGGTAAGACGGGCCTCAAAGATTTGCCGCACAACCCTTTGCAGCATTGATTCCATCCCTCCGCCCGGCTTGTTGAGTAAAGGCAGGAACTGCTTTGAACGCGCATTATTTGAAAGAGGCCATAGGCGTTTGCCCGATCCTCCGGAGAGTAAAACTATTTTCATAGCGCAAAAATACAACTTTTTCCCTACAAACCGTGTTATTGTCAAACCAATAACTAATTTTGTGCTAATAATGCTAACCTAGAATAATATGAAAAAAGTCGCAGTTTTAGTTTTATCGGTATTCTTACATTCTCTTTCGGCTCAGGCTGACATTTTTAAAATAGGTCAGAGCGGCTACTTCGAAAAATCAGGCATAAATGTCATGGCTTTTCAGGATACCTATCCTGAGGGTCATCAGGCAGGTGTATGCGTAATTATGAATGGTGTGCGGATTGCCACCAACGGCGATGTGCGTCTTGAGGCCACTCCGGGCCAATGGCAGCCGCTTCCAAGGCAGGGCAGGCGCACTGTTGAGGGCAACTCAATAACTACGTGGCTTAGTTATCCTGACTCCTCAAGGCACGAGACAGGGTTTAATCCCATGCTCTATCCCGATTTGCAGCTAAGTTATTCGGTCCGCGTAGAGGGAGTTGAAGACGGTGTGATAGTTACCGTTGACTTGGATAAGCCCGTTCCGGAAGAGTTCCTGGGTAAGGTAGGATTCAATTTCGAGCTGTTCCCCGGCATACTGTTTGGCAAACCGTGGATCATGGACGACAAGTTCGGGATCTACCCTCAGCAACCGAACGGTCCTGTGGATATAGTAAAAAGCAATCTTGAGCATATAGGCGATTTCCACACCGGTCGCGGCTCAATAATTGACCGGGAACATTTTCTGGGCGACCCCGATGTCTTTAACCCTGTTCGTGCCGATGATATTATTTCGACTCCGTACGCAGTGGGGCGCAGTTTTACTTCACGTCCCGACGACAATCTGTGCCGGCTTACTGTGGAGAGTCTTGGCAGCGCCGAGCTTAAGCTGTACGACGGCCGCATGAATCACAATAACGGCTGGTTTGTGCTGCGTTCGGAAATTCCGGCCGGAGCTGCCAAGGAGGCGATAAAATGGCATATCAAACCCGAAGTCACCGAAAGCTGGATATACAAGCCGGTTATACAGACATCGCAGGTGGGTTATCTGCCGGCACAGAGTAAGGTTGCCGTGATTGAGGTCGATGCCCGCGCCAAAGATGCTGCCGCAACCGCATGTACGCTCTACCGCTTCACTGAAAGGGGTGCGGTAAAGGTCAAGGATATAGCGCTTAAAGAGTGGGGGACATTCCTTCGTTACAACTATCTGCATGCCGATTTTACAGATGTCAGAGAAGAGGGGCTGTACCAACTCAGGTACGACGGCAGCGAGTCGCCGATATTCGGAATAGGAGAGGAGATTTTTGACCGCGGCGTATGGCAGCCGGTGGTAGAATATTTCCTTCCGGTTCAGATGTGTCATATGCGCGTGAGTGAGAAGTATAAGGTGTGGCATGATGTGTGTCACATGGACGATGCCCTGATGGCGCCGCCCTACAACCATATTGACGGCTACGACCAGCGTCCGGGACTCTCAAAGTTCGAACCCGGGCAGAGGGTAGAAGGGGTGAACATAGGCGGATGGCACGATGCAGGCGACTTTGACCTGCGCATTGAGTCACAGGCAGGCGAATCCTACATACTGGCATTGACCTACGAATCGTTCAGACCCGATATTGACGTTACATCGATCGATCAGATAAACCGCGTGTGCGAGATACATCAGCCCGATGGCAAGAATGACATACTTCAGCAGGTTGAGAATGGCGCTCTGACCGTGATCAACACCTGGCTGGCGCTGGGCCGTCCTTATCGCGGAATTATCTGCAACAGTCTGCGTCAGTACGTGCTTTTGGGCGATGCCGCCGCCATGACCGACGGCGTGATTGGCAATGAGGACGACCGATGGATATTTACCGAGAACAACCCCGGCCGCGCTGCCTCTGCCGGTGCAGGAATGGCGGCATCATACCGCGTGCTTAAAGGTTTCAATGACACATTGGCCATACATTGTTTGAATTTTGCCAGGACCATATACGATGAAATAGTGGAGCAGTCTCAGCCTCTTGGACGCGGGATGCGTGCCACCGACTTGACCCAACTGTCGGCCGAGCTCTATCTGGCTACCGGCGAAAAGGTTTACCGCGATTATCTGATAACTAACCGGGAAAATATAATTCGCGGAATCCAGCGCAATGCCTGGTATCTCTGCCGTGTGGCCAAACAGTTCGGTGAGTTGAAAGACGATGCGGAGGCTGTGGCTTGGAAGGAGGCTTTTGAAGCGGCTTTGCAGGGTGTTTCCGACGGCATTCAGCGACAGGCTCAGGCTACCCCGTATGGAGTTCCCTACCAGCCCTCTATCTGGGGTGCGGGATGGGATATACAGTCATTCGGTTATCGGCAGTATTTTTTGGTATCGGCATATCCCGAGATTTTCGATATCAATACTATGCTCAACGCTTTGAACTTTGTGTTGGGATGTCACCCCGGCAGCAATCAGTCTTCGTTTGCATCGGGTGTGGGCGCACAGTCGGCTACCGTGGGATATGGTCTGAATCGCTCGGATTGGAGCTATATACCCGGCGGAGTGATCTCAGGCACCGCCATGATCCGGCCCGATTTTCCGGAGCTGCTCGTATGGCCTTACCTATGGCAGCAGACCGAATACGTTATGGGCGGAGGCTCATCGCACTACATGTTCCTGGTGCTTGCGGCCCGTCAGCTCTGTAAATGACGGTGGGCGGCTCTAACAGCCGCCCACCAAAGGAAGGAGAGCTTCAGACAGTTTCCAGGATCTGTGCGGTATGATCTTTGGTGTTCACCTTGTCGATTATGCGTATGCAGATGCCTGACTCATCGAAAATGAAGGTTTTGCGTATGGAACCGATAACCGTTTTGCCGTAGAGCTTCTTTTCGCCCCATGCTCCGAGCTGCTCCAGAATGACATGGTCAGGGTCCGAGAGTAGTGGGAAGGGCAGATCGTATTTTCCGGCAAACTTTATGTGTGATTCTATCGAATCCCGGCTTATGCCAAACAGTTGATAGCCCTGTGCAAGGAGTTCGCGGTAGTTGTCACGCAGGTTGACGGCCTGAGCCGTACATCCCGGTGTATTGTCTTTCGGATAGGCATAGATTATAGTTTTCTTACCTAAAAGATCACTCGAAGAGTACTCCTTGCCGTCCTGGGCCATTGCCTTGAATAGCGACATCCTATCTCCTACTTTTATCATGACTTATCGTTTTGATTTTCCTGAATAAGTTGCTCATATCATTTTTATTATTGATCATTTTATTTTCGTGCAAAAGTACAAAAAATGTATCTGAAGATAGAGCTAACTGTTAAGTTTTAAGTAGCGGTTGGTATTGTAACAAGATTTCGGTCAAATATATGGAATCGTCTTTTATGATTTTTTTTGATTTTTCCAAATTCTAAATTTGCATTTAACAACTTTTAGCATAACTATTTTTATTAGCTCACCTCTTTTTCATATAATTGTTTGTCCGTAGGTTTTTTATAATCTGAAATCAGTAACAATCTAATTCAAAGATAAATGGATAAAATGCTAAAACCAACTCTAAATTTTGCGGCAGGAAGACTGTGTCTTGTACTGACAGCATTTTTGGCGGTCACCGGTTGTTGCAGGGACAACGACACTGAGCTTAATGACGAAACCCCGTCTATAACGACTATAGGAGGTACATGGAATGTAAAAGCGATCTCTGTTTCAAATGAATTGACGTACATTGAAACTCCGCCCGAAAATGCCCACCATCCAAATATTTCAATAACAATTCCTGATACAATACAAGGGGATATTAGCGGCCATACTTTCAGAAATACGATTTCGTTTGGTTTTGAAATAAAGGAAAACCGACAAATCGATTTAAAGAATTATGGCGGTACCCGAATGACAGAAGATTCTTTGGGGCGGGCTTTTGGTAACCATATAATGTTTAATGTCGTAAAATTCAATGTTGTGCCTCATTGTGAAAAACCCGACCCACAAATGGCACATTTGGTTTTTGCCGACACACAAGCCAACCCGAAAAACCAAAAGAGCCATTTTTTTCCACCACACGACTGTCAAATACAAAATTTATTTTTACCTTTGACCAAATTTGGACAAGTATAGATTAAGTCAATGACAATCGGACAAAGAATTAGACAACTCAGAGAAGAATCAGGAATGAAACAGCGAGAACTCGCTGCAAAACTTGATATTGGCGAAGGCTTTCTAAGCAAAGTTGAAAATGACCAGAAGCTAATAAAACGAGAAGACCTCAAAAAGCTGTGTGAACTTTTTAATGTAGCACATTCCGACTTAGAAACCTTATGGTTGGCTAACAAAGTCTATGACTTGATTAAAGATGAAAACCAAGGTTTGAACGCTTTAAAAGTAGCAGAAAAACAAGCAAAATATTCAAAGGACAAATGACAGAAAAACAAATCATAACCACAATTACAGCTTTTGGATTCTCGGCAAATCCAAAGGATGCAAAGGTTTATTCAAAAACCTACGACAAGATTAAATACCAAATGTCTGTGGACTTCACAAAGAAGCGGATTGACTTTGGACTTGAAATAAAAAAAGGGGACGACACCACTTCTCATTTAGAGAACCCTGAAAATATTGTTGTGCTTGAATGCGTTGACCGACTTTTAGTAAAGGGATATAAGCCTGCCGACTTGACCCTTGAAAAGAAATGGAAACTTGGACGAACAGCAAAAAGTGGAAAAGCTGACATCACTGTTAAAGGAAAAGACGGCAAAACACTTTTAATTATTGAGTGCAAAACTTGGGGCAAAGAGTACGAAAAAGAGTTGGAAAATATGAAATCCAACGGAGGACAGCTTTTTTCTTATTATCAGCAAGACAAAAACACTCGTTATCTCTGCCTGTACGCTTCAAGAGAACACAACGGAAAGATTGAAAAGGCAAATGCCTTAATCAAAGTTGAGGATAGCACAGAAGAAAAAGTAAATCAGCAAGAAACCGAAAAACTTATCACATACGACCAAGCGAAAACCATCAAGGAAATGCTTGAAGTATGGAAACACAAGACAAAAGGTAAACAGACTTTCCTCAATTCAGGTCTTTTTGAGCCAGAGATTGAGCCTTACAACCCAGGTTATATCCCAATTAAAATTTCTGACCTAAAAGATTTTGGAAAAGATGATAAAGGCAAAGTATTTAATCAGTTTGAGGAAATTCTAAGACATAATAATATTTCTGACCGCTCAAATGCTTTTAACAGAATCATTTCGCTCATTCTTGCCAAAATCGTTGACGAAAACAAAGGCGAAGATGCCATCACCGATTTTCAGATAAAAGAAGGTATCGATGATGCAGAAACTCTTTTGGAGCGTTTGCAATCGCTTTATTCTAAAGCAATGCGAGATTATTTGGACGAAGAAGTAATCGACTACAAATTAGAAGATATTGAAGCCCAAATTGCCAACTTCCCGAGACAGACAGCTAAGGAAACGCTCTATCGTATTTATAAGGAGTTAAAGTTTTACCAGAACAATGAATTTGCATTCAAGGAGGTTTACAACAAGAAGCTATTTGAAGAAAACGCCAAAGTATTAGAAGAAGTAGTCAGGTTATTTCAAAAATACCGTTTTAAATACGACCAAAAAGCTCAGTTCTTGGGAGACTTTTTTGAGTTGATGCTCGAAAGTGGTTACAAACAATCTGAAGGTCAGTTTTTCACACCCACGCCCATCGCACGATTTATCATTTCATCCATTCCATTAAAATCAATTGTTCAGGAAAAACTGAAGAAAGGCGAAAAACTCTTCTTGCCAAAAGTCATTGATTTTGCCTGTGGTAGCGGACACTTTTTAACAGAAGCCATTGAAGAAATTGCCGACTTGATTAAAGCAATGGACGAATCGGAAATTGAGGATGAAAAAAGTATCACCGAGCTAAAACGCTACAAAGAAGATATGCGATGGGCAGGTGAATATATCTTTGGCTTGGAAAAAGACTACCGATTGGCAAGAACCAGCCAAGTGGCTTGTTTTATGCACGGTGATGGTGATGCTAACATCATTTTTGGTGATGGTCTTGAAAAACATCCACGTTTGGCAAAAGACGGAACTTTTGATGTGCTTATTGCCAATCCACCCTATACCATCAAGGATTTCAAAAAGCACCTTAACGTAAACCCACACGATTTTGAGTTGTGGGAACACGTTACGCCAGACTCTGACGACATTGAAGTTTTCTTCATCGAACGAATGAAACAATTGCTTCGTCCCGGAGGAATGGCAGGAATTATATTGCCAAGTTCTATTTTAAGCAATGCAGGGGCTTACACCAAAGCAAGGGAAATTATTTTAAAGCATTTTGAAATAAAAGCCATAGTAGAATTTGGAGGAAACACCTTTGGGGCAACCAGTACCAATACAGTCACACTATTCCTTAAAAAGCGAAATGAAGATTTTGTAACCAACTGCCAATACATAGCCGAAGACTTCATTGCTGAAAATAAAGAGCGTGAAGGCGACTTTTTAAATTCCGAAGAACTTTTTGAGAATTATGTGGCTCAATTGGAGTTGGAAATGGAGGATTATAAAACCTTTATTGCTAGAAACCCTAATGAAGCGATAAAGGATAATGAATTTTACAAAAGCTACAAAAGTTGGTTTGACGGTTTAACGGAAGTGGTAAATCTGAAAAAAAGAAAAACTTTTAAAGACCTTCCCAAAGCAGACCAAGAAGCCAAACTTAAATCAATGTTCTTTGATTTGGTTTTGGAAATTGAAACCGAGAAGTTTTTTTACTTCTTACTCACTCATCGTATTGATGAAGACCCTGAAAACTTTGGTTGGTATGATGACCAAACCGAAGACGGTACACCTTTGAAAGTGGCTTACCCACAGCAAAAAGCAGTACCCCAAAAAATGCTGATTGTAAAAACGGGAAGCACTAATAAAGAGCAAGAAAAGTTTTTGGGTTATAAGTTTAGCAACCGCAGGGGCTACAAAGGCATTGACTTTACGGGTGATACTTTGATGTTTGACCGAGCAAACCAGCTCAATCCCAAAAAAGTAAACAGCTACATCTACAAAAACTTTGTGGATGAAAAAATAAAGGTAGATGAAGCACTTGCTGAAACGCTTTCTTTGGTAAGGCTCACGGATTGCATCAATTTTGAGAAAATTGATTTTGATAAGCGATTAAACCTAAGTGCTGAAAGTTTTGCTGACCCCAAAGATTACAAATGGCCTACAAAAGCCTTTAAGTACGTTTTGCAGCCTATTACAGGAAGCCAGACCAAAATTGAAAAGACAGAGTGGAAAGAGACAGGTGATATTCCTGTTATTTCGCAGGAGAAAGATTTTATATCGGGCTATGTTTCAGATGTTGAATCAGTAACAGACTTACCAATTATTGTTTTTGGTGACCATACAACCATTTTTAAGTATATAGATTTTGAATTTGTTAGGGGTGCTGACGGGGTGAAACTGTTTAAGCCCATTTCAGATTATATTCCAAAGGCATTTTATTACATCTGCCAAACCTTGGAAATTCCAGCATCGCAGAAATATACACGCCATTACAAGTATCTTTCCAATTTAAAAATTCCAGTTCCTTCAAAAGACATCCAACAAAAAATTATCACCGAAATGGAGGCTATTGAAGCCAAAGTAGCGAAAGCAAAAAAGGTGATTGAGGTGAAAACCAATGAAATGTTTGATGTTGTAAAACGGGATACAGAACTAAAAAAGGTCTCTGATATTGCTGATTTATCAAAAGATAAGATTGACCCTTCTACAAAACCTGATGAATTATTCAATTATGTAGGTTTGGAACACCTTGAAAGTAACACGGGAAAGATTTTAAGTTGGGAACCAAGCATAGGTTCATCAATTAAGAGTACTAAAAACGCCTTTAATAAAGGTCAAGTGCTGTATGGAAAATTAAGACCCTACCTTAACAAGGTTGTAATCCCGGATTTTGATGGGATTTGCTCAACTGATATTTTGGTTCTTGATTCTAAACATCCGACAATTTTACAAAGAGTTCTATTGTCGCAAGAGTTTGTAGATGAAGCTTCGAAGAAAATGAGTGGTGTAAATCTACCAAGGATTAAGGTTAAAGATTTTCTTGATATGAAAATCAGCTACCCAAAAAATCCAGACAAAACAGTAAAGGCTCTTGAAAAACTTGAAAAGGAAATCCAAAAGCAAGTGCAATCAATTGCCAACACCGAAGAAGATAAGAAAGCCGTATTGACAAAATATTTAGAGAAATGAAAACCCAACGCATAAGGTCATACACATTGGCAAGTCGCTCAATGCCCACTCGCAAGCCAAAACTTGCCAAAGAGTATGCCCTTTCCAACGCTGACGAACACGGACGAAAGAAAACAACGAAGGCACAACAATGTGTATAGTGCATGCGGGTTTCAGAGGTTTTCGAGCGTTTGTGGCTCGTAAAATAAGTCGGTGTGTCTTGACAGGAATTCGCTTCGTAATCCCGCACGACACCATACACTCACCGTTTCAAATAACGAATTGCAGTTTATTGATTCACTGGATAATACGGTTGTTTTATTTATCAATGCTTTAAATAAAGATTAATTATGAAAAAGTTTTTTCTAACTGCCGCTTTTGGTGCGGCAATTA
>FZPS01000155.1_pt96 | contig 18995 bp, 14 predicted proteins | sample 1817821 | NCBI WGS metagenome assembly FZPS01 (sample SAMEA104158645, study PRJEB21678) | metagenome | place: Germany | collected 2015-04-21
GATACTTATAGGACAGAGAAAGAAGAAGCAAGAGAAGAAACCAATATATTCTGGAAAGAAGTAGAACAGGCAGCTTAACAAACTATTAACCGGAAGGTGAATTTACACCAACTTTATGGACTTGACTCATTCTTCGGCTAAACCAATATCAATTAACTGATCTATTATTGTGATAATAGTTGATGCTGTTAACTCTAGTTTATCAGTAAATTCTTTAACTGTAACTGTATCTCTTTTTTAGATATACCTCAAAACCCTTTTCTGATCTCTTATTCTAATTAATTCTTGATTTTGACTAGTGTATATTTTTTAGTTTTCAAGGAACTTTTCACAACCCTACAATCTAATTAATATTGACGTAATAAATAATCTTAGCTTTTCGAAAATCAAAATTAGAAATAAACAAATAATAATTCCATAATTTTTTTAAAATTTGAGAAAATATATTTATGCTAATAATTAATAATTAAGAAAGTAAGCGAAAAAACACAAGATATATTAAGTAAGTATATTTAAGACATAAAGTTCGCCGACTGCAATTTGAAATGAACGCTTGTTTGGCGGTAGAGATTGTACCAAAGGTAATTTACTTGGTTTATCACCTAAGCGAGAAATATTATATGTTGGTTTGACTGAGTGTAAGCCCTCTTTTAGAGTGTTATATGCAATAGTATCAGAAACTATTCCACCACTCAGAACCCGCTCAGTTCCCATTTCAGGAATGATCATTTTTACTTGATCTATTGTGGCAGCTAAAGCATGTCCCATTTGTAAAAGAGCCCTTCTTACACTTTTATTTCCTTTATGTAACATCTCGTCCGTAAGGAAGTATGTTAGCTTACTACGCATATCTTCTGGATCAGTAACTACACGCAACTCATTACCTCGATATTCAATAAACCCCTCCGTGATAAGCTGTTGAAAAGAATTAGGATCGTTTTCAAGCATATCAGTAATAGATAAACGAAATAAACCCATCTGGGTAACATATTTTTGAACTGTGCCTGAAATTTCGCTATTCGTATTGTTTATACTACGAATGTCACTTGGAACATATTTAGAATAATTTTGCATGCCTAAATCAATAACATATTGATAGCACTCTAAAGGAATTTTTTGAACTATAGGGATTGAAGACAAAAAACCGGTACCCATCTCGGTTCCTATGGTATGAACCATAGTCAAGAAATCTTTACCATATTCATCTGGTAAAAGAATCCTTTCAATTGTCTCAATTAGAGCTGCTACATTGCCGTCATTTAAAATAATCAACTTCCCATCATTTTTTAGATATTTTTGTAATATCTCATCTAAACTATAGAGCTTGCGGTATTCTTGCTCATAATTATTGCAATATTTTGTTCTAATTCCAAGATGCTTATATGTTTCACCACCTATTATCTTGTTGTCGATAATAATATCTGGATAGCCTATTATCATTGCATCAACTTTTTTTGATAAATCATTTTCAAAACCAATTTCTTTTAACAAAAAACGTATTACATTCTCAATTCCACCATTGAATTCATCCGCTTCAGTCATTCGAGCAGGAAACCATGAATAATCCTTCATGGATAAAATATTACCGTTTTGATATAAAACTCCTTTAATAGAATTTCCGCCTACATCTAAAGAAATCCAGATTTGATTATTAGGAAGATCAGTTATTTCACTATTACTAATTTTTATGGAGGGAGCTTCTAATTCTCGTATTGAAAATTTTTCGTTTTCTTTCAAAGAAATCTTCTCATCAAAATGGTAATAAGAAAACTTAAAATTAGGTTTGTTGAAATGTCTGTTTATTCTATCCGAATAATTAATAAAAGAGCCATAAGATGTTCTAGTAGATTCTGAAATTTGAAAGACATTGTCCAAATTAAGAAATAAATTATTTTGATCTGCACAGGACTTGTCATAATAAATTTGTAAATCTAGACCACCAAAAGTAGAGATAATATTATTAACTAATGCAACTAAATATCTTTCAAATAAGTTAGTATTCAGTTTAAGCAAATCTGATTTTGGAAAAGGATAGCAAATATCCCAGATTTTTTCATTAGGAAAAATCACACGAAAAGTTACAAAATATATATCATCTGGTTTCTTTAATAAAAACAACTGAAAGTCAGACAAGAATAGTGGTTTAGTTTCTATATCAAACGGTATCAAAATAAACTCTTCCTAGGATACACCTTTTGAGGATATATCACTCTATCTCTATAGTTTTCGGATACTCATTACAGAGTAATCTATATGGTTCTTCATCTTCTTCAATTTCCGGAAAGCGACCCAAAGGTTGATAAAAGCGATTATCAGTATTGTCGTCATTACACATAGAAACTTCCCCTATTAATACAGTTCCTGTTCCTTTTTCAACTGAAAAATCATGGTATAGTTCTTGATATATCGTAATACTCTCACCAGGCATTAATCGAACTTGTGTACCTGCAGGAACGAAATATTCTCTTCCATCTGATATAACTTTTACATCAGTATCAGAAAATTCTCCGGCAAGGCTACTATTGTATAGCCTGATCAATAAGTTACCACCACCTCTATTAATAATATCTTCCATCTTTGACCAATGATAATGCATAGGAGAATATTGACCTTCTTTAAGCATAATCAATTTTTCTGCATAAGGTTTTGCATATTTTTCACTCATTTGATAGTTTCCATTTCTTAAAGTGATTAATGTAAAACCTAATTCATTAAATTTATTTTTTCCATAATCGGTCACATCCCAGCCTAACATATTATCTCGAATTTCGTTATATTCAGAGCCTTTTGTTCTCCACTCTTTGGGTGTCCAATTGCAGAAAGGAGGTAAAGAAAAACTATATTTTTCTAACAACTTCTCCATATCTTGAATTGCTTCATTAATTTGTGAGCGTTTCATTTATACCCTCTTTTCACTAGCTTTTCTCACTATTAATTTCGCTTAAATTATTATTGTTTTGAGAATATCTTACATAATTAAAGGTGGCTTTTAATTCAAGAAATATACATCCAAATCAAAAGCCACTTCGTTTCTTGTTCTAAATTATTAAATAATGTCCATTCTCAATAATAAACACTTTGAGATAGCATTCAATTATTCAGATGCTTTCACAACAGAAACACCGGTATCAACTTCGGTTTCACCAACATCTTCACCTTTAAGAGCTTTAATGGCAGCTTCGACACCCATTTTGCCCATAACATCAGGATTCTGTTGCATTGCACAAAGTAAATTGCCTTCATTGATCAACTCTTGAACTACATCCGAAGGATCGAAGCCAACACCAACTACAGTATCTTTTGCATTTGCACCTTTGATAGCATTACCAACACCAATCGCACAGTTTTCATTAGCTCCGAAAATACCTACACAACCTTGAGTAATAAATCCTTCTGCATAGTCTTGTGCACGTTTAGCATCACCGTCAGCAAATTGTGTTTCAAGTAATTCGAAGTCTGTTCCTTCGAAAGCTGCTCGGAATCCATTATCTCTACTCACCGTTGAATCTGTAGCAGCATTAACACTTACTACTCCGATTTTACCTGATGTTACTCCTCTATTTTCAAGTTCAGCTAACATTTCTTCACCTGCTGTTGTACCGGCTTGAGTGTTATTGGTTGAAAATGTTGCAACTGCATCAAAATTCGCAGGGGAGTCAACATAAACAATTTTTACGCCTGCATCAGATGCTTCCTTTAGTGCTGCAGTAATAGCATCGGGTCCGTTTGCGGCAATTAAGATTGCATCAGCACCTGCAGCTACGGCATTGTTAACACGCTCTATTTGTTGTTGATCATCTTTTTGATCGGGAGCCATCCACTGGTACTTAACTCCTTGAGCCTCTGCTTCTGCTTGTGCTGCTTCGTCCATCCCTACCCAGTATTGGTTGATGCTATCCATTGTAACTAGCACAATTAACGTATCTGCATCGACGCCGGTTGATGCCTCGTCAACTTCTTCTGAGTCTTCTGCTTTTTCTGTTTCTTCATCAGCACCTTCTGTAGATTCTACTTTTTCTTCTTTTTGTTCTTCTTTTTTGTCTGTACCCGAGTTACAAGCTGCAGACATTAACAAGGCCATAACCACAAACATGCTAACTAACACTTTTAAAATATTCTTTTTCATTTTTTCCTCCAAAATAACTGTATTTAGAACGGTATTACACCGTCATAACTAAAATAATAAATTGCTTTTGTTCTCTTCATCCAATGCTTCTGGATTGTTATTTATTCGTTGCCCAATCTGCTATATTTTTCCAGATTATTCGATATTCTGGAGAATCTAGAAAGGATTGAGGCGCCCAATGCGGAGCACAATCAGATGTGAAAACAACAACTTTTCCTTTATTTATCTCACTAACAGCAATAAAAGGATCACCATTAATTGTTGCTAATACTTCTCCTTTTGTAATATTTTCAATTGTTTTATTGTAGCCGATAAAATATGATTTCCAGTTAGAAGACATGTTTTTAAAAATCGGATGATCTATATTCTTTATCATTGGCACAATACCACTCGATATCTCAACTCTATCATCATAGGTTAGTAAATCTACGGGTAAAATATCCGCTATAGGTGTCATTCCATATCTAGCCTTTCCTTCGATACCTGTAAAAGACATGAATCCACCAACCAAAACTAAAGAACCTCCATGCTCAACATATTCTTTTATGGCATTACAACGATCAGGTGTCGGTAGGCTTTCTTGAAAAGAACGATCTGGCATCATCAAAGTATTAGCGCCAACATCAGATAAAATAATAAGATCGTACTCAGAAAGTCCTTCTACAGTCGAGGGCATTCCATTGACAACTTCATGATTAGGTAAGTATGAAACTTCATAACCACTGTTAATTAAGGCATCTTTTAACCAACCTACCTGCTCATGATAGCCAGTGGTTTCCATGGTGTCTGCACCTTTAATATGAATTGTGTAGCCAAAATATGATTCCCCACAAATCAGAACTTTTTTCATTAACAATCCCCTTACTCATTATTGGTGTTTTTTAGTGTTTTACTTATAATCATAGAAGTAACTTATTGTATTTGTTTTTCTTCTTTCTGGATAGTCACTTTTTTACTCATCCTGAACACAACATCTAGTAAAACAGAAATAATAACTATCACCCCAACTACAATATTTCGCCATGCTAATGGCGCTCCTGCAAACTGTAACCCATTTTGTAAAACACCCCATATTGAAGCGCCTACAACTGTTCCAGATAAAATTCCAGTTCCTCCTAATGTGCTAACTCCTCCGATAACAGATGCAGCAACTGCATACATTTCGTATGATGTTCCAGAATCCATTGTTCCTGCTCCACTAGTGGCACAATTGACCAATCCCACAATCATCGAACAAAAGGCACTCACCAAATAAGCTGTCATAATAGTTGAAAATGTACTCACACCAGAAAATCTAGCTGCTTCCTCATTACTGCCAACCGCATAAAGATGCCTACCCGACTTAGTACTACTCAGAACAAAATTAAAGATCAACCAAAGAATCAAAGCTATCCAGACGGGATTATAAATACCTACTGTTTTTCCATAATAAAAAATATCACGAAAAGTATTTGCATTTTCACCAATAGAATCGGTATTGTAGTTATTATTAACAAGCTGAGCAATACCCCTAGCAATTGTCATAGAGCCTAGAGTTGCAATAAATGGTGGCATTTTAAATCTCGCAACCAAAAAACCATTCATCAAACCAATACCCATACAGGCAACAAAAGTAATCAATGAAGATATCAGAGGTGATACTCCTCTCGTCATCAGAGTTGCAGACATCATGCAACTCATACCTACAACGGAACCTATTGAAAGATCAATGTTTCCTGTAATAAGGACATATGATTGGCCAATTCCTATAATCAAGATGGGGGCAATTTGTCTTAATAAGTTACTAATATTATTCCATGAACCAAATATAGGATTAATAATTGCAAATACTACACTGATTATTATTAGCCCTATACCTGCTGTCAAAACTTGCCCAACACCTCTTCGTGAAACAATCTTTTTCAGAAAACCTTTACTATTCTTACTCATCATCATCTTCTTCCTCAATTGAAATTATTAGTCTTTTTTATCTTCAAACTGTGTTGCATAATGTAAGATTTGCTCTTGAGTAACCTGTTCATTTTTAATATCTGCGGTAATTTTACCGTCACACATCACCAAAATACGGTCACTTATTCCTAAAACTTCCGGTAATTCCGATGAAACAAACAATACAGCAACCCCTTGTTCCTTTAATTGATTCATCAAGTTATATATTTCAACTTTTGCAGCAACATCAATGCCTCTTGTGGGTTCGTCAAAAATAACTACTCTAGAGTCTCGAGCTAACCATTTACCAACAACTACTTTTTGTTGATTGCCACCAGATAAACTTGCCGCAGGTACTTCTACATTAGGTAATCTAATTTTTAAATTTTCGACTGCGTCTGCATTCATTTTTTTTTCTTTTGATCTATTTATAGTACCAAATATCCCACCCAGAATATCTAAATTAGGTAGTGCAACATTTTCTCTAACACTTAGTTTGGTAGCCAAGCCTTGATGTCTCCTATCTTCTGGGGCCAATACAAGTCCTGCTTTTATTGCATCAATAGGTTTATCTATGGTTACTTGCTTGGAATCAATATAAATTTCACCTGTAGCCTTTGGATCTACCCCGAAAATCGCACGAACCGTCTCAGTTCGTCCTGCCCCCATCAAACCTGCTATACCTACTATCTCTCCTGCAAACAATTCAAAATTAATATCTCTAACAAGTCTTCCAGCATTCAAATTTTTTACTTCGAAGATCTTTTCACCAATTTTACATTCTACTTGAGGGAACTTTTCTTTAATCTCTCTACCAACCATGTGGGAGATTATTTCATCTAAATTCGTATCCTGATATAGCATATCAGTAATATAGTGACCATCTCTTAAAATAATTACTCTATCAGCAATTCGATCAATCTCTTCCATTCTATGTGAAATATAGACAATACCCACACCATCATCTCTAAACTGTTTAATAATTCTGAAAAGTTCGCGTATTTCTGCAGCTGATAAAGCTGAAGTTGGTTCATCCATGATCAAAATTTTCGCATCTAAAGATATTGCTTTCGCTATTTCGACCATTTGTTGTTTAGAAACTGAAAGATCTCCGATTAAAGTAGTAGGGTCTAGCTCAATACCAAGAGAATCAAGTGTTTTTCTGGCTTCTTGATTCATAGTTTTATTATCTAATTTAATACCATTGACCAGTTCCCGTCCTAAAAAAATATTTTCCGCCACAGTAAGATGATGACACATGTTTAATTCTTGATGGATTATCGCTATCCCTAATTCCCGCGCCCGATTCGCAGTCATGTCTTCAACAACTTCCCCATATACCTTTATCGTGCCTGAATCTTTAGAATATATACCTGTCAAGATTTTCATTAATGTTGACTTGCCTGCACCATTTTCTCCTAAGCATGCTAAAACCTCACCTGATTTCAAATTGAATTTAACATCAGCCAACGCTTTAACACCCGGAAAATATTTTGTTATATTATCCATTTCAACAAAATAATTTGACATATTTATTAGGCTCCAGTCATTTAATCGTTTAACATATAATAGAGCAAACCTGTTCCATATACAACTGATAATACATTAAATTATTTTCATCCTTTTTTGTATGAATTCACTAATTAATCCACAACTATAATATTCGATAATGTTTTCTTAATTTGATTAAAGTAAACGATTTAATGCCTTAGTCGGATAAAAACTTGTTTTAGAAATTTAGCATGTGCTTCTATAAAAAACCAAAATAACATATTTACAATGAACACCATATTCTCAAAATTAAATTACGATGACAAAATTTATTATATCTTAACCAGATTCCTTATTCCGCTTTCAAGAGCTAAATTTTGGAAATAAAGCATCTCTTCGTTGGTGTAAGCCGTAGGATTCATATCCGAGAAACAATAAGTTAGATTTGTAAAAGGATATTTGCTTATTGCCAACGGATTATAATTCAATAATTCGTATTTAACTTCTGGATAAATCTTGGAAATATATTTAGCGATCATAGAAATATTCTCTTTGGTTGCCGTATAGATGGGAATCAATGGCGTTCTGATAATTACTTTATCTTTGAATTCACTAGTTAATAAATGTCCAATGTTTTCTTTTATCAAATTATTAGAAACGAAAGTATGTTTCATATGCTCGTGGTTATCAAATATTTTAAAATCTGCAAAAAGTGTGTCTACATAAGGTAGAACTCTCTCAATCGATGACCAAGAAACATTAAGTGCAGTTTCAATAGCAGTGTTCCAACCACGTTGCTTAGAGGCAATTAAAGCTAATTCTAAAAAATCTATTTGGATTAAAGGTTCACCACCCGAAAATGTAACACCTCCTCCAAATTTATAAAAGACTTCATCTTTTTTTAGTTCGGTTAAAAGCTGTAGTACAGTCATTTTACCAGCATTAAATCTCAGGGCAGTAGTAGGACATTTTTCAATTATTTTTGACCAATCTCCTTGATATGCATAATTTATCACAAGATTATCTCCATCCCAAGATATAGCATCAGGAGCATAATCAGAACAAGCTTTGCAATAAATACATTTATCTGGTAACCAGATCGGCTCGATTTTCGGATCAATTCCTTCAGGATTTTGACACCAAACACAAGCAAGGGGGCAGCCTTTTAAAAAAACATTTGTTCTAATTCCCTCGCCATCGTGAGTTGAAAATCTCTGTATATCAAAAATTGTGCCCTGAATTGATGACTGATCCACTAAAGTCTCCCATCCCCTAGAACATTTAATTATTAATTCCTAGATTCCTAGCTTCCTAAAACTCCCCATAGCTAGTACGAGCAATTATTTCATCCTGCAATGCTGTTGCTAATTCAGTAAAATATGCAGTATAGCCGGCTACTCTAATAGTTAAACTCCTATAACGATCAGGATCTTTTTGCGCCTCTATTAAATCTTGACGATTAACTACATTAAATTGGATATGTGGAATTTCAAGTTCAACAAAAGCTCTTAAAAAAGATACAAAACGTTTGATCGATTCTTCATTTTCGAAAAACTTTGGCAGGAATTTCATATTTAATAAGCCTCCGTTAGAAGTCAAATTTTTGTCAAGTTTAGATACACTCTTTAACACTGCCGTAGGACCTTCTAAATCTCTGCCATACATTGGAGACATACCACCATCTGCTAAGGGCTCTTTTGCAAATCTACCATCAGGAGATGCACCAACTACTTCACCCATTGGTACATGGGCGGAAACTGTGTACATACCAGTATGGTAGTTGCCACCACGGTAATTCTTATAAAGTGACAATCGGTTTTTAAAATACTCTGCCCATCTTGTACCTAAATTATCTACATAATCATTATCATTTCCATATTTGGGAACCCGATTCAATATCATCTGACGCAAAGGTTCGTAGCCTTGAAAATTCGATTTTAGGGCTTCTAAAAATTCTGCACCACTTACTTTTTTTTCATCGAAAACCAACAATTTTATTGCTGCCAAACTATCAGCAAGATTAGCTACTTGAATCATTTGAATTCCTGAGAGATTATACTTCGCACCTCCAGCAGTAACATCAATTCCTTCGCTCAAACAAGGATTTATTACCGAAGATAAGAAAGCTGTTGGCAAAATTTCAATATGAGCACTTTCTACATATTCACAGGCTTTAATCATCAACCCAATATACCTGTCCATATTTTTAGCAAAAGCAGATTCTAATTCGGCAAAATTTGAAAAAGTTGCTAAATCTCCTTGATCTGAATAAATATACTTCTCTTTTTTACTAGTTAATAAATCTACTCCACCTGTTAATGTTAATTCGAGCAATTTATTAAGGTTAAACATAGCCGCATCACTCCAACCAAGATTGTTTCCTTGAGTTGTCAGTTCAACACAACCAACAATCGCATAATCTAAAGCGTCTACATATTCAATTCCTTGTTCCCGCAAAGCAGGAATAACAGATTTATCGTTGAAAAATTGAGGCATTCCTGATCCTCTTGCCACAACTTTAATTGCTGTTTCTATAAATTCATCACTTGTTTTTTCATGTAACCTGACGCTTAAATTAGGTTGAGGCATACCCAAATGTTCTTGAGCCTTTAGACATAAATAAGAAATATCATTTAAGAAATCATTGCCTTTCTCATCCAGACCGCCGAGAGCAATATTAAATCCGATCGGGAATCCAGCGAAAAATTTCGCGCTATGAGAATTTCTCATATAAACAATCTGATTAAATTTTATCCATAAAGATTCAACGATTTCCAGAGCATCTTGTTTAGTTATAGTACCGTTATCAATATCCTTTTTATAATAAGGATAAAGAAACTTATCTATTCTTCCCGGAGAAAAAGATGAAGCATTCGATTCCATTTGGAGAATTACAAATAAAAACCACAATAATTGAACAGCCTCATGAAACGTTTCAGGAGATTTTCTGCTAATATGTTGACAATTCTCTGCTATTTTTATTAGACTGATTTTTCTTTCCTCAGTATTTGCTATAGTACTGTCATTACTTAGCTTATTGGCTAAATCAGCATAGCGCTCAATAAAAGTAATCGCCCCCTCCATTGTAATAATTACCGATTTATAGAAATCTTTCTTCTCTTCGGGACAATTCTCCAGATAACTTTCAGCTTCTTCAAGCAAACCTTGAGGTCCCTTAGCAAGCCATGTTTTTGAATCAGGACAAATATGCCCTTGTGCATGATCTTTCTGATTAATTTTTACCACTGTTGATATTTCGTTAATCTCATTACTATAACGTTCTTGAATTACATCTTCCAAGCTTTTTGTTTCCCAATATGGTTTGATATTTTCCCTAAAGTAGATAATATCTTCTTGATTTACTTCAAAAGGATCTTGAGCCCTAGTAGGCAATTTCTCAAATTCTTCATCTACCCACGTAGTTCCGCCTTCAGGAAATACAACACCATATCTTATTCCTGCAGTTCTGTTTCCAACTATCAATTCGTCCGGATCAATTGAGATCTCAATACGATTTAATGATGCCTTTAAAGCTAGTGCTCTTTGGACTATTTTCGGTTTATCTTCATTCGCACGATATGTGTCTGTAATAATTTTTGCTTGTTCGATAGATGCATATCGAACATTAGAATGAATTTTTTCTTTTAATTTTGAAATTCTTTGAGTCATTATTAGATCATCCATGAGTACCTCCACAAGCTAACATAAGATAAAAAATCAATTAAGTTAAACGATTAACAGGACTTTAATTAAATATATTTGTTTTAGAATTAATAGTCAATATAAAATTGTTGACTGTTAATGATTCTTGACACATATGGTTGCTCATAATATTATTAATATTATATCAACGATTCTTATAAGCGGTGTATCCATGGGAAAAATTACCATTAAAGATGTAGCAGAGCATGCAGGAGTATCTACTGCTACAGTAAGTCATGTTATTAATAAAACTCGTTTTGTAACAGACGAAACAAAAGAAAAAGTATTAATTAGCGTCGATGAATTAGGATATAGACCTAATTTAATGGCTAGAAGTTTTAAACAAGGGCGAAGAAATCTAATAGGTTTTGTAGTACCTGATCTCAATAATATTTTTTATTCAGATATTATTGAAGAAGTTGAGCGTACTATACTACCATATGATTATCGTTTAGTTACTTCTCATACAAAAGAAACTAAAAAGCGAGAATCTGATTTTATAGATTCTCTTACCAGTGGAATTGTAGATGGAATCATTATTACAAGTACAATGTCTTCATACGAAGAGCTGGAAAAGCATATCCCCAAAGACTTCCCTACTGTTTTTATTGATCGATTATTAGATAATTGTCCACACGATACCATTCTGGTTGATACTTTTAAGTCAGTTAGAGTAGGAGTACAATCTCTAATAGAATATGGCCATAGAAAAATCGGATTTATTACTGGGATCCCACATATTTCTACAAGCATTGAAAGATTAAATGCATATATTAAAACTTTAGAAACCAACAATATTCCCATTGATAAAAAACTCATCTGTTATGGTGATTCTATGAGTCAAAGCGCGATGCCTCATGTAAAATCTCTATTGCAGTTAGGCTGCACTGCACTTGTCATTGGTAATGGAATAATGACTGTAGATGTTATCTATTTCTTGCAAGAAAATAATATTCCTATCGGAGAAAAAAACGGTGTGGATATAGTAGGTTTTAACGATTATGGTGGTATTAATCATTTGTTACATTACATATATTCAATAGACCAACCTACCAAAGCCGTTGGCAAAGCAGCTGGCGAACAGATAATTGAGCGTATCAACAATCCGAAAATTCCCACCAGGCAGATTATTTTTGAATCAACCTTATGTAAAAAACACCAGTTTAAAGCAAAGTTAAGTGTTAAGAATCTAGAATGGAAGAGTATACTCTAATCTATTAATCTCTGATACTAAACTTAAATCGGGTTTCAAATTCTTGAGGATTACCTTTAGTTAAAATTGGTTGTGGGAAATGTTTATGGTTTGGAGAATCAGGATAAAACTGTGTCTCTAAGCAAAATCCACTGCGACGTTTATACACTTTGCCGGTTTTCCCAATTAAGCCTTCTGTGATTGCATTACCTGTATATAGCTGCATACCAGGACTATTTGAAGACATTTCAAGTTGAATTCCGGTTTCATTTGAGTATGCAATTACGTCATATTCTTTATCTTGTTTAAGAATATAATTATGATCGTATCCATCTACCATTCTCAGCTGCTCATAATTATCTTCAATATCTTGTCCAATAAGTTTTGAAGACCTAAAATCTAGTGGGGTATCGTCAACAGACAAAAGTTTTCCTGTTGGTATAGCTTCAGATGTTATCTCGGTAAATTGATCTGAGTTAATCTCAAGATGATGATTCAAGATACTTTCTGTACCATCACCATTAAGATTAAAATAGCTGTGATTTGTCAGATTGGCGATGCTTTCAGAAGGGGTTGTTACTTTATATTTAATAATTAATTCATTAGTATCACTGAGCAAATAGCTGACATAGCATTCGACTTCTCCCGGATAATTAGAGTCACAATCCGGACTGTTTATTTTGAAGGTCAAAACATCGTGATCTGAAATACATTGCCAAATCTTGCCCGAAAAACCTTCGGAGCCTCCGTGAAGGTGATTGTTGCCATCATTAGTTTCAAGTTGAATTATGCTACCATGCCAGTCAAACTTACCTTTTGCAATTCTATTGCTGTAGCGGCCTATTACCGCTCCGAAAAAAACAGGATTATTTATATACATCTTCGGATCTTGGTAACCAAGTACAACATCAGTCAATTTGCCATTACGATCCGGAACTTTGAGTGAATAAATCACACAACCTAAATCCAATACTTCCATGGTCATACCTGAATCATTAGAAAGTGTGTATTTCTTTACACTTGTGTCCTCATATTCAAATAACTTCTGTTTAGTAACCTTCATATTCAACCTCACATTACAATAACTAGTTTTGAAGATTTAGAGATTTCTTTTGCTTTGTTTTTGCTCGAGCTAACAGTAGCATTGCGAATAATACGAGTAAAGGATAAATAGCTGAAGTCAACATACCGGTTTTCAGGGCTAACTCAGAGCCGGTCAGGTCTGTAAAAGATGCTAAAATCGATGACCACTCATTATTTTCAATTTTTTCACCAACAATCCCTACTATCCCTGAGCCCAATACACTGCCTAGACTGCCTGCCAAAAACAAAACAGAAAACATACTGGCATCTGAATTCGGGAATAATTCTCTCGCCAAACTCAATGTGCTGGGCCAGAAAATACCAACCGCAAAACCACTAATTCCTATAGCTAAAAGAGATCCTAATTGCGAAGGAGATAGAATAATTATTATAATGCATACAAAACAGATCAGTGCAGAAACAGACAATACTCTTTGTAAATTAATTTCTCTCTTTAATGAGCCGATAATAGTTCTGGTGATAGCCATTGTTAAGAGAAAAAATGCCAAACCCAAAACATCTCCGGTAGCTTTCGGTACTGATAAGGCAACTTCAGTAAAATAAGATGACCATTGGCTGATTGCCATTTCTGTAGAAGCTCCTGCAAAAATTGAAATGAGTAGAACATAAAACAAGACATTTCGCATCAATTTGCTCAACGGCGTATGCTCCACATCTTGACTCCTCAATCTCTCGATTGGAACTTTATTGAATAAGAAAAAACAACTCAAAGGTAATAAAGCAATAATCAACGTCAAAATTGGCCAAGCTTGCGTACCGAATATTTTAAATACTAAAGTTGAGATCAAAATTATTGCAACTGAAGCCCAACAATAAAAGGAATGTAGTAGGCTCATACTTGCTGATTTATTGTCACTTGGCAAAGCTTCTAAAATTGGACTTAAAATAATATCCAGCATTCCGCCACCTAAACCGTTAAACACAATAGCTATCAGTAATCCTATATATGGAACCGGTAGGGTATGAGGTAAGATAACTAAAAAAGAGAAACCGATAAATAATGATATTAATGCCCCCATAGCCAAATGACGATATGAAATTTTTTCAACAATTTTGACTGAAGTGATCCCCACAATCAATTGAGTGATAAAATTCAACGTTATTAAAAATGTAATTTGAGCCAACGAAATATTCCACGTGTTTTGAAATGTCAAAAATAGCAAAGGTGGAAAATTATTAACAATTCCAATGCATGCAATACCCAAGTAACTGGCAAATCTTGTATGAGTATGTGTCAGTTGTCTAGTAGAAGTTTTATTTTTCATTTTTATTACCTATGATCCTCTAACATTTAATCCCAATATTATTCTTAAATAAATTACCTTTAATCTATCTTAGCTATCAAAATAACATACTAAGTTTCTTCTGCAAAAATCATTATCAAATCTGCTATTAATCCATTTGGATTTCATCAATCCAGGTAATACCATAATCAATTAAGGTGGATTTTCTTGGTAACCCTATTTCATCCCATCCCATCATTTCATAGTAAAACTCTATGTTCTTTTGAAATTGCTCTTTATTTAATTGTTTGCCTTTTAATGCTCCGGCATTAATTTCATTTTCAAAAAACCTGGCAGGTAGTTTGTCATCCTCTTTAGTCATTCCTTCTCGGTAATTATAGAGGCGAAATAAATGGTTTTTCAGTTCTCCAAGACGCATTAACTCATAGGATGATGTTTCGAATCCTGTTATCTGATGAAATAAATCTGCCATATCCTCCAAACTATAAACTCTGGTCGGAGCAGATGCAAATATGCACATCCCTAAAGCATCTACAGCTGACCACAAATTATTTAAAGCTTTATAATCTTTGACCTTTTCTTGGCCTAAGTAATGCATGGGTATTCTTTCAAGAATCCCGATGGTTCTACTGTAATCCATCGTATGCTCCCAACCAACTTCGGTATCATAATCCCAATCATGTTCACAAATATCATAACGAGGTCCAACTGCAGCTGTTGCATAGCCTAAGGCCAAATTTGTTTGTGATCTGCATTCAAATGGTACCAGTTCATTTCCTTTTACAGTCATGGTGAATTTTTCCGCACCATTTCCTATCTTTTCGGCAGCTAAAGCTGCTCCTTCAGCCAATAAATCCCCTAAACCTTCTCGTTCAGCAATCATTGTAGCTAATTTTTCTAAATCAACCTTAGGACTAAAATCAAGATTTAATTCGCTCTTCTTTAGCAACTCATTCTGAGTAGCTTCTTGGGCAAACGAAATCACAAATCCGAGGGAATTAGGATCCAGACCTAATTCATTACATAAGACATTAGTTCTAATGACCTTGGATAAATCACTATTACCAAGATTTGGTCCCAGGGCACCCAAGGCTTCTTGATGTAGGCCACCTGCTAATTCATTATCAGTTTCAGTTGCATAACGTTTTATACAGTCATTTGGACAATAGGAACAAGAAGCTGCCCCTTTATAAAACTCAGCAAACTTTTCCGGAACAAATTCTTCAGCATAATCGCATTCGTGTGTTTGATAATTATTTACACAGAGCGCAGCATCAATACCATGTGTGTGGATCCAAGCCCCAAAACCCGGGCGATTGTATTGCCACATTGAGAGTACGTTCTCATACATTTTTTTTTCAAACTCTTGAGAAGTTTTTTTAATTTTATCCAGTGCATAAACAGCAGGTGCTGTGCCGCCTAGCAATACTACCGCTTTCAGATTTTTCGATCCCATCACGGCTCCCATACCGGCACGTGAAGCTTGGTGATTTTGATCACAAATAACATTAGCAAATCTTACTTTATTTTCGCCGGCAGGTCCTATTACGGCAGTTGATGATTCAGGGTATTCCTGATGAATTACTCTGACAGAATCTCCAATTTTCTTGCCCCAGATATTTTTTGCAGACACTATTTCTGGTTTTCCATCTTTTATCACTAAAATCACAGGTTTTTTTGCTTGACCATGAACTACCAAACCGTCATAACCAGTTTTCTTTAAAGCTCTAGCAAAAGGTCCTTCGCATCTAGCTTCTCCTATTCCGTTCGTTAAAGGTGATTTTCCCGCGATCGTAAATCTTGATAATCCGGGAGCTTCATTTCCTCCCATAATGCCATTAAAAAACATCAAATATGTCCGGGGATCAAATGGATCCAAGTCAGGCTTAGTCTCTCTTAGTAATTTAGAAACAGCCATGACTGATCCCGACCCATATCTGCGATATTCTATATCACTAGGCATTTGTTCCTCAAAGGTATCGTTGCTCAAATCAATATAAAGTATTTTCCCATGATAACCAAAATTCATACTTCACTCCATACAAAATTATTTTTCTTTAGACAATGAGATCAGAATCTATCTTAGCATATTTTCATCCCACAAAAACAAGAAAGACCATTCTATGGAAATCTAGTAATGGCCTTATACAAAATCTTTTTAACTCGATTGAATTAACTATAGTCCTTCACACATTAAATCATTAATCACACCGTTTAAGTATTCTTGACGACCGGAAGGTAATTCCTTGTTTTCTAATTCAAGAGCATGTTTTTCCAATTCTTCTAAATTAGTTTCACCGGCAAGAACTTTTGCCCCTAAACCTTGATTATAGCTAGAGTATCTTTCTTCAACAAATTTATCTATCCTACCATCTTCAATCATTTTTGCTGCTAGCTTAAGGCCTAGAGCAAAAGTATCCATGCCAACTATAAAACCTATTGCATTGTCTAATTCATCGCTGGATGGTCTACGTAATTTAGCATCAAAGTTAATTACTCCATCAGTTAAGCCTCCACTCTTTAGCATCTCATACATGGTTAAGGCAACAGATCTAACATCTTTAGGGAATTCATCTGTATCCCAACCTACCAGAGTTTCAGCATGGTTTACATCTAGTGAACCTAACATTCCATTGATTCTTGCAACGCGAATTTCATGTTCGAAAGTATGTCCTGCAAGACTTGCATGATTGGCTTCTAAATTCAGTTTAAAATCATCTTCGAATCCATATTTTTGAATAAAACCAATTGCAGTTGCCGCGTCAAAATCATATTGATGCATTGTTGGCTCTTTGGGTTTTGGTTCGATAAAAAAGGTTCCTTTAAATCCATTTGCTCTACCGTAATCAATAGCCATACGGTAGAAACGAGCTAAATTATCTAATTCAAAAGCCATATCTGTATTGAGCAGGGTTTCATAACCTTCTCTTCCACCCCAGAAGGTATAACCTGTACCTCCAAGTTTGATTGTTGCATCTAAAGCATTCTTAACTTGGCAAGCTGCAGAGGCATATGTATCAAAATAAGGTGATGTTGCTGCACCATGTTTGTAGCGGGAATCACTGAACATATTAGCTGTTCCCCAACCTAATTTGATGCCAGTTCTTTCCATATGTTCTTGGATATAGTCCGTTATATAAACAAGGGTATCTTTGAGTTCTCTTAATGTAGGACTAGGCTGACATAAATCAACATCATGAAAACAGAAATAATCAAAACCAAGCTTTTGCATTAGTTCAAAAGCTGCATCTGCTTTAGCTTTCATTCTAGCTTTTCCGTCTGATTCACCATATGTACGATCATAAGTCCCTCCACCAAACATGTCGGTTCCGTCATAGTTCATACCATGCCAATAAGCAAAAGCAAATTTAAAATGTTCACTCATTTTTTTGCCCATTACAACTTCATCTTTATTGTAATGTTTGAATGCAAGCATATTTTTAGATTTTGGACCTTCATACTCAATTTTCGGGATATTAGGATAAAATTCTTTTTTCATTTTAAACCTCTCTCTAGACTTCGAATTTCTTAATATTTTCTGTTTTATATTATTATATTTTAATAATGAGCAAGTTGAACTCAATAAATACTTAACAAACAAGAAATTCCTAGATTGTTGCTAAACTTTCATATTGTTTTTTTAGTGCAGGATAAATATCTTGATACACTTGATAATAGTTTTGGTAAAAATCTGATTCTGTAGGCTTGACTGTGTTTTTTAGTTGTACCACTTTGCCACAACCGTCAACCAGATCGGTAAAAATACCTGCTCCTACACCAGCTAAAATTGCAGCTCCTAAGGAAGGACCTTGATTTGATTTGCATGTATTCATCGTACAATCAAATATATCGGAAATGATTTTTTGCCAGAGTGGGCTTGCTGCACCACCACCAGTCAACATCATCAATTCCGCATTAACATTTAATTCTCTCAGAACTGATAAGCAATCATTGAGTGAGAATGCAACACCCTCCAGAACCGATCTAATCAAATGTGCTTTTTCATGAATAGTTGATAATCCGAAAAATACACCTCGAGCATTTGGATCAAGATGTGGTGTTCTTTCCCCTGAAAGATATGGCAAGAAGAGTAATTTATCTGATCCTGGTTGAACTGATTCTGCCATTTCATCCATAACTTGATAAACATCGACACCTCTTTGATCGGCAATCTCTTGTTCTGCTTGACAGAACCTATTTCTGAACC
>FZPS01000220.1_pt217 | contig 18995 bp, 23 predicted proteins | sample 1817821 | NCBI WGS metagenome assembly FZPS01 (sample SAMEA104158645, study PRJEB21678) | metagenome | place: Germany | collected 2015-04-21
TACCACTTCTATCGAACACCACTCTGTTCTTCATACAATGGAGTATTTGGAAAAACGTTTTGGTTTTGAAGTCACATACCTAAAACCTGAAGATGGTCATATTTCTGCTAAACAAGTGGCTGACGCTCTTCGCGATGATACGATTTTAGTCAGCACAATGTTTGCAAACAACGAAACCGGTGACCTTCTTCCAGTTAAAGAAATTGGCGAACTTCTTTCAAACCATCAAGCTGCTTTCCACGTTGATGCTGTTCAAGCAATCGGAAAAATTGATGTTTATCCTGAAGAGATAAAAGCTGATTTTCTTTCAGCTTCTGCTCATAAATTCCATGGACCAAAAGGTGTCGGTATACTTTACTCAACACCACAACACTTTGACAATTTGCTCCATGGTGGGGAACAAGAAGAAAAACGCAGAGCTAGCACTGAAAATATGATTGGTATTGCTGGTATGGCAAAAGCCTTATCAGATGCTGTTGCTAACAAAGATGCTAATTACAAACACGTTCAAGAATTACGTCAAGCCTTCCTTGATGCTATTTCTGACTTAGACTATTACATCAACGGTAGCCAAAACAAAATGCCTCACGTGCTCAACATTGGTTTTCCAAATCAAAATAACGGCATTCTCCTAACTCGACTTGATTTAGCTGGTATCGCTGTTTCAACTGGTTCTGCATGTACCGCTGGTACTGTTGATCCAAGTCACGTCTTGGCAAGCCTGTATGGTGAAGATTCACCACGTTTGACAGAATCAATCCGCGTTAGCTTCTCAGAACTCAACACTATCGAAGAAGTTCAAGAACTCGCTAAAAAATTAATAGAAATTGTAGGAAAATAGGATGGCATTTGAAAAAGAAATCACTTTAAAAGACTGTCTTTACAGCTATGCTATTAGCGATAATATTAAAAAATATACGCTTCGTGACACAACCTTTACGCAAAACCGTATCGGTAATTACGAATTAACGCGTTTATTGGAAAAAGTCCCTAATTCAGGTGACGGATTCCCACTAAAAATCACTATCAACAAAGATTTGACAGGCTTCAAACTAAGCATCACTGACAAATCAGGGCTTCGTTTCGTTAATATCTTCAAATCTGAAGATAATAAAATTCTCCAAGAAAAATTCTATTTCTTGATGGACAGCCTCGTTGAACGTGATATTTTCACTAAAAAAGAAGCTTAATCAATAAAAACAACTCCAAAGCTACTTCTCATTAGCCTTGGAGTTGTTTTTTTACTCTATTTTGTAAAATTTGTTTTTATTTTCACAAAGTTTTTGTTACAATAGATGTAACAAGTAAAAGGGAGATGGTATTGTGACTACTGAGAAATCTATTCCTAAAGCAACGGCTAAGCGACTTTCGCTGTATTATCGTATTTTCAAACGTTTTAATACCGACAATGTCGAAAAAGCAAGTTCAAAACAAATTGCAGATGCTATGGGAATCGATTCTGCAACTGTTCGCCGAGATTTTTCCTATTTTGGTGAACTAGGAAGACGTGGCTTCGGCTATGACGTCAAAAAATTAATGAATTTCTTTGCTGATATTCTAAATGACCATTCAACAACTAATGTTTTATTGGTCGGATGTGGTAATATCGGTCGAGCATTACTTCACTACCGTTTCCATGATCGTAACAAGATGCAAATTGCTATGGCTTTTGATACAGACGATAATGAAATTGTTGGGCATCAAACATCAGATGGTATTCCAGTTTATGGTATCTCATCACTTAAGGAGCACGCACAAGAAGCTGGTATCGAAACTGCTATCTTAACGGTTCCAAGTACAAAAGCTCAGGAAGTTGCTGATATCTTGGTTGAAGCTGGTATCCGTGGTATTTTAAGTTTCTCTCCCGTTCATTTAAACGTTCCAAAAGGTGTCATTGTCCAATACGTTGACTTAACAAGTGAATTACAGACACTTCTTTATTTCATGAGTCAATCAAACCAATAATCAATTAAAATCCAACTGCTTTTTGCTTAGCTAAGTTCATTTAGTATTAGAATACTTTTTCTTGCTTGAGAGTCTTCCTCTCAGGCTTTTTTTAGTTTTACAGCACGTCTGTCTCTTCTCTAAAACTATAATATTGGTATTTGCCTACTATAATGTGATCGAGACAAACGATGCCAATATCATCGCAAGCTCGTTTCATTTTCTCAGTAAAACGTAAATCATTTTCACTTGGGGCTGGTGAACCTGACGGGTGATTGTGAACAATAATCACTGAAGTTGCCATATTTTTACAAGCATAGTACAAAATCTCACGAGGTTCTGCGATTGAACGACGAACCGAACCAATAAAAATCGTTCGTTGTTCGATAATTCGATTTTGAGTATCCAAATAAATCGCCACCAAATGCTCCTGCTTTTGGTCGCTCAACTCTAACATCATCTTTCTAGCCAAACGTTCACTACTCATGATACGTTCTTTTTGGACATATTCTGCTTTGCTAATCCGCTTTGCCAGTTCAATCATTGCTTTGATTTCAATAGATTTGACATAGCCAATTCCTTTAATTTTTTGTAATTCTTGTAAGGATAAATGCTGAAAGTCAGCAAGTGTATCGATGTGTTTTAAAATATCATTTGCGACTTCTAAAACTGGTCTTGTCTTAGTACCTGTTCGTAGTAAAATGGACAATAATTCTTGATTGCTTAATTGCTCGGCACCTAAATCTCTCAAACGTTCGCGTGGCAACATGGCATCTGCTTTCATTTCTATTGCATACATAAAAATACCTCCACTTATTTATTCGTAAGTTAGAGGTATTTCCTTTTATTTTTTAGTTATTGTAGTTGATTTTTCTGACGTTTTGCGACATTATCCTTAATCATTTGATACAAGCTTGCTGCTAACGGTACTGCAACAAGCATTCCTAGAACTCCCCATAGTGATGCGCCAATGGTAATAGCCATCAATACCCACATACCAGGTAATCCGATTGAGCCACCAACCACGCGCGGGTAAATAAGATTTCCTTCAAATTGCTGAAGAACGACAAGGTAGATCACGAAGAAAATAGCTTGAGAGACTGACTGGGTCGCAATCAGAATAAATCCAATCGTCAAACCAATGTAAGCTCCTACAACTGGAATTAAAGCTGTAAAGGCTACTAGAATCCCGATAGTTGCTGCATAAGGCAAATGCAACAAAAGCATACCTCCAGCTGTTAAACTACCAAGAATCATTGCTTCCAAGGTCTGTCCGACAAAGAAACCATGGAATCTCTGGTGTAAAATATCTAAAACATAGTGGACAGTCTTAGCGTATTTTCCAAGATAAGAATCAATTAACAGATTAAATTGACGAGATAGTTGTTCTTTGCTAGCTAGCACATAAATTGAAAAGACCAAACTAATAAAGACATTCAGAAGCGTTGAGGCAATGGTACTTACTGACGTTAAAATGCTTGTCAAAACTGATAACACTTGATTCAAAATCTGTTGACTGTAATCTGACAATGTCGTCGTCACATCTGATGATGTTCCAAAATATGCCAAAACATCTTTGACAACTTTATTGTCATTAACTTCTTTGATGAAGTTCGCAATACCACTAGTATCGATTTTCAATAGTGAATTGATACTAGCAATCAAATCTGGTAGAACAATTGAAAAGAGCCAACTAATCAACAAGATAAAGGTTAAATAAGCCAAAATCATTGAGATAGCCCGTTTTACCTTCAAAAGGTATTTATTTTTAATCAGACGTGTGAAAATCATCTCATAAAGACTCATGACGATATTTACGATATAAGCAATACCAGCTCCAATCAGAAATGGCTGACTAGCTTTAATCACTGTCGCCACAAGTGATGTTCCCGTATCCCAATATGCTTTAATCGCGTAACATATCACAAAAGCAAGAACTATATAATAGACCTGTTTTTTCTCAAATTTCATGGGGAATAAATTCTCCTTAATAAAGTTATTCCCATTATAGCAAATTTTATTAAAATGTCGAAAAGTCTGCTGCTTTACCTACTTTTATCATTTCAATCCCGCTCAAAGATATATTCTTGCGTGCTTGGATTATAAATCGATTGAACACACATTTCTTTTCCATCATAAGTTATTTTGAAAATCGCACAGTTTGCTGGACGTTTTTTGGGAGCCGGCGGATTTTTCGTAGCATGCAAATAAAACTGCATAATAGCTCCACCGTGGCTGACAAATAACAAAGTCTCATCTTCTTTGCTAGCTTCCAAAACCTCACGAATAGTACGCTCCATGCGCTCATAAACCTGAACATTTGACTCTCCACCATAACGTACGAAAAAGTCTCGATAGCCTGAGCCATCTTCATGGTGAACTGGCGGATTCAAATACTCTTGATGTGCTTCATACGCTCCAAAATCCATTTCCTTGATACCTTTTAAGCGAATGTAGTCAACTCGCCCAGTCGCTAGTTCAGCCGTGTCACAAGCTCTCTCTTGTGTTGACGAATAGACACGCGTGAAAAAAATCCCTTCTTGCTCAAAATACCGTCTTGCTGCCTTAGCTTGTTCAATCCCTTCATCTGTCAATGGCGAATCACACGCTCCTTGAATTCTCCCTTGAACATTAAAGCGAGTTTGCCCATGTCGCATTAGATAAAAAGTTTTAACCATTTTCTCCTCCACCATCTCATAGAAGCAAAGCAACTCAGTTGAAAACTATCAACCGAGTTTAGCTTATTAATCATTTAAAATATTTGCACCGCGTGTTGCAATCAAATCTTTGTAATAGAAGAATGAATCCTTACGTGAGCGGTCAAAGCTACCATTACCTTGGTCATCGGCATCAACGTAAACAAAACCGTAGCGTTTAGACATTTCAGAAGTTGAAGCTGAAATAAGATCTGTACAACCCCACCAAGTATATCCCATCAAGTCAACACCATCTTCAATAGCTTCATACATTTGTTTGACGTGAGATTCCAGATAATCAATACGGTATTGGTCATGAATTGAACCATCTTCTTCCACCTTATCAAGGGCGCCAAGACCATTTTCAACAACCATAAGCGGTACTTGGTAACGGTCATAAAGCTTATTTAAAGTGATACGAAGTCCAACGGGGTCAATTTGCCAGCCCCAGTCAGAAGCTTCCAGATATGGATTAGGTTCACTTAAGATTAAATTACCAGCTGTCTCTTCACCAGATTTTTGCTTACGTGCAATAGAGCTCATGTAATATGAGAATGACATGAAATCAACAGGGTATTTTTCAAGAATTTCCAGATCACCATCAGCAATTTCCAACTCAATATTGTTTTCTTTAAAGAAACGTTTAGCATATGATGGGTATTTGCCACGTACTTGGACATCAGAGAAGAAAAGATTTTCATGGTCTTTTTTAATCTCTTCCATGACATCATCAGGATTACATGTAGCTGGATAGGCTTGCATGCGCGCTAACATACAACCAATTTTAAAGTCAGGATTGATTTCATGACCAACTTTTGTGGCTAAACTTGATGCCACAAATTGGTGATGCGCTGCTTGATACATCTCTTGCAAATTCAATTTACCATCGTCAAATAAGAGGCCACCAGACAAGTAACCTGTCATACCAATAATGTTGATTTCGTTAAAAGTCAACCAGTATTTGACTTTATCTTTGTAGCGATTAAAGACTGTTTCAGCATAACGCACAAAGCAATCAATCACTTTACGATTCTTCCAACCGCCATATTCTGTGATTAGATGAATTGGAAATTCATAATGTGACAATGTCACAAGGGGTTCGATGCCATATTTATTAAGCTCATCAAAAACTTTGTCATAAAAGACTAGCCCTGCTTCATTTGGAGTGGCATCATCACCATTTGGAAAAATACGTGACCAGGCAATTGACATACGGAAAGTCTTAAAGCCCATTTCCGCATAAAGAGCAATATCTTCTTTGTAACGGTGATAAAAATCTGAACCCCAACGTTTCGGATATAAACCTTCTGTGTCATTTAAAGCAGCATCCAATTTAGCACGAGTCATCGGGCTATTGAATTCACTTCCCATTGATTTTCTCTCTTCTGGCGCTACTGCACGTGACGTATCTGAGGTAGCAGGTCCGCGTCCATCAACATTCCACGCACCTTCAAATTGATTGGCAGCTGTTGCACCACCCCATAAAAAATCTTTTGGAAATTGTTTTGTCATATTTTCTCACCTCATACTTTAGTTTACTCTTGTATTATATCTTGAAATGTAAGTGTTTTCTATCACTATTATCTTAAAAAACAATACTATCACATGATAATAAAACTATTTCCTCACCTTAAAGGAAAAATCTTTTCAAAAAATGAAATCAAGTATGAAAACTACTCATTTTTCATTCATTCTATAGAAGAAAATTTGACAAAAGCCCTTTCTCTCTATATAATTAATTAGTTGAAATTATTCTATTTTTTCTGAAAATGGGAAATATATTTTAATAAGTAGTACTGATTTAATGGCTAAAAGATAAAGAGTCACTTGATGATTTACCCTTTAACCAATGATTACAGTACTATGACTGACTTAGGAGTTTAATTATGTATAATTTTCTATCGTCTTTAGACAGTCTAGTCTGGGGACCACCTCTTCTTGTTCTTCTTGTTGGAACAGGAATTTATTTGTCTTCTCGCTTAGGATTATTGCAAGTTTTCCGCCTCCCAAAGGCCTTAAAACTGATCTTTAAATCTGAAGCAAAAGGTAAAGGGGATATTTCAAGTTTTGCTGCACTAGCTACTGCTCTTGCAGCAACTGTCGGTACTGGTAATATTGTCGGTGTCGCAACTGCCATCAAACTTGGTGGTCCAGGGGCACTTCTTTGGATGTGGATGGCCGCATTCTTTGGAATGGCTACAAAATATGCTGAAGGTGTTTTAGCCATCAAATACCGTACAACAGATGCAAATGGTGAAATTTCTGGTGGTCCAATGCACTACATTGTTAATGGGATGGGAAAACGTTGGAAACCTTTGGCCATTGCCTTCTCAATTTTTGGGGTAATGGTTGCCTTGTTTGGTTCAGGGACTTTCACACAAGTTAACTCAATCACTGATTCACTTAGCAACACTGTTGGCTGGTCACCAAAAATCATCAGTATTGTCTTGGCTGTCCTTGTCAGCATTATCATCTTCGGTGGTATTCAATCAATTTCAAAAGTTGCTGAAAAAATTGTTCCTTTTATGGCAATCATTTATATTCTAGCAACAATTACAATTCTTGCTTTCCATTGTAACCAAATTCTTCCAAGTATTGCTTTGATTATTAAATCAGCCTTTACTGGAAAAGCAGCAACTGGTGGTTTTGCTGGTGCAACTGTTATCACAGCTATCCAAGCTGGTATCGCACGTGGTATCTTCTCAAATGAATCTGGGCTTGGTTCTGCACCAATCGCTGCTGCTGCTGCGAAAACTGATGAACCTGTTGAACAAGGTCTTGTTTCTATGACTGGTACTTTCATTGATACTATTATTATTTGTACTTTAACTGGTTTGTCAATTATCGTCACTGGTGGTTGGTCAAGCAATCTTAACGGAGCAACTTTGACACAATCAGCATTCTCTAGTGTCTTTGGAAACTTTGGTGTCTATGCTTTGACATTCAGTTTAATTCTCTTTGCCTTTACCACAATTCTTGGTTGGGGATATTACGGAGAACGTTGTTTTGAATTCCTATTTGGTGTCAAAGCTATTCCAGTTTACCGTATCATTTTCATCGCTATGGTCGCTCTTGGCGGTTACATTAGCCTTGAAACTATCTGGGTTATCGCTGATATCGTTAACGGTTTGATGGCAATTCCAAACTTGATTGCCTTACTAGCCCTTTCACCAATTATTATCAAAGAAACAAAACACTATTTCGATACACATTAAAAAATAAGAGATTAGGGATTATCCTAATCTCTTGTTTTTCCCCTTAAAGAAAACGCTTATTAACGTGATTTCTGTGCCAAAAGAGGCGTTTTAGTGATATAATAAAAGGTAGCTCAAATTTAACATAATCTACTGATACATTTATAACCTCATTTGAACAAAGGAGGCATTTCTTATGTCAACACCAGAAGAAAACCTACGCTTAGCAAAACGAGGGCCCATTGTTAGTATTATTGCCTACATGGTCATCACCTTATTGAAGCTAATCACTGGTTATTTTTTGAATTCATCATCATTAATCGCTGATGGTTTTAACAACTTGTCTGATATTCTCGGAAATGTTGTGCTTTTAATTGGACTACATTTGGCGAGCAAACCAGCCGATGAAGATCACCGCTTTGGTCATTGGAAAATGGAAGATTTATCAAGTTTGATCACTTCTTTCATCATGTTCTACATTGGCTTTAAAGTTCTCTTTCAAACCATTGAAAAAATCATCTCAGGTAGCATGACACCTCTTGATCCTGAAGGTGCCATTGTCGGAGTCATCTCTGCAGCGATTATGTATGGTGTTTACCTTCACAATAAACGCCTCTCACAACGTGTCAAATCAAGCGCACTCTTAGCCGCATCAAAAGATAATCTTTCTGATGCTGTCACTTCTATCGGTACTTCTGTAGCCATACTCGCAGCTTCATTTAACTTAGTCATCATTGATAGATTGGCTGCCATCGTTATTACTTACTTCATTTTGAAAACAGCCTATGATATTTTTATCGAAAGTGCCTTTAGTCTTTCAGATGGCTTTGATCAAAAAGAACTCCAAAAATACAAAGAAGCTATCCTCAAATTACCAAAAGTTTCAAATGTCAAATCACAACGTGGTCGCTCGTACGGAAGCAATATTTACCTTGATATCGTTGTTGAGATGAATCCTGACCTATCAGTTTACGAAAGCCACGAAGTCACTGAACAAATCGAAGAAATTCTTCGTAAAGATTTCTCTGTTTACGATACAGATGTTCACGTTGAACCAGGAGCAATCCCTGAAGATGAGATTTGGGATAATGTCTACAAAAAGCTTTATAAAGCCGAAAAAACCATTCTCGCTAAGATTCCAGATTACGAAAACCTTATCTCAGATGACTTCTACCTTATCGATGTTGACGGTCATTCCTATACCAAATCTGAAATGACTGCTCGAGAAAGACACTACATGAGCAATATCGAAGCTTTTGAAATGACATCTATCAGTCAAAAAACAAAGCTTATCACTTACAAGCTCGATAATATGACTCATACAAGTATCTGGCGTCGGAAGGAAAATTGGTTCCTTGTCTTCCACCAAATCACTCCACAAACAACATCCAAAGATTAACCTTAAAACCAGGACTAATACTCCTGGTTTTTTAGGTGCTTAGAATTAATCAGTTATTTTAATTAACCGGTTAACTATTATATATTATAACATGATTCTATTGATAATCAAGAAAAAAATGAAAACTAAAAAAGTTCTAAGTTTCACTACTTAGAACTCTTTTAATTTATTTTTTAACGGCATCAGTTGCCACGTCATCACCAAACCATTTGTTTGAGATTTCTTGGAACTTGCCTTCTTGATAAAGTTTTTGGAAAGCCTGATTGATTTTCTTAACCAATGTTTTATCAGCTTTTCTAGCCCCTACAGCAAAATCTTCACCATCAAACTCACTAGCAATGATATTGTAATTATCTAATTCACCTTCTTGTTCAAGGTAATAATTAGCGTAAACTTTATCGATCAAGAGACCATCAATACGATCGTTTTTAAGATCAATGAGGGCTTGTGTGAAGGTTTCATACTGTGTCGCATCACCGCCAGATACAATATCTTTCAAAACTTTTGGTTTTGCATTGAAAGCATCGTAACCAGATGAACCCGATTGAGCTCCGAGGACTTTATCTTTCATCCCTGCAAAACTTGTAATTCCTGAAGATTTTTTAGTGACTAGCACTTGTTCATTAACCATGTAAGGATTTGTAAAGAGAACTTTTTCGGCACGTTCATCACTAATAGAATAACCATTCCAAATCAAATCAATCGTACCGTTGTTCAATTCAGTTTCTTTCATATCCCAGTTGATTGATTGCCATTTCACTTTAATACCATACTGTTCAAAGACGGCATTGGCAAGATCGATGTCAAAACCAACATTTTTGCCATCTTCATCTTCGTACCCCATTGGTACAAAAGTGTTATCAAAACCAATCGTAATCTTACCATCTTTTTGATAAGTTTTCCATTGGTCTGTCTTAGCAACTTTTTTTGATGACGATGACCCGCAAGCAGCTAAACTAACTGTCGCAACAAGCGCCATAGCACTTAAAAGAACTTTTTTCAATTTCATAAAGACACCTAATGAGACTTTCTGTTATTTTGGATTAATTTTTAAAATGTGATCTGAAATCGTTTCTGCAAATTGTAAATCATGGGTAACCACAATCTGAGTCATTCCAGCTTCTCGGTTTTGTAAAATCAATTTTTCAACTTCTTGACGTAATTCTGGGTCAAGCGCTGACGTTGGTTCATCATAACCAATGATTTGAGGATCAATCATCATCGCACGAGCAAGGGCGACACGTTGCTTTTGCCCACCTGATAATGAGTAAGGATAAGCATCCGCATGTTCTCCCAAACCAAGACGTTTAAGAAGACCAAGCGCCTTTTCTTTTGCCGCTTCTTTTGTCATTCCCATTGTTTTAACAGGTGACAAAACCAAATTATCTAAAACAGACAAATGTGGGAACAATTGAAAGTCTTGGAAAACAAAACCAAGCAAGTTAAGTGTCTCTAAGTGATCAATCGGAACAACTTCACCATTATAGATGATTTCACCCGAATCAATTTTTTCAAGACCAGCAAGCATGCGTAGTAAAGTAGTTTTACCACCACCTGAAGGTCCTACAAGAGACAAAATTTTACCATCTTCAATTGTTAAATTAAAATGATCAAAAATCTTCTTTTGACCAAATTGTTTGGAAATATTTTTTAATTCTAACATCTGGTCACCTCTTATTTATAATAATCAAATTTTTTCTCAGTTTGTTTTGAAATCAAGGTAACAATACCAATCATAAGCAAATAAATAGCCCCTGCCACAAACATCGGTGCAAGTGTTGCATCACGGTTGGCAGCTGTCTTACTTGCAAGCAACAAGTCACCAACACCAAGAACATAAACGAGTGAAGAATCCTTGACAAGGTTGATAATTTCATTGAAAACACTTGGCAAAACAATCTTGAAGACCTGTGGCAAAATAATATAATGAATGGTTTGCAACTGATTTAATTTCAAAACTTTTGCAGCTTCATATTGACCTTTTGGAATAGCAGCAATCCCACCACGGAAAATCTCAGCAAAATAAGCTGCATAATTCAAGGTAAATGCCAAAATTGCCGCAGGCATACGGTCCATAACCACTCCTACACTTGGTAAAACATAGTAGAAGAAAATAAGTTGCAATAGCAATGGTGTTCCACGCATAACCCATACATATAATGTCAACAACCATTGCAAAGGTTTAAATTTAATCTGCATCAAAAAAGCTAGCATAGCGCCAATCGGAATGGAAAGCACAATAACAATACAGAAAACTTGCAAAGTTACCGCAGCGCCATCTAACAAGCTAGGCAGAACTTGTGAAATATATGACATGTTATCTCCTAAAAAGAATTTGTTACTATTATAGTATTATATCAAATTTTCAAACAATTGGGGAGTAAAGAAGAATATTTTATCATTTGACCTTATAAAAATGAATTTAAACAACATAACTATATTTATGTAAAATATATTTTAAATATTAAAAAAACGCTACGAGAAAAGCTCATAGCGTTAATGTCATTATAGTTTTTTAACAAACTCTGATTTTAATTTCATTGCACCGAAACCATCGATTTTACAATCAATGTTGTGGTCACCTTCAACAAGACGAATGTTTTTAACACGAGTTCCTTGTTTAAGATCTTTTGGTGCACCTTTTACTTTCAAGTTTTTAACGATAGTAACACTGTCACCGTCAGCAAGACGAGTTCCGTTGCTATCAAGAACAACCAAGCCATCTTCTTCTTCAACTGAATCAGCTGGGTTCCATTCATAAGCACACTCTGGGCAAACTAACATTAATCCATCTTCGTAAACATACTCAGAGTTACATTTTGGACAATTTGGTAAAGACATCATTTCTCCTTATCAAAAAATAGCTATAACTTTATTACTGTCATAAAGTTAAAAGTTACATTATCCATTCTACCTTAGAAAGTAAATTTTGGCAAGTATTATTCCACAGTAACCGATTTCGCAAGGTTACGAGGTTTATCGACGTCCAAACCACGTTGAAGTGTTGCGTAATAAGCAATCAATTGTGCTGGGACTACCATTGCAATAGCTGACAAGAATGGGTGTACAGTTGTTACGATGATATCGTCACCTTCACGAGCTTGGCTTTCATCAACAATTGTAAGAACACTTGCTCCACGTGCTTCAACTTCTTGGATATTACCACGTGTATGTGATGCAAGAACAGGATTGCTTGAGATAAGTGCGATAACAGGCACACCTTCTTCAATCAATGAAATTGTACCGTGTTTCAATTCACCAGCTGCAAATCCTTCACATTGAATGTATGAAATTTCTTTTAATTTCAAGCTAGCTTCCATGGCAACATAGTAATCTGAACCACGACCAATGTAAAAGGCATTACGAGTTTCTTTAAGAAGTGCTTCTGCTTTTTCAGCAATCGTATCTTTTTCAGAAAGTGTTGCTTCGATAGATTGTGCAACGATAGCAAGTTCGTGAACAACATCAAAATCAGCTGCTGCTTTGTTGCCATTAGCATCGCCTACTGCTTTAGCAAGAATTGCCAATGTTGCAACTTGAGCTGTATAAGCTTTTGTAGAAGCCACTGCAATTTCAGGACCAGCATGCAAAAGCATTGTGTAAGTTGCTTCACGTGACAATGTTGAACCAGGAACGTTTGTAATAGTCAAGCTAGGAATGCCCATTTGATTTGCTTTAACCAAAACTTGACGACTATCAGCTGTTTCACCAGATTGTGAAATCATGATAAAAAGTGGTTTTTTGCTCAATAGAGGCATGTTATAGCCCCATTCAGATGCAATACCAAGTTCAACTGGTGTGTCAGTCATTTGTTCAAGGAATGATTTTGAAGCAAAACCAGCATGGTAAGATGTTCCAGCAGCCAAAATGTAAATACGATCTGCTTCTTGAACAGCTTTGATAATTTCAGGATCAACAGTAACTTGATTATTGTCATCTGTGTAAGCAGTGATTAACTTACGCATAACTGTTGGTTGTTCATCAATTTCTTTCAACATATAGTAAGGGTAAGTTCCTTTACCAATATCAGATAAGTCAAGTTCAGCTGTGTAAGAATCGCGTTCGATAGTATTGCCATCATAATCCATAACTGAAACAGAATCTTTTGTCAAAACAACCAATTCCTTGTCATGGATTTCCATAAATTTGCTAGTTTCGCGAATCATGGCCATAGCATCTGAACATACCATGTTGTATCCGTCACCCAAGCCAATCAAAAGAGGTGATTTATTTTTAGCCACATAAATAGTATCAGGATCTTCAGCATCAACCAAAGCAAACGCATATGAACCTTCAATGATTTTCAAAGCTTTTTTAAAAGCTTCAAGAACTGACAAACCTTGTTCAACAAATTCACCAACTAAATGAACAGCGATTTCAGTATCAGTTTCACCTTTAAGATGGTGACTTGAAAGATATGTTTCTTTAATTTGTAGATAGTTTTCAATAACACCATTGTGAACCAAGACGAAACGTCCAGTTTCAGATGTATGTGGGTGAGCATTCAATTCAGTTGGTTGACCGTGAGTTGCCCAACGTGTGTGACCGATACCTGTGTAACCAGCCATATCAATTCCAATTTTCGCACGAAGATCAGCAATACGTCCAACTGATTTAATTAAGCGGCCTTGATTAACACCATTAGTAACGTAAATTCCTGCAGAATCGTAACCACGGTATTCCAATTTTTCAAGACCTTGCATTAAGATGTCTGTTGCGTTTTTGTTTCCAACAACACCAACAATACCACACATATTTTTTTACCTTTAATAGGAAAAACCTATTTTCTCTTTCTTATTTTTTGAATTGGTATAGTCTAATAAAGACCTACCAAAACCTTACAGCAACAGTATATAACTTTACTTTTACCTTGTCAACAGAAAGATTGGTATAAAATATACTATACCAATTCTTTATTGGTCTAAAAGAAAAATTAAACAAAAAAACAGAGTAGCTAAACTACTCTGTTGTAATGAATCCAAATTGATTAAGTGGCAGAACTTTGAAAGTCACAACACCACGAATTTGACTTTCCTTGATTAGTCCAAAACTACGACTATCATTAGTGTTCTGACGATCATCATTTAAGACTAGATAATACCCTTTTGGTACTTCGTTATATTTACCATTAGAAACTGTATTAACAGAAAAATCCGAAGTAAATGGCTGTTGGGTATCCGAAGTTGACAAATATTCAGATTTAATCTTGCTAATGTATGGTTCTTCTTTAACTTTGTTATTAACATAAAGAATATCATCCATTACAGTCACACTTTGTCCAGCTGTTGCGACAACACGACTAATGTAAAAAATGCCATCTTTCTTGTAAACGATGAAATCTTTATAGCGTGGTTCTCGATTTCGATTAACAACTACGACATCACCATTTGATAGGTATGAATTAGCGGCATCCTCATGCACTTTAAAAGTTGAAAAGACAAAAATCCTCAACAAGAATATCGCTAAAATAGCAATTAAGACTAAAATAATATTTCGAATAAAATCGCGCTTAACCATAATTTCTCCTATTCTTTGTTCTATTATATCATGTTTCTGAACATAAAAAAAGTAGGCATGTGACTTTTGACACAAAGTAAGTAAGTTAACCTTATTTTATCAGAATAAAAGAATAAAAAATGAGAATATTTGCCCCAAAAATGCCCCACAACATAAAAAAAACCCTATCACACAGGCCTTAAAGCTTGATATGATAGGGACTTTTTTATTTTCGTCGTAGACTGCTGGATGTTCTTCGTTCAAAGAACTGTGACCATCCTAGCATTCCTGACGGAGGTGCGTCAACGAAATCAAAGATTTCTGACTTACCACCTTATTTTACAGTGCGGGAAATATAGTACTGTTTTTAGTGCGTATATAATAGTAGAAAACACTGTAAAATAAGCATTTATGCAGGTGAAACATCTGAGCGTTTGAGGCATAAAAATACAAAAGTTTTAAACTTATGCCCCAAAAATGCCCCAAAAATAAGCATTCAATATGTTGCTGTTATAACCACAATTTAGTGATAAGTCCGTTTTAACGGCAACAAAAAAGGGCTAGCAAAAGCTAGCCGTAAACTCAAATTATGAGCCAAGTGCAGTAACTTGTTTCATAGTTTGATTATATCACATGCGCGTGATTTTAGTTGTTTTTGATTGTAACTTCAACCTTTTGTGGTGCGTCTTTAGCCGCTTTGACTTCAGCGTTTGTTGTTTCTGCAGCTGCTTTCACTTCCTTAGTAATAGCTTCAGTAGTTGCTTTAGCCTGCTCTTTGGTAACTTTGATAGCTTCTTGAATTTGAGCTGATGTAGAGTCTGGATTAAGAGCGCGAAAGAGACGTGCATACCAAGGAGCATTATTGGTCCATGTATAAGATGGAATATCGTGTCCATTGTTATCTTTGTAAATCTGTTGAATGATTTTCATTTCGTCGATATGTTGCAAAGCACGAATTTGGTTAGTGTTCCCATTATAATAGTAGAGAGTTCCTTCATTCCACTGAGGATCTCCTTTAATATTGAATAAAAAGTCCATTGTTGCTTCTCCTTTGAAATTAATATTTTGAACTGTTTCGTCGTCATCAAGTAAAACTACATTTTTATCTAATCCACCAGCAATACCAGTTGATGTGAACTGCCACCAACGAATCCCGTCCATTGACGGAAAAATAGACCACACAGGATTGGGTGTGACGTTGTAATTTGGGTAAGCAGCAATCCAAAGACTGTTCGGATACTTAGCAATTATCTGTGTGTAATCAACATTTGCTAGTGTGTATGGCTTGTAACTATAATAGATAGGTTTAAAACCTGCTTGTGCGCACTGATCCATAAAAGCCAACACTGCATTAGTGTTGGCTTGTTTTGATGTACTTGCATCATCTTCATAGTCACAGACAAGATAAGCTGGCTTAGTTGGTAAGTTAGCCAAGAAATAATTAGCTTCAGCTACAGCTTGGCTAACGTTACCTCCAAATCTAGCAAAGTGATAGTATCCTACAGGGTCACTTGTTTGTGCTTGCGTGAATCGTGCAGGTGATAAATAGCCAGTTCCTTCGCTAACTTTAATAATAGTTTTACGTGTTCCAGCTGCTTGACATATAGCTGTCAAATCAGCAGACTGGTAAGATGACACGTCAATAAAATAATCATCCTTCTTCAATTTCATCAGCTTTACCTGCCTTTTGAAGTTCTGTCACTGCTTTTTCGATTGCACCATAGATTTGTTTAGTGCTAAACTTGCCGCCTAACTTATTTTGACGAATGCGCTCAGCAATGAAGTCATAAGCTGCACTGCGTTTCTCTGGACCAGTCTTATAAGTGTATTCTGCGTAATGCACAGCTTGTTCTGCCCAGGAAGTGAACATAGCAATGTTTTTATTTTTAGTGTGAGCTTTTAGTAGCTTAATACCAAAGTAAGCAACAGCAGTAATAATACCACTGTCCCATAACGCCGTTAAAATTTTGATTAAATCATTCATCTGACTTCCTCCAATTTGTTATCAATTTTTTCGACTTGCTCAGATAGATTTTTGATTTGTTCAGTCAGCTGAATCAAGACACGCATCTGTGTATCATGATTGTCTAAACGTTTCTTGACTTCGCTCAATTCTCTATCCTGCTGTTTTGCATTTTCTTCAAGAATTGTAGTGCGACGTTCGCTATTAGTCATGCGAGATTGAAAAAAAGTAAAGAGCGTCAATACTGAGACTGACGCACTTAAAATCATGCTTAAAAATTCTGGTTTCCACATATCTATCTTACAACCTCGATTCTAAGGTTCTTGCGTTTCTTGCTCTTGGTTAGCTAAGTCAACATAATACTGTGTACGTTCTTTAAATTGCGCAGGGACTTCATCAATTGTAAGCCACCCCATCGAAATTTGACCTGCGTAAAATCTACCAAAAGTATCAATTGCTTTTTCAGACCATTTAATTTTCATTTGATTGTCCTCCATCTTCTTCAGCGTCTTCAGTTGGCATTTCTAGCAAAGCTAATGTTTCCATCAATTGTGTAATGCTGTCAGTTGCGTTTTTAACTAATGCAACATTTTTAGCTGTTTCTTCTTTAGCTTCTTCAACTGCTTTAGTTACCGTTGTGACCATGTTACTTAAGTTTGAAATTGCAGTTTCAACTTGTTCAAGCTTTTCACTAGCTTGTTCAACCGTTGCAGACATTTCATCTACTTTTTGAACAGCTTCTGGCATAGCTTTATCAGCATATTCAGTTTTGAAATAAGCATCACGAGCTAGTTCGATAAGTTCATCGTTAGTTTTCCCTGTGTGGTTACCTGCAATGCGTTCAGTAAATGTGCCGTAGCTGCCTGACAAAGTAGCTAGTGTGATTTCAGTGTGTGTGATTTTACCATCATTATAAATTGGGTATTTTCCTACAACGTTCCATGCTCTCATTATTCATCACCTCCTTTCAATTCAGATGCTGTTGCAAGCTGAGATTCCAAATTTGCAATTGTTTCTCGAGCTTGTTCCAGCTCCGCTTCTAAACCTGCAATCTGAATTGCCTTATTTGCAATTTCTAACGCTAATTTTTGTTGAATTAATTCTTGAATTTTATCCATTTTTTTCTCCTTTTATCGGTTGTGCATATCATGCCAAGCATTATATTCATCATTTAAAGCACGAATAAATGCCGAATCGTCAAAACGATAGCCAGCATTTTTAGCGTGTGTATGAAGAACGCGCCACAACGCATCGATTGATTTGATAACACGATTTAGTGAGTAAGGTGTATCGTTATTGTACGCTGCAGTATTCATAACGAAACCACCCCCAATAGAACCGTCAGAGCGATAACCGTGACCAAATTGGACAGTATCACCAATAACTTCGATTTTATCGACTTTTGCACCATGACTATCTCCATTAGCTGAGACACGGTAACAACGAATGCCTGCAAATTCAGATGATTTACTGTTGATGCCTTGACGTGTTGAAGTTGCACCGAACGCGGCATAAATACCACCTTGACTCCCCGCTTCAAAATGCATGAACCCAGTGTGATTGCCGTCAGTCGCTTTTTTTTGTGTCAAAAAAATGGTTTCATCTTCTACTCCTTTCTATTGTCTACTGCTCTCAACTAGCAGTTATAGCCCTAGCAAGTCTCTGAATAATGTCATGTATTTTTTGGAGGAAATACATAATTTTTGATAGATATTTATATAGGAGACCATGAATGAATTAATAACTGCTTAAACGTGTAAATATTAAAATAAAGAGAATACTGACTTGCTAGAGCTGTAACTACTAGCTGAGAGATAGTTTTAAATTTTAATCAATTTTGTAATCTTCAATAACTCGTAAGATAAATTGATTAGCTTTCAGGCCGCGAGTTGAGCCACTTAAAATATTAGTAACTTCTTGTCGACTCATGCCATATGCAGCTGCTAAAGCTGCTTTTTTGATATTGTTTTCTTTTAAGAAGTCACAAATTTTTTTGCGTCCATTTGCAATATCAGGCATCTTTCTTCCTCCTTTATTTAAAATTGTAAATAAGAAACAACTATTTTTTAAACTTTTCTTTATATAACGCTTGACATTTTTTAAAGAGTTTTATAAAATCAAGGTATACTAAAGAACGCCTATAAATCAATATTCCTAGCTCGCCAAAGCATTTATAAAGACTTATTTGGTTGGTTGTTTTTTTAGTTGTTTCTTACTTACAAAAAATATTTTACAGAACTCTTTAAAAATTGTCAAGGATTTTTACAAAGTTTTTTAAAAATATTTTTTGTCATACCCTAGAA
>FZPS01000102.1_pt601 | contig 18992 bp, 16 predicted proteins | sample 1817821 | NCBI WGS metagenome assembly FZPS01 (sample SAMEA104158645, study PRJEB21678) | metagenome | place: Germany | collected 2015-04-21
TACCTGTACGCCTCCTAACAGTTTTTTGTTAACATTATTATAACATTAATAAAATACATCTTTCAACATAATATTTTGAAATCTTTAAGCAGTATAATAAAAGGAGAGTTTTGTCAGAACCATTTGGCTCAACAAGGCCGTAGAGACCTATCTGTTAACATTAACAAAATATGCTATAATAAAAATGAATAGAATATAGTTTTGAAAGAGGATAAAATGCAGCCAACAGACAGACTGACATATGTGGTAAGTGAAAAGGATGAAGGAAAGAAAATCAGCAGAATATTGAAGGATAGAACGAAGCTTTCTTCCGGAATGATACGGGTTGTGAAGTATAACGAAGGGGTTTTGTTGAATGGTGAAAATGTACGTGTTAATCATTTGGTTAAATGCGGAGATGTAATCACAGTGTTGTTAAACTGCAGACAGGAAGATACAGACATAATTCCGACAAACATTCCCCTTGAAATCCTGTATGAAGATGATGCAATGCTTGTATGCAACAAACCACCTTACATGGTATCCCACCCTGTAAGGAATCATCTTGCCGACACTTTGTTAAACGCAGTGGTGTACAGGATGAATGAAGAAGGAAAAAGACACGGAATACACTTGGTAAGCCGCCTTGACAAGGATACTTCAGGCATAGTAATTATTGCAAAAAACCCCTATGTTCAGGAGCAATTGAAGCTTCAAGGCGAAAGAAATGTATTTATTAAAAAGTATTTGGGATTAACGAATGGACAACCCAATTATGATTCTGGAATAATAGATGCGCCAATTGCAAGAAAAGAAGAGTATTCAATGGAAAGAATAGTTCATGAAGAAGGCTATGCTTCAGTTACAGAATACAAGGTAATTGAAAGATATGAAAACCATGCGCTTGTTGAGTTTAGACCAATAACAGGCAGAACACACCAGATTCGTGTGCACTGCCTGTATGAAAACTTTCCTCTGCTTGGTGATAGCTTGTATAACAAGCCTTGTTCATTTATGGAGAGACAAGCACTTCATGCCTACAAGGTGTATTTCATTCACCCTGTCATTAACATGCCCATGGAAATTCATGCACCTCTGCCAAAAGACATGGCAGACGCATTAAATATAATTAAAGGCTGTAAACCTCGGAATCATCAAGAACCCTGATGTTTCTTGATCTGAGGAGCTCTGTCGCCTTCTCTATATCCTCTACTTTAAGAACAACCAATGCCTTGTTCTCCGTCTTGCCTGTAAAGGCATAGATATACTCTATTGTGATGTCCTCGTCTGTTAATACTTCGAGCGCTTTTGCCAAAGCACCTGGATTATCGTCTATCGCAATGGCAATTACGTTTGAAATACTGACTGTATACCCATTTTTCTTCAAGACCGTCTCTGCCAAATCAGGATTGTTGACGATAAGTCGTAGAATTCCAAAATGAGCAGTATCAGCAATGGACAAAGCCGATATGTCAACGTTATTGTCTCCCAAAACTTTGGTAACATCGGACAGCCTGCCTGCCTTGTTCTCCAAGAATACGGAAATCTGTCTTACCCCCATAACCAAGCCCCCTTACATCTTTCTCTTATCAATGACTCTCTTGGCTTTCCCTTCGCTTCTGGCCAAGGTTTTAGGCTCAACGAGACTTACTTTAACATTAAGCCCAAGAACAGAATCAAGCTTTGACTTGATTCTATGCTCCAAACTCTCAATGTACTTAACCGAGTCGGAGAAAAAGTTTTCAGTCATCTCTACCTGTACTTCTATTGTATCATGATTGCCTACTCTGTCAACAATTATTAAATAATGAGGAGCTGTTTCTCCAAGTTCCAGAAGCACACTTTCAATTTGTGATGGGAATACATTTACACCTCTAATTATCAGCATATCATCAGTTCTACCGCACAGTTTCATCATTCTGGCAGTGGTTCTTCCGCAGGCACACTGGCTTGTGTCAATACATGATACGTCCCTTGTTCTGTATCTGATTAGTGGGAAGCCTTCTTTTGTGAGAGTTGTAAATACAACTTCACCCTTTTCACCCTCAGGTACATGATTTCCGGTAGTGGGATCTATAATCTCAATCAGGAAATGGTCTTCCTGTATGTGCATTCCCTTTTGCTCAAGGCATTCACAGGATACTGCAGGCCCCATGATTTCACTCAGACCATATATATCCACAGCCTTCAAACCAAGTTTGCCCTCTATTTCCTTCCTCATTTCCTCGCTCCAGGGTTCTGCACCAAAGACACCAGCCTTTAGATTGATATCTTCAAGAGTGCAGCCTGATGTATAAAGCTCTTCTGCTATGTACAGCGCATAGGAAGGAGTGCAGCACAAAATGTCTGGCTTGAAGTCCTTTAGTATGGTGATTTGTCTTGCTGTATTCCCCGAGGATACAGGTATAACAGTGCATCCCATCTTCTCAGCTCCATAGTGCACACCAAGACCGCCTGTGAAAAGACCATAACCATATGCAACATGGACCATGGACTTTCTTGACGCCCCTGCGCCTACCAGACTGCGAGCCATGCACTCAGCCCAGTTATCAATATCTCTTGCAGTGTAGCCAACAACAGTCTGCTTGCCTGTTGTGCCAGATGATGCGTGTATTCTCGTTATCTCATCCATATCCACTGCAAACATGCCAAAAGGATACGTATCCCTCAGGTCCTGTTTCGTTGTAAATGGAAGTTTGACAATGTCCTCAACGCTTTTTATATCGCCGGGTTCTACTCCAGCTTCCATCATTTTTGTTCTGTAATGAGGGACTCTGTTGTAGACTCTGTCTACAAGCTTTTGCAGTCTTCTTGATTGCAGGACCTTCATTTCATCTCTGGACATGCATTCAAAGTGCTCGTTCCAATAATGCATTTATTTGTCACTCTCCTCGTATTCAGCTCCCTTTTGAAAAGCCTTCTCATTTATCGCAAGCAGTCTTGTAGGTATAACTGTTCTAAGAGCATCAAGCCATATTTCCTTGTCTATATCCTTTACTATCTGACTAAGAACACCAATAAGTACAATATTCACAGCCTTCGTCGTGCCACATTCTTTTGCAATTTCAAGAGCATCTATGTCGTAAACCCTGACTCCGGAATTCTTTATTGACTTGATAATTTCGCCAGGATATGTCTTGGTTCCGGATATAACGGGCATGGGGTTTATCTTCTGGGTATTGACAATCAGTGTTCCATCCTTTTTTAAATATGGAAGCCATCTTAGTGCTTCAAGCTGCTCAAAAGCCATAATTATATCTGCTTCTCCCATATCAATGATTGGAGAGAACACCTTCTTTCCTTTTTCAGCTATCTTGACACAAGTTACAACACTGCCGCCCCTTTGCGACATACCGTGAACTTCCGACAATTTTACATCAAGACCTTGTTTTTGAGCTACCATCCCAAGCATCTTGGAAGCCAACAACGTACCCTGACCTCCTACACCTGCAATCAATATGTTCATATCCGCTCCTCCTTCTTAATGGCGCCAAATGCACACATGCCAGTGCACAACTCGCAGCCTGCACACAATGCTTCATCTATTCTGTACTCGTCATCCTCCTTGTAAATTGCAGGACAACCAAGTCTCATACAATTGCCGCAATCTCTGCAGACTTCCTGATCTATGTACACCGGTTTGCCGTAATTGACAGTCTTTAAAAGAGCACAAGGCCTCTGTGCAATTATGACGGAAGGCTCATTCTGGTCAAGCTCCTGCTTTACAAGTTTTCTAAACTCCTTCATGTTAAATGGATCTATAACAAAGACTCTTTTAACACCAATAGCTTCAGCAAGCTTGACAAGATTGACTTGAGGAGCTTCCTCTCCCCTGATTGTATAACCTGTTGTAGGGTTATGCTGGTGACCTGTCATTCCAGTTATTGAATTGTCAAGAATTATTACCGTTGAATTACCCTTGTTGTATACGATATCTATGAGACTGGTAATACCGGAGTGAATGAATGTTGAATCGCCAATAACTGCCACCGTTGGAATACCGTCTCCCGCCTTCGCCATTCCATGAGCCATACTTACAGATGCTCCCATGCAAACGCAGGCATCCACGGAGTTGTATGGCGGTAATGCACCCAATGTGTAGCATCCAATATCTCCGGATACTCTTACCTTCATTCTTGATAGTATATGAAAAACAGCCCTGTGAGGACATCCCGGACACATTACAGGAGGTCTGTTTGGAATATCAAATTCATTATCCACATCCGCATACGAGATTTCTTCATTCAAGAACTGCTTTCTCAATATTGTTGTTGAAAGCTCTCCTTGTCTTCCAGTAAGATCCTTGCCTTTTACCTTAACACCCATCTGCCTTACATGGTTCTCTATAAATGGTTCAAGCTCCTCAATTACTACAAGCTCCTCAACCTCTTCTGCAAACTGTTTAATCAAATCCAGCGGAAGAGGATGAACCATGCCTATCTTCAAAACTGACGCATCCTTGAAAACTTCCTTCACATATTGATACAATATCCCAGATGTAATTACTCCAACTTTTTTGTCATTCCACTCAATCCTGTTAACACCCGACTTGTTTGAATATGCAGCCAGCCTGTTCATTCTGTCTTCCACAACCAAATGGCGCTTTTTTGCCATTCCAGGCATCATGACATACTTCATAATGTCTTTTACATACTCTTTATTAACAATACTCTCTCTATCCTGTGTGTTTACCAGGCTTCTTGCATGTGAAATCCTAGTAGTCAGTCGGAGAATTACAGGACAATCGTACTCTTCACTTATCTCAAAAGCCAGTTTTGTAAATAATCTGCACTCTTCACTGTCTGCAGGTTCAAGCATCGGCACATGGCTTGCAAGTGCATAAAACCTGGAATCCTGTTCGTTCTGCGATGAATGCATGCCTGGATCGTCTGCCACCACTATAACCAATCCCCCATTCACACCTGTGTAGGAAGATGTAAACAAAGGATCCGCAGCGACATTAAGCCCTACATGCTTCATGCAGCACATCGCTCTAGCACCGGCAATGGATGCGCCTATTGCCACTTCAAGAGCAACCTTCTCGTTTGGAGCCCATTCGCAGTAAACATCCTCGTACTTTGCAATACTCTCGGTAATCTCAGTACTTGGTGTTCCTGGGTAGGACGATACGACCTTTACACCGGCCTCCCAGGCTCCTCTTGCAACTGCTTCATTTCCCAACAACAACATATAAAATCTCCTTCAATCTAAGTTTATGATGCAACAGATACCCCTTTCAGGTATTCTGATTCTTCCTCTCCCATATTTCCATTAAAACATTCAAAACACTTGTCAATTCGTTCCTTCTCAAGTTTTGGTGTAACGAGGCATACCACCGGAACTACTATCAATGATGCAAGCATTGCCAATGCACCTGCCACAGGTGCTATGAATGTCTGCGTAAAAATGTTTGCAACCGTAACTGCAACCCCAGTTATAAATCCAGCCCAGACGCCTGCTCTTGTTATGCCTTTCCAGAACAGTCCATAAAGGAAGGGTGCAAGAAACGCTCCAGCCAAAGCTCCCCAGGAGATGGACATTAATCCTGATATAAGTTCATTACTGAACAATGCAATGAGAACTGAAACCAGGATAAAAAAAGCACTCATAATACGAATTACAAGCATCTGCTTCTTATCGTCAATCTTCTTGTACAGAAAGCCTTTGACAAAATCAATGGCAAAGGTTGACGAAGAAGATATGACAAGGGAAGACAGTGTCGACATTGAAGCGGACAAAACCAGAACCACAATTACTCCCAGCAGTATGTCAGGCAGTATCGAGGACAACATGGCAGGTACTACGCCGTCTGATCCTGTTACTGGCATGCCATTTGCATCACTTTCAACGTAAAGCCTTCCGAAAGCTCCCATAAAGTACGAACCACCTGCTATTATCAACGCAAACAATGTGGATATGACGGTTCCTTTACGGATTTCCTTTGCGTCCCTTATGGAATAAAACTTATGTATCATATGTGGCAATCCCCACGGACCTAGACTTGTAAGAATTACTACTCCCAAAAGTCCAAAAGGTTCAGGTCCAAAAAAAGATACATACCCTCCATTCATTCCTGCATTAGCTCCTGATGTTACTTCTTGCTGCGACAAAAGCGTCATTGATTCTGCAAAGCCACCTTTTCCATTCAATACAGATACAATTACCGCAACAATACCAAACAGCATAATGATTCCCTGAATGAAATCATTAATGGATGAGGCTATGTATCCTCCCAATACCACATAAATCGCAGTCAATACAGCCATGCCGACAACACACCAACCAAAGTCAATGTTGAAGGCTTTTGTAAATATGCCTGATAGCCCTTTGTAAACTGAAGCCGAATAAGGAATTAGAAAAACAAACATAATAATTGCGGCAGCCAGTTTTATGGCTTTGCTTCCATACCTCTTCTCAAAAAACTCAGGCATTGTGGCCGTATCCAGATGTTTCGTCATGGTCCTTGTCCTGTTACCTAAAAGCGCCCAGGCCATTAGACTTCCTACAAATGCGTTTCCAAGGCCAATCCATACCGCAGCAACTCCATACGACCAGCCAAACTGTCCTGCATAACCTACAAATACTACTGCTGAAAAATACGCCGTTCCGTACGAAAATGCTCCCAACCATGCTCCAATATTTCTGCCACCCAATACAAAATCATTTACTGACATGACTTTTTTTCTTGATATCAGCCCAATTACTGTCGTAACAGTAAAAAAAACAGCCAGCAGCAAGATTTTTACTACCATACTACCATCCTCCACAAATATATTAACAATAAAAAAAGACGCAATGAACAATCATTGCGTTTTAATTATACAGAATTGCATTATTAAATGTCAAGTTCCAATGTAAATATCTGCACCAAACCTTACAAAGGAGTATCTGTCCCTGTGAGCATGGCTTCCATCTTCCGTCCACATATTCTCAAGGGAGAATTGAACAGGACCCAATGCGGTGGGTTCGGGATCTGCAAAATGATGTGGTCCCAGAAGATTTCTTTGTGAGTTGTAGAAAACCAGCTCCAACTCATTCTCTCCCTGCTTGATATACTCCGTAATATCACAGTGGTTCTTGTACATGAGCCTGCCTGCCTTTTTGTCATTTACATAGCAGTCACAAACGGAATATCTTCCATCCACTATCAATTCAATCTTCTGAACCTTGTCAATATTAAAAGTCTTTGCAACATGCATTTTTCCTGAGAAGAATGGATAGCCGTCTCTTACCACATCGGAAATATCCACATCCTCCTTCTGTCTTGCAATATGGAACTGACCAGTATACTCAAGAACATTCTTTCTTGGGCTTGTAAAATCACTGTCACAAACAACAGAAAAGTCTCCATAAAGGTATACACTTTCAATTTCCGTGTCAAAGTTCAAACAGTTTCTCAAGGACTCCGATACCCCTCCATAAAGAACGTAATATACATAGTCATCCTGGTAGTAATCCAGCTCGAAAACAAGTTCGTTCTTTCCTGCCTTCACAAACTCCAATATGTCTGCAACCAGGAAGCTTCTGTCAAGGAACCACTCATCAGACACCACTACATCCATACCATTTACCTTGACAGACGAATATTTCAATGGCTCAAAACAAGCCCTTAAAGCACCCGGCATCTCCATTACATTAAACTCATATTTTAAATACAGCTTTCCTTCATATTTTCTCCTGAAAAGAAGATCCTTTATCTGCATTACAGGCATAAGCTTTTCATAAGTTTCTCCATCGTATGACATATATGCATAGTCCAGGTTTATGGCATTTACAACTTTATCCTTGAAGACAAACCTGCCTTCAACCTTACTTTTTGCAAACTCCCGTACCTCCATATCCGCCTTTACATCACTTGCCTTTTCGACAAGCACAAAAGACTCACCGCCTTCAAAACTCAGCTTGCTGCCTGCAACTTCCTTCAATTTCAAATCCATCAGTTCAAGAACGGATATTTCCTTTCGGCCTTTAATTTCAACATCAACATCCTTGATTACCTCATCCGACAGATTAAGGATGTAGAAAATTCTTCCGTCCTCTGTATCCCTTGTCATCACGCGAAGATGAGGAATATTGTTTCCATCCTTTGATAACTTGATTATCTGCGCATCCTTAATATCCTCAAAAGTGCATGTTTGTTTAAGGAAACTCAAATCCGCCTTTCTTCCATCAATTCTTTCAGGAAGACCTTTGTACAGATAGAGTTTTCCTCCCTTTTCGAGAAACTCCTTTAGAAGTTCCACAGTGCTTGAATCCAGAGTTTGACAATATGGCAGCACTACATACTCATAGGTACACAATCCTACGCTCAAAGTACCATCATCATTTACTTTCGCATGCTTTGCCATAAGAATTTCATCACCGTAATGGTATGCAATCTGGTTTTGTGAAAACATATTTGTAATGTATTCGAACTCTTTTTCGAGCTCCATTACTGATTCCATATCCTTTTGCCTGTTGTATGTGAGATATGCACTGTGTATGGGGTGAATAATCAGTGTGTTTACCAATTCACTACCCATTGCAAGAACGTAACCAAGACGCTTGAAATAAACATTGAAATCAGTCATCTGTTCCTGCCATGGAAGGTGTTCTGAATAAAAAGCTGGATAATCCCTCTTTCTCTGTCCTCTTATGGAATAAGGATAAAGGTGCTGGCACATAAGATTTACACCACTGGCATACTGCCATTCAGCTATTTTCTTAAGCTCATAAGGAGATACATCCCAGCCACAGCATCCAAACATCTCGCTGAGCACTTTCTTTCTGCCCAACTGGGCAGCAACGGAACCTACTTGCTTTGGAGCAATGTCAGCGGGTATTCCTCTTCCAAGATGGTCAATACCAGGTATATGCTGGTACTCATAGAAAGGCATGGCTCCTCCGCAACACCACATCTGGGTCGACAGCCTTGCCTCCTCAACAGTGTGTCCCGTCAAAAGGCAATTGTTCTCCTCGCACCAGTCATATATTACTTTAATAAAATTGTTGGTATACAGCTCGTGCACAAGGTAATGGTAGTCGTACCTTATCTTCTTCCAATCAAGACCTTCTTCGTCAAATGTAACAAAAAGGGCTGGCAAAAAGTTCAATATGTCATAACCATACTTCTTATTAAACTCATCCCTTAGAATATTTGACCAAGGTGTTTTATACCTGTAATACTGGGGTTCGTCCGTAAAGAATCCGGGCATGCCCTTTTCTACTCCAAAATCTTCTCCCAACACCTTTTTGTAATCTTCATGCGTAAGCCTTATATATTCCTTCGTAATTTCAGCATCCATTGTATCAACATAGGAAGAATCATATTTCTGATACACGCAGAAATATTCGTTAACTCCCTCCATGTTGTCATGCAGTCTTTCAATACCTTTATCGGTTACCTTGTAAACACCAAGAGCAGTATTGTCAAATGCATCCTTTATCTCATGTTCCAGATATGTCGCATGATTCTTTTTGTCTTCCAGCAGTTTTCCGCCAGCAAAACCACTTGGCCAGCCGTTTTCATCATAGGACCAGGCTTCCATACCCAGTTTCTTTGCTTCATCAACGCACTGCCTTATGCAGTCATACCAGTCATCGCTCAGGTACTCGGTTTCAAGACCTCCTCTGGCATGCATGAAAAAGCCATTCATGCTTATTTCATTCATTACATTTATTTGTCTTCTTAACTCTTCAGGATCAAGTCTGTCGTTCCAGCTCCAAAAAGGAATGCTGCCATATTCATCACTGTTCTTTCTAATCTTCTCAATCAACATAATGTCCTACTTGCGTAGTGCTCCTTTCCAATATGTATTTTATATGCTCAAGGCTAACGCCTTGCGTAAGACTAACATAATCGGGTAATATAATCAATATGTGGGCTGTGGGGTTGAAAGATCCGGAGTTGGTGTAATTACTCCTTCGAACACATCAATCGGATAATAGTCCATAATCGGATTTCCATCATAGGACATTTTCTCAAGGGAAGGCATCTCCAATATGGCATCAAAGTAAGATATCATGTTAAGGTGTACATCAAGCTCTCTTAGTTTTTCATGTCCTCTTAGGCACTCTATATCTTCAATCCAGTTATCACCAGCTAACAACACCTCAAGATTAGACAATACCGATAGCGGTGTAATGTCCTCTACAGTATTAAAACTAATATCTATATAAACAAGCTTTTGAAGGTTTGCAAGCTCTGTGAGATCTTCAACTCCATAATACTCTTGTTCACTGGCTTCATGATAGTTTTTTGACAAATCCAGATATTCCAGATTCACGCACCTTTTCAAAGGAGACACATCAGATATTCTGTTCTGTTTCAAGCTCAGTCGTTTCAGCGAAACAAGGCTGGATAACGGACTAATATCCGAGATAAAGTTTTTATCAAGATATAGTACTTCCAAACGTGTAAGGTTTCTAAGAGGTTCCAGTACCATCCCTTCCCTGTCTCCTACATAAATCGAACTAAAATTATGACTAAGATCCAGATACTTAAGATTTGTAAGATTTTTAAGTACACTTATGTCACTTATTCTGTTTCCATACAAATCAAGTCTCTCAAGGGATGTGAAATACTTTAGATCCTCTATGCTGCGAATTGCACACACCCTTGCCTCAAGCTCCTTAATCTGCCTGACTTCGGACTCCAGTATCGCGCCAATTGGCTTGTTCATCAGTTCCCTTACTACCAGTTCCAAATATACATCAGTAAATTCAATTTCCTTATCGAGTTCAGGTGGAGTTGGAGTTGCATCCAGGTTTGGAGTTGGCTGGGGTGTATTGGATATGGTTGGTGTTGGAGTAACAGGCACCAGGTTATCGTCCTTCTTCGGAATAACCAAAACCACTACTATCAGCATAAGTATGATTATCATGAAAATAATAAAGTTCTTCAAACCTACCACCCCTTATTCCATGATAGCAACGCTATTAATCCTGCTGTACTCCCCTATTTCATGCAGCTTGTCTTTTTTCCACAAATACAACTTGTTGCCTTCCTGAAATATGATTTCCTCAAAGTTTTTATTGAAAAACAGACTTCCTTTCAAATCACCGGTTATTCTCTTCAATCCTTCATCAGTAACAATATCAAGGGTCACCTTTCCTGAAGATGTGCTTCTTACAAACAGATACGCATCATCGCTAAATCCGTACAGCCTTTTGCTGTCTGACGGCACTCTATCTATCTTATTGTTCTCAAGAATGTAATAGAGGTTGTCAGCCCCCTCGTCCTCATACATAACAATTGCCTTGTTGAGGTAATCGTAAATGTTGGCAGCATTGTCAGCAACCTTTTCCACCTTGTGACTCTTGTCATATACATTTACCCTTGAAAGGTTTCCTGTCTGCTCGTTTATATACAAATATCCTTGTATTCTGTCATATATGAATCTGCTACCATGAGTTGTTTCCAACAAAAGTTCAGGTGCGGAGCCTCTCTTTGACTTGTATATCTCCACCATCTTTCCTTTATCTTTTGCAAAAACAACAAGTTTGTCATCAATGGAGTTGTATATTATCCTGTTAACATTATTTGATATTTCTCTTGCCTTATAGTTACTCATATACATAAGATCTCCGCTGCTTCCATCCTCGGAAATGTTTGCAAGAATGTATGTTACTTCCTTCTTGTTTTTTGATTCAAGATACCTTGTATTGCTTTCGATAATAACGGGCTGGTTGGTATTTGTAAGGACCCGCGCATTGTCCAGTTTTAATTTCACATCTCCGTTTCGTTCTGCAATGTGCAAAGTGCTTTTAATATAGTAGTAAATGTATTTATCGTTTTTCGCAATGCCAAAAGTCTTTGCAATATTTATATTGGAAGCAATCTTTCGTGATTTTCCAATAGCACTGCACAAAAACAGGTCCGCCTCACTTTCCTGTATGTTGTCAATATAAAGAAAATACTCATCTCCAATTGAAGAAAAGTTGTTGATGTTTATATCCTTGATTTCCGTTAATTCTATTGTTTTTTTGCCAGAATACATATACAGTTTCAAGTTATTACTGGAACGCAAAAGAATTCCGGACCTGTCCGCAAGTATAGAGTACGAATCTATATCCTGGGCTAAAGCCACCCTTAAATTCTTCTTAATATTATACTCGTATAAAGTGTTTTCCCTGATGTAGTAGACCTTGTTCTTTTTTACATCATGTACCGCACTATGGGCGTTGTCGTCAATTTCTGTTACATCAAGGTCGTCATTAAGAATGAAAAGCGTTTTATGCTCATCTATGAATACGAAAGGAAAGAGAAAGCTTCTTGCAACGCCATTTTTGTCAACATCCCCTATTTTGGGAGATCTGCCAGGCAGCAAACTTAATATGGCCACTATTACAAGAACAAGGATAAACACTGTCATTAAGGCAATGGCATGTCCTTTACTTTCATTCTGGATGTACACTTTTCTTTTGCCCATAGCACACCTTCTATCAAGAATTTCACATAAAGTATAACATTACCAATGGATTTTTGCAAATATCCATTAATAGTTATTGCAATTATTAACGATTCGGTTTACAATAGTTTTAACAGATTATACTGTGAAATATTTTACAAAAGAGAATGATACAAAAATGAGTTTTGTTAAAAGAATGCTGGCATACTATCTATATATTATCCGATACTTGTCACTTACAACATCAATTATATATATGTTGTCTCCCATTTTATTCATAGTATTATATATTCTTGCCCAAAAGGATTATAATTTTATGATAAGCATGTATGATGGAAGCTACCCATGGAATCTTATTACAAAACCATTAGAATACTTTGCCGTGTCAGGCAAAGTATTCTTTGCAGGTCTTGTTGAATATTTCATTTCTTACGTTATTAACTCATATATAAACAATTTAAAATAGTGTCTTATTCCGGCTCCCCTTTTCTTTCCGGTACAAACGCTTTTGTTATATTGCTCAAATCATAAGGAGTTGCCTGATATACATAATAGTTGAGCCAGTTTGCATACATAAGGTAAGCATGGCTTTTCCACTGATGGTAAGGTCTCTGTGTAGGATCGTCATTTGGGAAATAGTTTTCAGGGATATTAGGATTCAAACCTTTTGCAAGATCTCTTTCGTATTCAAGTTTCAATGTATCCCTATCGTATTCCAAATGACCAGTCATAAATATCTGCCTTCGGTCCTTGGATGCGCATATGCAGAGTCCTGCTTCCCTGCTTGTTGCTAGTATATCTATATCCGATATCTTCTCCACATCAGATATCCTTGTTTCAGTATATCTAGAGTGAGGCACATAAAAAGTATCGTCAAATCCCCTTAAGAGCCTGGATGATTTCTTATGAGGCTCATGCTCAAATACTCCTGACAACTTGTTTTCAAGTGGATATTTGGGTATGCCAAAATGATAATACATACCCGCCTGCGCTGCCCAGCAAATGTGTAAGGTAGTCATGACATTCGATGTTGTCCAGTCCATTATTGCACACAACTCCTCCCAATAGTTTACTTCCTCAAAAGGCAGCAGTTCGACAGGAGCGCCTGTAATTATCATACCGTCGTACTTTTCATCCTTTATCTCGTTAAAAGTACTGTAAAATGCAGAAAGGTGCTCCGGAGGTGTGTTCTTGGACGTATGGGACGCAGGATGTATAAAAGAGACCTCCGTCTGCAATGGAGTATTGCTGAGCATCCTAAGCAGCTGGGTCTCAGTCACTATCTTTGTAGGCATCAGATTAAGTATAAGGATTCTCAAAGGCCTTATATCCTGTCTTATAGCCATCTGCTCGTCCAATACAAATATATGTTCTTTTGTCAAAATCTTTTTTGCGGGTAAATTGTCGGGTATTTTTATTGGCATATGTTCACTCCATCTTTCTTTATACTACAAAAGGTTACAACAAGGGACTCCACCCCATTAGTTGCAACCTTCATCAGTCTTGATTTTTGCAAGATACGTTATTTATCTTTATCAAAAAACTCTCTAACAATTTGTATCACACTAACAACAGCACTGGCTACGGCAGTTATAACGCCGGCCGGCCCCTCTGGTGACGTAAACGTACCTACAACTCCTCCAACATCAGATACAACATCATTTGCAACATCTGATATATCTCTAACATTCTCCAATGTTTCTGATGCATTCTTTGCAATCTTTGGCATCTCCTCCAAAGTATCGTTGATGGCATCCTCCTGTTCGTCCAGTATTCGATTTACCTTGCTTATTGTCTTAATAAGTTTCAAAATCAAAACTATGAGAAAAACAACAGCAAAAATAGATAATACCAGAAGCGTTCCGACCAACAGACCTCTTAGTGTAAAAGTAATCTCATTATCCATTTACGTCACCAACCTTTCCTTTTACTACTATTACTCCTCTACAGTTTCAACCTGAACAGTTTCAACTTCTTCTTCCTTGGCTGGCTTCGCAATCTTTTCCTTTACCGCACTAACAGCACGGTTGGTCGTGTCTTTAACCTTCGTAGCAATTTCGCCAGTCTTCATCTTGATATCCTCACGTGTTTCCTTGCCAGACTTTGGAGCCAACAAGATACCAGCTGCTGCACCAATTGCGGCACCTGCTGCAACACCTGCTGCAACACCTGCAGTTTTCTTACGTTTTGCTTTTCTTTCTGCACGCTTCTTGGATGTCAGCGGTAACATATCGTACAAGTTTGCCTTTCTTCTTGCCATGTTTCTCACTCCTTACAATATGATTTCTATTAGTAATATAAGCAATATTATTATACCATGTGAGTCGTTAAAAAGCAAACAAGTGAATATATTATAGAAAAAGTACAAGGGGTGTACAAGTGTGATTGCAATACTAAGTTTTGCCTTTATTCTCCTGTTTGCCATATACTCTGAAGCCTGCATTCCTGCAGTAGGCTACACAATAAAACAATTTCTATTTATAACCTTACCATCATTATTGCCTTTTTATGTAATTTCTAACATACTAATCAAATCAGGTTTTGCTGAAAAAATGGGAAAGAAATTTAATTTCTTAATGAAACCCGTTTTTGGAGTATCCGGTAACGGCATCTTTGCAGTAATTATAGGCATGATAAGCGGATATCCGGGAGGAGCCAAGGTAATTGCGGATATGTACGAAGAAGATAAAATATCACTGCATGACGCCCAGGTGCTATCCTCCTATACAAACAACACAGGCCCTCTATTCATGATAGGCGTGGTTGGTGCGGGACTATTGAAAAACGTAAAGTATGGCATTTTTCTTTTCCTGGTACATATCATATCCTCACTAATTATCGGAATGATTATTGGAAATATAAAAAGAAAGGATCTTGCTTGCGGTATCATCGGTTTCAAGTCGAACGTCCCTCCCAAAATATCAAGAACCCAATTCTTTAGAATACTGTCCGAATCCATCACAAACGCAACTTACACAATGCTTCCCATTGCAGGAACCATAATATTCTTCTCTTCCATCATCGCAGTATTTAATAGTACAGGAATATTCCCCTTTATTGTAAGCTTGGGCAAACCCTTTTCACTACATGAGCATCTAAAAGGGCTTGTTCCAGGTTTCTTTGAAATTACAACTGGTATAAACGTAATGAGTCTATCGAATGTTCAATTAAATACAAAGCTCACCCTAATTTCTCTCATGACAGGCTTTGCAGGCATTTCTGTACATACCCAGGTTATCGGTATACTGTCAAAGGCAAAAATAAGCTGCAGGCTCTACCTTACAGGTAAAGTCCTGCAGTCACTTTTGGCTGCGATATTAACCTTTATCCTTCTCCAATTTATAACTTTCTAAGTATGGCAAATATGTTAGCTGCAATAGAGTCAGGCCTTATTACCATTCCGCCATAGTTTCCAGTTACGCAGTTGTGCGTATCAGGGAAGCAACCATCAAACAATCCTTGTACGTACTGCTCATATGTAGAAGGAATGTTGTGAGGCATCCATTTTTCCTCCCTGTGGTCAATTATCCATCTTAGAGCAGCACATGTTATACCCCTCTGGAACTTGAACCAGTCAATTTCCTTGTCAATTTCAGCCCAGTCTATTCCTCTGCTGGAAGAGTCAGCAAAGACAGAAAGAACCTCCCACTGTACATGGTCTCTAACCCAATTTGCAAAGTACCAGTCACTAGAGCACAGACAAGGCTTTGTGTTGTATTTCATAGGCATGTTCTCAGGCTCCCAAAGATGCGTAAACGGCAGTATTGACCTAATCCAATATATCGCCTTGTCAAGGTAATATCTTTCACCGGACTCCCTGTAAAACTCATAAAATGCTATGGCTGCATGACCTGCAGCATATAGATTTGGAGCATGCAATGGAGTCTCCCAAAAATCTCCTCCTTCAGGTCTTGTAAAGTCGTCGCAAAAATCCAACGCTGCTTTTGCAGCCTCATAATATATCTTGTTACTGGTTTTCCTGTATATGTCGATCAGTTCAAGAGCTGGAACAACACATATGTCAAGCGCAGTGTCATAGGCCTGACCCATGGGCGCACAGAACTCTCTAGCTACAATAAAGTCATCCTTGCTCTTATGCCTACCGTCAGGCTCAAATCTGAACGAACCGTCTTCCTTCTGCCAGGACAAAATCAATTTCCCTCGCTCGTTCCAGTCTCGCTCTCCTCTCTGTCTCGCCTCTTGCTTGTCTTCACATACTTTAATCTTTTCTTTTAAATCCTTTGCAAGCTTTTCTTCAGGATATTCTTCCACATACCACCTTACAACATTAGGTACATAGAAACTAAATCCATTTCTTTGTGCTACACCAAAACCTTTTTCATCATGCCATAGATTCGTATTGTAACGATTTGCCATCTTAACAAGCTGAGTTATGTAATAGTCTCTACTGTCGTTCACATCAATAAGGCCATGCCTCTTAACCCAGTCGACTACAGCATCCAAAGAGTTGCCTTTTGTCAGAAAAATCTCACTTTCAAACCTGACTATCTGATGAAGATGCATCTCTAAAGGATATTCCGCATAGACCTGATTCTCATCTATTTCGCAACTAGCGCAGGGCAGCATAAGTCCCATAAGACTGTTATCCATTCTATCGACAAAATTAGGCACCGCATATACCGGTTGAGGATAATGAACTCTGTAGTTGAACCATCTGGTTGCCCATTTGTTCGGATTCCATGATAGGCCAATCGCATCCCCTTCATGGGAAACAGTCATGCAGGGTATTGACACCTTGTTTGGATGCGGAGCAACCTTGTTGTACCAAGGTTCTCTGAACCAGTCGCTTCCACTGGACCATTCCCTGTCAATAAGCCACTCAACTCCAGGGAAAATTCCATCCGTCTTGTCAACTCCAAAGGTGCCTTCACCCACCTTGAGCCATGGACCCCTGATATACTTCACATACATGTTAACCCCTGCGGTCAGGTAAGATTCCATCTTGACAACGGGCTCTTTCTTGTCCATTCTAAACACAACCCTGCCAGACAGACATGTTTTGTCAAACGGATAATACATCCAAGGCGCAAAGGACGTTCCATCAAGCATTCCTTGCACATTCATGGACTTGACATCAAAAACCAATGAATAGGATTCTTCATCTTCAACTAGTTCATAAGTATCCGCCTCAAGACGCATTGGGATTTCCTGATCCCTGACAAGCAGTTCACCAAGGTGTTCAAGAATTGCCATTAGCTTGCCTTCCTTAGTATAAATCTCACCGTATCCCCATCCACTCAGTCTTTTATACATAACCAGCCTCATTGAACCATTGTCAAGAGTTACAGTTTCACCTGTAGTCGCAGCATGTTTGTACATATGTAAACCTCGCTTTCATAGATTTGTAATGATTATAGAGCCCTTTATCCAAAAAGTCAAAATAAAAAGCGCCCGTTACCGAGCGCTTTTTATCATATGAATTTTTACTCATCAAAATCAACTAGTGTCGCCCACTTCTCATTCGCTGCTTTTTCCATTGCTGCCAGTGAGTCTTTATAGTCTACTTGACCACTGAAATGGTTCCTTAGCATGTTGGACCATGGGGTTCCGTCTATCATCTGAGCAACAGGAGCAGGAACTCTACACTGTACCTGACCAACAGTATCGTTCTCAGGGAATGCTACGAAAGCGTCAAAGTTCTTTCCTTCCCATTCAGTACCCTTCCCACGCCAGAAGTCATCGTTGGCAAGAGTTCTCATTAGTGGTACGGATCCACCAGTCTGACCGTTGTATGCCTTCTGACCTTCCTCTGTAAAGAAGAACAGTGCAAATGCTGCAGCGGTGTCAGGTCTCTTCGTCCTGTTATATACACCAAATCCTGATGATCCTGTTCCTACCTTTGGTATTGGGAACATTGGGAATGTAGCTATATCCCAATTTACGCCGAGTCTGTCATACTCTGTTCCCATTCCATACAAGTGTGGATAAACCATGAAACGGAATACATAGTCTGAATTTCTAAGACCTCTGTATTTATCTGTTTCAGACGAACCATATGGATATAATATACCCTTATCCACAGCAGAGAACATTTCTCCTATTCCCTGCACAACTCTATCGTCTGAATAGAGGTTGACTCTCTTGTTTATGGTGTCATACCATTTACCGCCCCAGCCTTCCATGAATGGAATATAAATGGGGTCCCAGTCAAGCTGCAAATACATTGCAACCTGCTCAAATGTACCATCTTCGTTAGTCTTTGTTACCTGAGGACCATAATCATTTACGAAATTTTCCCAAGTCCAATCAGCAGGTGGTAGGTCAAGACCTTCTGCATTCAGTGCATCCATGTTTGTCATAAGCACAATGTGGTTGTGGTCACGGGATGCCATGTACAGACGTCCGTTTACAACACCCAGGTCGTATATACCGGAATAAACTTGCGAAACATTTATTCCGAGAGGCTCAAGATATGCATCAAGCGGCATCAGTGCACGATGTGTAACTGCATAAGTATAGGTATGCTCTTCAGCGAAATGGAAAACGTCACCAATATCTCCAGATGCAATTCTTGCCTCAATTTGTCCTACGTTGTAATCCCTGTTTACTTTTGCATCTGGATACATTTTCTCGAATGCCCTTATAAATGCATCTGGTGACAGT
>FZPS01000183.1_pt333 | contig 18971 bp, 16 predicted proteins | sample 1817821 | NCBI WGS metagenome assembly FZPS01 (sample SAMEA104158645, study PRJEB21678) | metagenome | place: Germany | collected 2015-04-21
GACCAGGCGGTGCAGATTAGTAGCGCCTGTTGTTCGCAAGGGAAATATAATAGAACAGCATTGCCAGCGAGCCTAAAGCAGCAATCACATAAGTATATGCCGCCCATTTGAGGGCATCCTTTGCCATTGGAAGAGTCTCGTAAGTGGCAATGCCGCTTTGTTCAAGCCAGGCGATGGCCCTTCTGCTGGCATTTATCTCCACCGGCAGCGTAACTATACTGAAAAATGTAGTAATTGCAAAGAGAGCAATACCGATATCAAGAAGAATAGGCATTGTTTCTATGAGTAGAACGCCCAGCAACAGCACCCACGATACTGTCCTGTTGGCGAAACTTACTACAGGAACAAGGGCGGTACGGAGTTTCAGAGGTCCGTAACCTTGAGCATGCTGGATGCAGTGGCCGGTTTCGTGTGCGGCAATCGCTGCGGCAGCTATATTTCGTTGGTTAAAGACGCTTTGAGACAGATTGATACTGTGCTCTTGCGGGTTGTAATGGTCTGTAAGTTGACCGTTTATAGCCATTACCTTGACGTCGTCAATGTCGTTGTCCTGCATCATACGCTCGACAATCTCAGCTCCGCTCAGCGAAATGCCGACTTTGGAATATTTTTCGAAACGATTGGTGAGTACTTTCTGGATAATGAAAGAAAGCAGCATCACTCCGAATACTATAAAGTAAATAATCATATCACAATAAAATAATTAGTCCCTTACCACTATCCGCTCTATGCGGCGCGGTATAGATGTAAATATTTCGTAAGGAATTGTGCCCAAGATGTCAGCCAATTCAGTTACTTTGGGTTCCTTCCCGAAGATTGTAACAGTATCTCCCACTTTGCAGTCGATTCCTGTAACATCGAGCATACACATATCCATACAAATATTGCCTATAGTAGGGGCGCGGTGCCCGTTTACGCAAAAGCTGACTTTTCCTTTGCCCAAATGGCGGTTGATTCCGTCGGCATAGCCGCAGGGGATAGTAGCAATCGTCGTGCCATTATTTGAGGGAAGCCCCAAGCGTCCGTAGCCTATTGTGCCGTCTGAAGGAAGCAGCTGCTTGATTTGCAGCACTTTGACTTTAAAAGATGCAACCGGTTCAAGATGCGCTGACGGCCGGGAGGATATTCCATAAATACCTATACCCAAGCGGACCATATCGAATTGATATTGCGGAAAACGCTCTATGCCGGCGCTGTTGAGGATATGCCACATGGTCTTGTATCCCAAAGCATTATCTAAAGCGGTCGCGTTTTGAATGAACATCTTTATTTGCCCGAGCGTAAATTCATCCTGCTCGGGGTCTTCGGCAGCTGCAAGATGCGAGAAGCAGGAAAGCACGCTCACATAGGGGCAGTCTTTAAGATATTCGAAAAGTTCCGGCAGTTCGCTGCTCATAAAGCCTAAGCGGTGCATGCCGGTATCTAATTTTATATGTATGGGAAAGCCCTGCAAGTCCTTGGCTTTAAGCACCTCCACCAAAGCTTTTAAGGTAGACAGGTTGGGGATGGAAGGCTCCATACGGTAAGAAATTATTTCTTCGAAGAAGTCTGTTCCCGAGGTGAGCACCATAATCGGCAGGGAGATACCGGCTTTACGGAGCTCCATGCCTTCAATCGGCAGGGCGACAGCCAAGTAATCAGCTCCGGCCAGTTGCATCATCCCGGCAAATTCCACGGCTCCATGCCCGTACGCATTGGCTTTCACCAGAACCAGCAATTTGGTTTCCGGCTCCATCAACGAACGGAAATATCTGTAGTTTGCCCGTGCCGCAGGCAGACTCAGTTCCAAGCGTGAAAAATCGTCATTTCCCATTCAAATGCGTAAAGATGTTGCAAATATGCAAATTTACATAATTCTGCGGATTTATTGCACGGGAACAAGCGTATCGGGCATCACATACCAGAGATAACCCTCTACTTCTTCATAGTCCATTTCGCGGTACAAACGCATGTAAGTGCGCACCTGCGCCTCATATTTTTTATCCGGAGCCCCGAATTTATAATCTATTATTTTTGCCTTCCGTCCGCTTATCACAACTTTATCGGGGCGGTATTCATTGCCGTGCGAGTCGAAAATCGGGACCTCATTATAGCCGCTGCCATCGAAGAATTCTTCCCGTGAACGGATTCTCTCGAACAAAAGCGCTTGTGCATCTTGTGCCTGCCCGGAGTCCAACCGTCCGTCAAGCAAGACCTTTTTTATTGCCCCTTCAAGATCTGACAGGCTTTTTACATCTGCCATAATGTCGTGCAGCACCACTCCGCTGCGGCGCGGGGAATCCTCTTTTACGCTGACTCCGTCTTCTCCGAAGAAATCCAGAGCATCTTCCGAGGCTTTAAGCCTTCCAGCCAAATCTATACTCACATATTCAGCCTCAAAATTTTCCTCTCCCTTACCCTCCTTGCGCTCAAGACGGGAAAAATCATACATGCTTCCAAAACTTTTTTCGCTGAATCCTCCGCAGAAATTATAGAGAATGTCCGACAGGTTCTTGTGCTCGATTACCTTTCCATCTTTAATTCTGCCTTTCGCCGGATTGTCGGCGATTATATGCAGACAGCATTTCGCACGGGTAAGAGCCACATAAAAAACGTTTAAATTATCCACCACCTGCATCTTGCGCTCATCTTCATAGGCTTTTGCAAAAAGGGTGTCGCGGCTTTTTTCGCTGAGGTTTACCGAATATATGCCTGAAACCGCCGAATCGAAAGGTGAATTATCGGCATCCAGCCAGCACCATTTTTTGGAAGGTTTGTAAATATTCACCTTTTCGGCAAAGGGGAAGATGAGGTAGGGGAATTCCAAGCCCTTGGCTTTATGTATAGTGAGGATGTTTATGGCATCCGAGTTTTCCGGAGAGTTTATAGAGCGTTCTTTTTCTTTCCAATTTTCAAGGAAGTAGCGGAGATTTCCGCCGCCGGCATCTGCCTGGCGTTCGCGCAGCTCGTCCATAAAACTTTGGATGAAGAGGGTTTCGTTTTTGAAGGCTTCCGGATAAAGGACTTGCATTTGCCTCAGCAACTCTTCGCAAAGGTCGGTGAGAGAGTGATAATTGCTTGGGATATTTACTTTTGTATCCTTTACGATAAATTTGTTGATATCATCAGAGGGATTTTCTATGCAGCTGAGAAGACTAACCAGACGGCGGACTATAAAGGAAGCATCCACTTTGAGAGAGTCGTTCGACACTACCGGATATCCGCGTTCTATAAGTTCTTCCGCTATTGCCGAGCCGTCGGCATTGTTGCGTACGAGTACGGCTATATCGGAGAAACGCGCATTTGCGGCAAGAGCCGTTTCGATTGAATCCACCACCCTTCCAATCTCATCATCCTTGTCGCAGAAAGACACCTGAACACAGCCACCTTGCACATCTTTGCTCTTAACATTTTGCTTCACATCGGAATAAAGTGTCCCAAGACCCAACTGCTCAGCCGCAAACTCGAAGAAGCCGTTATTAAAATCCACTACTTCTTTGCAACTGCGGTAATTGTCCTGCTTTGTCTCAACCTTGGCATCGGGGAATTCCTCTTCCACCTTTTCGCTCAAAAGCTTCCAGTCGGAATCTCTCCATCTGTAGATGCTTTGCTTGACATCGCCGACTATCAGTGATTCTTTTCCCTTGCTGTCACTTTCTTTGAGCAGGGGTAAAAAGTTTTCCCATTGTATATTTGAGGTATCCTGGAACTCATCCAATAAGAAGTGCTCGTAGCGCACTCCTAATTTTTCATATACAAAGGGGGCTTCGCTGCCGGAGATAATGCGCTTCAAGAGGGTGTTGGAGTCATCCAGGCAAAGCACATTCTTTTCTCTGACAAGGACATCAAATTGGGCGAAGAATTCGCGCGCAAGGCCAAGGCTGAATATCTGCTGTTCCACTAAAAGGGCAGTGCGGTAAATCCTGTATTTTTCGCCGAACAGCTCCATGAATGCCGTGCCGTCCGCTTCTTTCGCCAAAGATTTAGCCGGGGCATCTATAGGCTTGTACCAAACTGCTTTGCAATAGGCTTCGCGCTGTGAGTCTGCATGCTTTTTGCCGTATACCGGTAATTCAAGGGCTTCGGCTTTTACTTCAGCGGTGAAGTCTTTGATGATTTTCCTGCAATTTTTCCTCACAGTATCGAGCCTCTCCCTCGAAAACTCCTTATCTCCAACTTCGTATTGCTCGCGGAGCTGCCTTCGCTCGTCATTTTTCAGGCGAACGCCCATTTCGTGCAAGCTTCTTTCGATATTCGGCTTTTCTCCCTTTTCCAAATTAGCGTTCACGTTCTGCCTGATCCATTCGAGTATTTCTTTCTGTGAATCTTCTCCGGTAAGCGAGTCGAGAATACGGTCCATTGCCTCCTCAATAAGGGAGTCACGTTCAAGCTCCACCTGATAGTCGGCCACCTGCCCTATTTCCCTCGCAAAAGCCTTGAGGGCCTGTTGGAAGAACTTGTCTATGGTGCTTATGGAAAATGCGCTGTAGTCGTGCAGGATTTTGGTAAGCTGCTTTCTTTTGGCGGGGTCTTCCGCCAAATACTCAAGTATGCGTTCCTTCATTTCGGCGGTAGCCTTATTGGTAAAGGTCACCGCGAGGATATGACGGTAGGAAAGCTCATCTTTAAGGAGATTTATGTATGTGTGGGCGAGAGTGTAGGTTTTACCGGAGCCCGCCGAAGCTTTGTATACCTTCATCATCTTCCGCAAATGTTTTTAAATTCGCAAATTGCGCAGTTTTCCTTTCTTTGAGTGCGCCGCCAAGGCTTTGAAATATCTTTCAAATCTTTCAGCGTATCCAATAATCTTTCTTCCAAAGCATCGCAGAATTTTTTGGAAACCTCCAAACTTCTTATTTCTTCCACAAAGAGCCTGTGGGTTTGATAAATGCTGTTTTGCAGCATCATGCCCTTAGTCTCTTTTTCCATAAATTTATTATAAACATATAATTGAAGGACTATGGCGGGACGTTTGTCAATGTCTTCTTTAAAGAGCTTGTTAATTATGTCATCCGCCTTATCAAAATTTATTTCCATTTCTTCCTCTTCCACTCGTCCGGTTTTATAGTCCACCACCCTTATGGTGCCGGGCTCAAAGCTGTCAATTCTGTCAATAAGTCCCACAAAACGGAAGTCTCCTATTTCAGCATCCCGGAATTTCTCCAATCCTTTTATTGTAAAAAATTCAAGATTCTTAGCTTTAAGCAGCTCAAGGTCTTTTTTGAGGATTTGCAACACATAACTGCAGATGATTTCTTTATATACCAAATTGCGGCCGCTGACTTCGGGTGCGTTGTTAAGCGCTTGTTTAATACGCTCTTCCACCCGCTCATTCAATTTGTCTTTATCTTTAATCAGCCCCTCTAAATAGGCGCGATTGATTTCTGGAAGCGCTATAAGCTTTTTTTTGTCCGGCTCATCAGGATTGGTGGAATATAAGGCCTGCATCGTCAAGTGAAGCACATTTCCAATCATTCCCGCATCCAAGGCTTCATCCACTTCTTGAGGCTCTTTGAGGCCTTTTATTTTATGAAAATAAAATTTTACCTGGCAATCCAGATAATTTCTTATAGAGGAGGCGCTTAGGGTAAAGTCGGGGGAGGAGAGCAAGGCAATGTCTTCTTCCGTCTTTTCTATACTGTCAGGAATATCCAAGCCCTTTATCAGGGAGCTTGCCACATAGCGCTTCAGTTTAAAGCCGTAAAGCAGTTCCAACTGTTTTATATAGCGGCTTTCTTCGCCGGAGCGGCTGACCTCGGTGCGCGAGTCGAAAAGCAGCCATACCTTTTTAGCGCGCTGTATGGAGCGGTAGAAATAATAGGCCCAGATGGCATCCTGATATTCGTAGGTGGGCAGGCCGAAGCCTTTGCGCAGCTCTGCGGGGATGAAAGAAGGCGCCACCGAGCGGCGGGGGTACATTCCTTCGTTACAAGAGAGGATGATAAGGGATTCGAAGTCCAATGCGCGTGTTTCGAGCGGTCCCATTATCTGCATGCCCTTGAGCGGCTCTCCCTGAAAAGGCACGGCCTCGGCAGAGAGCAATTGCAGCAAGAGTCTCCACCAGGTTTTATTTTCTACCGGAGGATTGAGTTCCTGCAAGCGAGTGAGTGACTTGTAGCTGTACATTGCAAATTCCAGCTCCATACTCATATCGGTGCGGCCTCGAATCGTGTGGGCTATTTTGAGTATTATCTCTTTCAGATATTTTGCGTTGTCTTCCGCCTTGCGGAAAATGGCCTCCAAAAGCCCCCCGGAGGCGAATTCCTTAGCGGGGATATAATATTTTGCATCCTTTTTTATTTTTTCCGTCAGAGCCGCTTCCTCCTTGGCGATGGCGCTGCGGAAAACCCCATTGGAGAATATGGCCCACACCTGTCTATGATAGAAAGATATTCCGGAATCATTTTCGCGAAGAGAGCCCTGCAAATCTCCAATCAAACTCAACAGCCCCATCCATTCGCTGCCGCTCATAGGATAGCCCATGGTTACGTTTATTTCCTTTATTTCGGAGGGAATACTGTTTAGAACATTCACCAGCAGGCCTTCATCGGGCAGAACAATCGCCGTGTGAATATCGTGGGGAGGACCGAGCTTTTCCAGGATTTTTGGCAGAAGTTTGGTCTGACCTATGGCGGAAGGTACGCTCAGAACATTGATTTCCGGTCTCTGCAAACCTTCAGGGTCAATTTCAAAAGCCTGACCGAACATCTTAATGTTTTCTGCCATAAAGAAAGCAGACTTGTTTTCGGGGTCTTTGATTTCGGCAGAAGAGAAATCCCAACAGAACTCTGCTATCTGCGCCTTCTTCATCTTTAAAAGCAGGGTCTTTTCACATTCGTTCAGTGCGTTGAGACCGACAAATACGAATTTGGTTCCGGGCTCAAAATAGCGGTCCAGAATATCCACAACACTCTCGTTCTCAAGCTCTTTTGCAAGAGTGCGGTAAATTTGCCCCTCGTATGATATTCCTTTTTCGAGAAGAGTATCGTTATAGCTGTTATATAGGGGCAGAAGGATATTCCAAATTTGCAGAAACTTTTGCTTTATGGGGCCGTCCTGACGGAAGTGACCTAAAAACTCGTTTATGGCTTTCTGCTGCTCTTCGTTTAGGAAAGACAAGTCTTGCATGCTCTTGAATTCTTCTACATTCTTCCAGAGCTTCTCAGGGTCTGCTAAATATTTATCCACATCATTAAAGTCCGAAAGCATTACACTGCCCCAATAAATAAAGTCATCGAGGGGCTCTGCTTCGGGATTCAGTTTTCGGTAGCAGTCGTAAAGAACGAGCATCTGTTGTATAGAGTCGGCTTCGTGCCCTTTGGTGAGGCGGTAGAAGAGACTGCTCATTGTAAGGCACTCCGGAGCCATTGTGGTACGTCCTGCCTTGGCAACCTCTTCACTTAGATATTTCTTGAAAAAGCTAAGCGCTCTTTTGTTGGGGAAGACAAAACAGAGCTTTCTCATGGAGCCCTTTGTATAATAATGCCTTGCAATCTGCCTAAGGAATTCTGTCATTATCGTAAATCTGTGATTATCCAGTCGGAGCCTAATTTGGAGGTGTCGAAGATGAAGGCGGAAGAGTCTTCAGGAGCCCGGCTTATGCTTATGTTTTCTGCATTGAAGTCGATATTTATGCCGTGAGCCTCATTCTTAAGAGTGCAGGAGAGGGTTTTACCGGTATAACGGGAAATAGTGATGTCCTCAAAATCCTCCAAACGCGACACTATAGAGCCCTCCGACTTTGAAACAAGCACTTCTTTTGCCTTTCTGTCCACAGTCCAAACGGTGCTTCCGTCGCAATAGGTTTCGATTCCGTTCTCGTTCAGGTAATATTTATGTTTATGCAATAAGGCGGTGCCGCTGCTTTTCAATGGAAAATCCCCTTTAAGGGCATAACTGTAATTACAGCTTATTGCATTGTCTCCCTTTAATAAAGCAATGACATCATTGATTGAATTCTGAGCCATTGAGGGGTTTGCAAATGCAAGCGCCGAAACCGCTATGGCAAGAATTCTTTTCATTCGAGGTTTTCCAAAATGGTTTCCAAGTCTTCTAGTTTGGATATAAGAACACTGCGGGGTCTGCTGCCATCCTGCGGACCCACTATCCCCGCCTTTTCCAATTGGTCCATCACACGGCCTGCCCTGGCATAGCCCATGCCCAAGCGGCGTTGAAGGTCGGAGGTGCTGCCCCTTTGAGTTGTAACTACCAATTGAGCGGCTTCCATAAAGCGCTCATCCCTCTCGCCGACTTCACCGAATTCTCCGCTTTGGCCTGCTTCCCTTGCTTCCGGCAGATAATACGGGGTATTGTAGCTCTTTTTATAGCCGGTCTGTTCGCCGATGAATTTAGTAATGGCATCTATTTCTTTGCCGCTTACAAATCCGCATTGTATACGCTCATTGTCGATACCTGCGCTCCAAAGCATATCTCCCTTGCCTATCAGTTTTTCTGCTCCAGGTGAATCCAAAATGGTCTGGGAATCTATCCTGGAGGCCACTCTGAAGGCTATGCGCATAGGGAAATTGCTCTTTATTATACCCGAAATCACATCCACTGATGGCCGCTGGGTGGCAAGAATAACATGTATGCCGGCGGCCCGTCCTTTTTGAGCCAGGCGCACGATGCTGTTGGTGATGCTCTTGGATGCTTTGCGCTTCTCCGGAGAAGAGCCTGTGGTCATGGTAAGATCGGCGTATTCATCCACAATGGTAACGATGTAGGGAAGATACCTGTGGCCTTGGTCGGGACGAAGTTTGCGGGCCTTGTATTTTTCGTTGTAGGAAGTGATTTTGTTTACTCCCGCCTCACTTAAGAGTTTGTAGCGTTCGTCCATTTCTGTGCACAGGCTGCTGAGCCGCTGCTCTGCATCTTCGAGAGTTTTTACTATCGCTTTCTTCTTTTCTTCTTCCTCGCCTTCTGCATTTGGCAGAACAGCCAAATAATGGTAGAGAAGCCTGTTGTAGGCGCTGAATTCCACCATTTTGGGGTCGATGAAGACGAATTTGAGCTCTGAGGGATGTTTTCTATATAGGAGTGAGGATATTATTACATTGAGGCATACGCTCTTGCCCTGCTTGGTGGCGCCTGCAATCAGCAGATGCGGAGAATCTGCAAGGTCGAACACCTTTACTTCTTGAGTGATGGTATAACCGATTGCAACAGGCATTTCGTAATTGGAATCACGGAAATTTGCGCTGTTCAGAAGGCTTTTGAGAGACACTATGCTGGGGGTGTCATTTGCAACCTCGATTCCTACACAATCCGGCAGATTAACTATCCTGACGCCCCTGGCTTTAAGGCTGAGAGCTATGTCTTCGTGCAGTTTTTTAATATTGGAAATCTTTACTCCCGGAGCGGGAATCACCTTATAAAGCGTTACCGTAGGGCCTATTATGGCTTTTACATCAGTAACCTCTATGCCATAGGTCAGAAGAGCCGCGCGGATTTTATTATTGTTGCGGCCGAGCTCTTGGTCGGAAACCTCGCGCTTGCCCGAGGAGTGGTTGTCCAAAAGGTCGATGCTCGGGAACTTATAATTCGGAAGCCCATCGGGCGGGTCCAAACGATTATTTATCGGTTCCAGTTCTTTTATCTCAGCATCTAAAGTATCATCTTTAACCACCTCAATATCTATATCATTACCGGTTTCGCTTTCTTCAGCATCCAACTCATCGTCTTCTTTAGCGGCGGATTTTCTTCTGAATAATGACCTCTTTTCCCTCTTCTTTTTTCCCTCTTCTTTTTCAGACTCAAGTTCAGCAGACTCCTCATCCGTCTCTTCCCTTTGATATTCGGAAGAAGCTTTCTTTTTCTTGGAACCGCCTAAATTATATACCCAAGAGGTGAAAGTTTTAGATGAGAAAAATAAATAGAACGCGACGAGCAGCAATACTAAAATGCCCGTTACTACGGGTTTGAAGAGATTGTAGCTCCATGCAATGACTTGTTTTCCGCACAGACCTCCGAGTCCTCCGCCAAAAGCGTTGTCCAAGCCTGCAAGTTCTCCCGCATAGGCCAAAAGCACTGACGCTACAAAGGCACCGAAGAGAGCTATAAGGGTGGTTTTGATAAGAGAATAAGGCCAGCTGCGACCGACGAGGAGTTTGGCGCTTATGGCTCCGAGAATGAAAAGCAGAGCAAAACTGCCAAGCCCGAAGAGATTGTACACCATTAACCGTCCGGTTTTATAACCGAGCTTACCCGCCGCATTGCTTACAGGCACATCGCTGTCCATCATGGAAGTATTGTGCAGCAGGCTCATGTCCTCCTTCCAATGGAAGAGATAAGAAATTGTGGAAATCAGCACAAAAACAGCAAGCGCAGCCACGAAAAGTCCTATTAATCTTGCAGCTACGGCTCGCTCCTTGTCGTCCCATTGACGCCAGAATGCCAGATTTTCCCAGAATTTTCTCATCTGTTGTTCTTATTCTTCTTGCTTCTGTATTTACGGCCCTGACCTTTACCTCCGCCCGGATGCAGACTGCCCAAGCCGGGACGCGAAAAGTTGGCATCCTGTGCCACTTTGCCGAGTTCCATGCCCTCGGGAACGCGTATTCTGCCCTCTGACATATCTTCTATATCGGCAAAAATGGTTTCATCGGCCACGGAATCTTTATTCCATATAAGATATTGCGTGCGCATATACAGCGCCAAGTTGCGGATCAACAGGTTTTTGGTCTCGCCCTCTTCCTGTTCGCAAATAAGGTCGATTATGCGTTCGATATTGCGCCCGTAATGCATTGCTTTTATGGGACTCCCTTTCATGGGAATGGGTACCGGCTTGGTTTCAAAATCTTCTTTTAAAGGAGACGGGTAGGGGGAGTCGATGTCGAGATCGTATCCCGCTATCATATATAGATGGTCCCACAGTTTGTGTTCCCAGTTTTCTTGGACGCGAACCTGCGGATTGAGCATTTCCATAGTTTTCACTACGGCTTTTGCCTGCTCGTTGCGCTTTTCTTTGTCCGGTATGGTTTTGAGGTATTCTACCATCTTGAATACGTTGCGGCCGTATTCGGGCATGGAGAGTTTTTCCCTCTCTGTATTGTAATCGAGTTTTACCATATTATGCAAATATAAGGAAAAATCGCTACATTTGTATTCTATGCGAAAATCTTTCAAAGTAGCAGGCCATGTGTTCAGTTTCTCTATTCCAAATGGGCATTCCCTTTGGAAGCAGCTGAAACAATATGCGCCTTTCGAGATAAGCGGGGATGATAATCCCATATTTGAATTGGAGATAGTGGGGAGTCTACCTGAGCTACCTGCAAACGAGGTTTATGTCGGGAATGAAGAGCCTGGGGAGCCGGTAATAAGGCTTTACGCCGATGAAGAAAGCTGGGCTTTCGAAATGGCTCCGTACAGCGGCCGACCGATTTGCGGTAAAGCTCTTTCAAACAAGGATTTTACCAAGGCGCAATTGATGATTACCAACACTCAGGATGCCTTGTTTGCGCTTAACAATGCCGCTATGCTCATGTATGCCTTCCGTACCTCTTCCATGGACACACTGGAGGTACATGCATCGGTGATTGTAAACGGCGGCAAGGCCTTTTTATGGATGGCAAAGAGCGGCACAGGCAAGAGCACGCACAGCAAATTATGGCTGAAGCATATCCCTGGCAGTCATTTGCTGAACGATGACAATCCCATAGTAAGGGTGCATGAAGACGGTAATGTAGTAGTCTACGGCTCTCCTTGGAGCGGGAAAACCCCTTGCTACAAAAACGAACATTATCCTGCCGGCGCTTTTGTGGAAATAAAACGCAGTCCCGATAATAATATAATACGCAAGAACCTTTTTGAATCCTATGCGCTGCTCTATTCTTCCAGTTCGGGGCTTAAAAACAATCGCACAATGGCGGACGGCTTGCATTCCACTTTTGAAAAAATAGCCACCAAAGTGCCTTGCTATACCCTCGAATGCCGGCCGGACGAAGAAGCTGCAAAGGTTTCTTCTTCAGAACTCCTTGCCCTATGAAGACCACTCGTATAAGCATTCCGAACGAAATCATGTTAGGCTCGGTGCGAGACCTCATAAAAGAGGGGCATTCCGTGGTGATTATGACTAAGGGACTGAGTATGCTGCCGTTTATAGAGGGGAAGAAAGACAGTGTACTGCTGGTAAAGCCTGAAGACTTGAAACGGGGGGATATAGCTCTTGCAGAGGTCGCTCCGGACAAGTATGTGCTGCATAGAGTGTTGGAGGTAAATGATGGAAAAGTGATTCTCAAAGGCGACGGCAATTACCGCGGGCAAGAAATCTGCCCTTTGAAAAAGGTGGCCGGTAAGGTAAAGGAAGTGCAGCATATGGATGGTTCGGCTACTGATCCGCAGTCTCCCATGCAGATGCGCCGTTGGCAGAGATGGATGGGCATTCCTGCAATTGTCAGGAGATATTATTTAGCATTTTATAGAAGAATTAAAAGGATAACACCATGAAAATAATCGAAGGTTTTGTATTGCGCCCTTTGGGCGATGAATTTATCATTACGGGTGAAGGTCCTGCGCAAGTGAATTTCAATAAGATGATTTCCCTTAACTCAACCGCCGCCTATTTGTGGAAGTCGGTTGAGGGCAAGGAATTCAGCGTGGATGACCTTACCGCCCTCCTGTTAGAGGAATATGATGTGGATGAAGCGACTGCATCCAAAGATGCTCTTGCTATAGTTAACAAGTGGATTGAAATAGGTTTGGTTGAGGAATGAGACCTTTCAGAGAATGTTTGCGGGGCTTGTTCGCAACCCTGCGTCCACTGCGTTGGAGAGTGGCCCTGAGCGCCTTTTTGGGTCTGTTGCAGGTGGCTGCTTCTTTGTCTTTCGTGTGGAGCAGCAAAAGGGTTGTGGATATAGCCACGGGCGAATTCTCAGGGTCTTTGTTAAAGGGAGTAATCCTTTTTGCGGGCATCCTGCTCATTCTGATAATCCTTCGCACTGTCTCCCGTTATTGGGAAGGCTTTGTAGTGGTGAATGCTCAAAACGATACCCGTTCCAAAGTATTTGAGAGGGTTATGCGCAGCATCTGGCAGGGGAAGGAGCGTTTTCATAGCGGCGATACAATAAATCGTCTAGAAGAAGATATCAGGGTGGTGGTGGATTTTTTATGTGTCTCGCTTCCTGATCTCCTTGTGACTGTGTGTCAGTTTATCGCGGCCAGTATCTTTCTTTTTTCCCTCTCCCCGCAACTTGGCTGGATACTCATTTTTATTATGCCCGTAGCGGTTTTGGGCAGCCGCCTATTCTTCAGGCGTATGCGTTCGCTCACAAACGAAATCCGCAGTGGTGACAGCAGGGTGCAGGCTCATATGCAGGAAACCATACAGCATCGCATTGTAGTGCGCGCTATGGGCAGTACCGATGATGTAGTTGACCGGCTTGACAATATACAGGATGAGGTTCGCGGCAAAACCATCACAAGGCTCAATTATTCGGCATTTTCACGCATCGTATTGCAGGGAGGATTTTCGTTGGGCTATGCCGCGGCATTCATCTGGAGTGTCTATGGCCTCAGCAATGGAACTGTTACTTATGGTTTGATGACGGCCTTCCTTCAGCTCGTAGGGCAGGTCCAAAGGCCTATCGCCGACATCACCATGCAGATTCCCAGGTTCATCCGTGCCATTTCAAGCGAAGACCGTCTGCTGGAACTTTCCGAGCAGGCTCAAGAAGAGAATGTGCCGGATATTCATCTGCCTGGAGCTCCCGGCATACGCCTCGACAATCTTACTTTCACTTATGAGGATGCAAAGAAACCTGTGTTTAAAAATCTCTCTTTCGATTTCAAGCCCGGCACTATGACAGCGATTACCGGCTCTACCGGTATGGGTAAAAGCACTCTCGTAAAGGTGATAATGAATCTTCTCAAGCCCGATTCCGGCAGCGTTACTCTTTACGACCCTCCTACTCCTTCAGGCGCCGGAACCCTTTGCAACTTTATGTATGTGCCACAAGGGAATTCTCTTATGAGCGGAACTATACGCGAAAACCTTCATTTGGCGAATCCTAACGCTACCGATGATGAACTTTATAAAGTGCTTTCGACAGCTTCAGCCGATTTTGTGAAAGAACTTCCTGAAGGCTTGGATACGCTTTGCGCCGAAGTCGGAGCAGGCCTCAGCGAGGGACAGGCCCAGCGCATTGCAATTGCACGGGCTCTGCTGCGTCCGGGAGGCATCCTTATTTTGGATGAGGCCACATCTGCCCTTGATGCCCAAACCGAAAGAGACTTGCTTGCAGGTCTGGCGAGCGAATATCATGGAAGCAAAACCATACTTTGCATAACCCACAGGCCTGCGGCTACCGACTATGCTGATTTTTCTCTCAAACTGGCTTAATCTTTGTATCTTTGCAATCGAAGAACTAAACAATCATGAATCTTAAATCGATTTCCATAATATTTTGTCTTGCCTCGATTGTGCTTTCAGGCTGCAAAAAAGAGGAAGAAGAAACCAAGCCGATACTTTTGGGTGAGGTAAAATTCGCCGACCTTCCCTCCTATGTGAAAAAAGGGGAGAGTTTTCATATAACGGTTTCCGGGGCTTACCGTGAGGACGGTTCCACCCTCGTGGGTTATCGCTATCGCGATCCGTTGAAAGCCGTTTACGATACTTTGCGTCGGGAGAATGAAGAAGGACCGGTGGAGTTTGACTTTGTGATTTCAAAAGACACTCTCGGTACCTTCGGGCTCAGCGTACATGCTTTTGCAACAGGTTATTACGGAATCAGCAAATACAGCTTTTTCACAGTGGTGAATTCTTCTCTCGGAGATAAAGGCTCGCTTAGCAAACATCCTTTCGGCAGCGCCCTTAAAACCACCATTGCCGATGGCAGGGATGGCAAAACCTATTATATAACAAATGCAGGTGGCAAAAGCTGGATGGCTCAAAACTTGGCTTACAGCGCAAACGGTACTATGGGAAGGCCCTATGAAGACTCTGAGGCCATGAATGATATTTTCGGTCGTTATTACAGTCATGATGAGGCTCTAACTGCCTGCCCTGAAGGCTGGAAACTTCCAAGCGATGCCGACTTCGTCGCCCTTGCCGGAAGTGGAAGCGTACGTGAGAAAATCATAGGTGTTGCAGGCGCCCTCAAGGGAGATGTATATTTCAACGGCGAACAACTTTGGCCTTATCAGAATTCATCCATAAAATTAAACAATATAAGTCTTTTCACGGCTCTTCCGCTAGGTTACCTTTCTCTTCATGCAGGCATCTCCACTTTTTACGACTATGGTGCAAGCGCCATTTTTTGGACTTCGGATGCCGTGGATGCAGAGCGCTCTCTCGTGCGTTATTTAAGGGTCGACTCCAATGACCTTTTTGTAGAGGGCTTGGACAACGGACTAAGGGCTTCGGTTCGCTGCATAAAGGAATAGTTTTAAATCTTGGAAATAATGCGCAGCACCCATAAAAGGCCGCTTGCAATATAATCCACTGCCTCCATAAGAAAATGGGGGCAGATTTTTATTGAAGACAAGACAATGCACGGCACTGCTGCTATCATCAGCGCTTCGGTTAGCGGCAGGGCGAGCAGGTTGGCGAGCAGGAAGTATTTAGGGAAGCTGTGGAAATGAATCCATGCCACAGGTCCTGTAAACACTTGGCAGCTGATGCTTAAGGCCATTGAATTCCAGATAAAGCGCATGAGGTTGGGGTGGGAGGCCCTGCCCGTAGAAGCCGGATATAGATTCTTAAGAGATGGATATAGGAGGAAGATGCCTAACATGGCAAGGTAGGATAATTGAAAACTTACAGAGTTTATTACTTTGGGTTTGATGGCGAGTTGAAGCAGAAGGGCGGTGCACCAAACCGAGAGAGGAGTTTTCCTGCGTCCTTTGAAGTGCCGGGCAATCTCGCCTAAGACAATGAATATGAAGGCGCGCACTATGGAAGGGGAGGAGCCGGTCATAAGCACATAAAAGCCCGATAACAGCACTATGCTTACCGACCTTACGGCGCCCGCCCAAATGGAATTCCCGAGTATGCCGAGGAATTTATTCAGTATCATATATATGACCCCCATATGCAGGCCGCTTAAAGCTAAAATATGTGCGGCTCCGGCAATTCTGAAGGTGTCTATGGTGTCGCGGTCGAGCAGGTCTTTCTGCCCGGTTAAAAGTGCCCTTAATAGGGCTCCTGTTTCCGAGCCCCGAAATGGAATTGATTCTATTAGAGCTGATAATCCCTGCAGGGCTTTCCGGCTCAGAGGGATGTTTGATTTATTAAAATGAGAAAAAAAGGAGAAGCCCTGTTCGGGGAAGATTTCAGATGACGCTGCGCAAAAGACTCCGAGAAAAAAGAAGAGAGCCGCCATGGTGAAGCCGCTGCGTCCCTGCTTGGCGGCTCCGGCAATAATGCAGGCAATGACGGCAGCCATGGCTATTGCAGATATCAGCATCGGCGCCTCAGTCGTTGCTCCCGCCGTAGCCGTTGCTCCCGCCGTAGCCGTTGCTCCCGCCGCAGCCGTTGCTCCCGCCGCAGCCGTTGCTCCCGCTCCCGCGGCTGCGCCAAGCGCCAGCCCTTGCCCGGGCCTTAACCATTGAAGAGCAAATGCCGCTATTGTCAGTCCTGCCAAAAAGGGGAGCGACAGCCGGATTATATTTTCATTTTTGCTCATGGCAGAGTAAAGATATTCCTGCTGAATTACAATCCGTAGGTTTTATCTGCGGTAAAAATTAAAAATTAGTGTTTTAACTGCCGATTAACTTTTAATATCGAAAAAAACAAAGTAAATTTGCATGATTTAAATCTCATATATGATAATTTTAGTAATCAATTGCGGCTCTTCCTCCATAAAGTATAAACTCATGGATATGAAGAGCGATAACGTTTATGACATCCTTGCAAAAGGACAGGTGGAAAAAATAGGTTTGCCCGAGGGCATCAATACTTATAAGCCGACAGGCAAGGACCCTGTTGAAAAATTTCTCCCGGTTCCCAATCATACGGTGGGACTGCAGCTTATTTTGGAAGACCTTGTGAATCCATCGTACGGAGTGCTTAAGAGTTTCGATGACATCGATGCGGTAGGGCACCGTGCAGTTCAAGGCGCCGACTTTTTCAGCGGCAGCGCTTTGGTAAACGATGATGTTTTGGAAAAAATCGAATTTTGCGCCGAGTTTGCACCTTTGCACAATCCTGCCAATCTGCTTGGCATCCGCGCCTGTCAGAAAGAGCTTCCCGATGTTCCCCAGGTAGTGGTGTTCGACACAGCCTTCCATCAAACCATGCCGGAATATGCATATATATATGCTCTTCCTTATGAATATTATAGCAAGTACCATATCCGCCGCTACGGCGCACACGGCACATCTCATCAATATGTGGCTTATAGAGGGGCTGAGTTTGCAGGATTGAATATAGAGCATTCCAAAATAATCACTTGTCATATAGGAAGCGGTTCTTCCGTAACCGCAGTGCTCAACGGCAAGAGTGTGGACACATCCATGGGCTTTACTCCTCTTGAGGGCATGATTATGGGCACCCGCTGCGGCTCCATCGACCCCAGTATAGTTACATATATGATGAAGAAAGAGAATCTTTCCCCTGATGAGATGAATTTCGTAATGAACAGAAAGAGCGGATTCATGGGCCTCAGCGGAAAAACTTCTGATGCCCGTGAAATGAATGATTTGGCGAATTCCGGTGATGCAAGGGCTAAGTTGGTTCTCAAAAAGCTCACCTATGACATCATCAAATTAATAGGCGCCTACACGGCAGCCATGAACGGGGTGGACCTCATAGTCTTTACAGCCGGTATCGGCGAACACAATCCCCGCCTGCGCCGCCGTATATGCGAAAATCTCACCTATCTCGGAGTAAAAATCGATTACGAGGCCAATATGGCTTCCGGCGAAGAGGCAATACTCTCCACTCCGGATTCAAAGGTAAAGCTTGCGCTCATCCCGACGGAAGAGGAGCTTATGATTGCCCGCGACACAATGCACATAGTTTCCGCTATAGACAAATAAACAATAAAAAACAAAGGATATGATTAGAAATTTCGATGATCTCTTTGCAGAATTGAGAGAAAAGAAAATCTGCAAAAAACTCGTAGTTGCTTGGGGCGTTGATGAACACTCAATAGAAGCAGCGTACAAGGCCGTAGAGGAAGGTTTTGTGCAAGCCATTCTAGTAGGCGACGAAGAACTTATAAAGGATGTCTGCCTGAAGCATGGAATGGATGTAAGCAAGTTCAGTATTGTGCATAATCCGGAAGAACTCGATTCTGTAACTCAAGCAGTTAAGATGGTGCATGACGGAGAGGGGGATGTTCTTATGAAGGGCCTTTGCAGCACCGATAAGTTCCTGCGCGCAATTCTTAATAAAGAAACCGGTCTGCTACCCCCGAAAGGTCTTTTGAGCCATGTGGGTGTCATTGAAAATCCGCATTATCACAAGCTTTTATTCCTTACCGATATGGCCGTGCTTCCGGCTCCGGACTTCCGCACAAAAATAAAAATATCCAATTACATGCTTGGTGTTGCCCGCAGTTTCGGCATCGCCAAGCCGAAGATAGCCTTCCTTTCGGCAACCGAGCAGATGCTTGACAGCGTTCCTTCGTCAGTGGAGGCGGCAATGCTCAGCAAAATGTGCGACCGCGGTCAAATAAGAGCTTGTATAGGAGACGGTCCTCTTGCGCTGGACGTTGCGATAGATCCTGAGAGCGTTGCAATCAAAAAGCTGGTCAGCCCTGTGGCCGGAGATGCGGACTGCCTGCTCTTCCCGAATATCGAAAGCGCAAATGTATTCTGGAAGGTCAATTCCAAGCTTTGCGGCAAGGGCGTTCGTCAGGCAGGTATATTAGTAGGTGTCAACGCTCCCTGCGTACTTGCAAGTCGCGCCGACACCGTAGATACCAAGCTCTGCAGCATTGCTACTGCAGTTGCGAGCATCAGCAATTAAGGCTGTTTGCCTATGTAGGCCAGAATTCCTCCATCTACATAGAGGATGTGGCCGTTGACAAAGTCAGAGGCGTCCGAGGCCAAAA